>ODAI010172148.1_pt1 | contig 25283 bp, 25 predicted proteins | sample 1539321 | NCBI WGS metagenome assembly ODAI01 (sample SAMN02144231, study PRJEB22623) | gut metagenome | biome: sheep rumen | host: Ovis aries | place: New Zealand
ATATATCTTTATTACATAATTTACGATTTGGATATATCTTATGAAGGTTATAAATTATTATTCCAGTCAGAAAAAAAAATATTTTTTATTCATAAACCATTTTTTATATTTTTGATCTAAAAAATATTATTAATAATTATTTTTCTAGATTTGATGAAGTAATTTAAAATAATTCATGTGAATTTATTTTAAAAATTATATTTATCTCTAAATTTTAAATTATTTAATTATTTTTACATCTGTCATGCCATATAATTCTTGCATAGATTATAATTGGAACTGTTGCTATAATTAATGTCGGATAAGTAAACATTTTATTTCACCTTATTACTTTTTTGGTCAAAAACATACAAAAAGTAATACATTTTTTTAACTTCTTATTAATATATTTTTTATAAGTTGTATATAAAATGTTAGTAATTATTACAAAATAAGTATTAACTTGTTAATTTTTAGTTTATAAATTAGTATTACATTTGAAAATAGATGTAAAAAAAAGGTTAATTGAGGGAAAAAGTTGAATTTACAGTATCCTCGATTATTTCTTCCTGATAATTTTTATTTTTATTCTTGTTTGTAGATTTGTTTTTAATAGATTTAATTATCTTTAACATATCTTCCTTGTTTTTTGTTATTACAAAAATATTCTTTTTATTGCTCTTTAACAGATAAGTGTATTCATTCAATGATCTGGAATAATTGAAAGTGTAATCGTCTTCTTCCAATTGTATTGTTTCAAGTTGATTTACGTCTCTGGCAGTTAAAAAGTTAAACAATTCCTTGGCATCAGTAAATGTAGTGCCTTGAGAGTCAAATACGTATAGGAATATTCCGTTTTCCACATCCTCATAGGTACTATAATGTTCCGTTTGATTTGTAACGTTATTATTTGTGTTGGGAACCTTAAATTCAATTTCATTAACAGTAACAATTTTGTTAGTTTCAGAGATTACAAAGAAATTAAATAAGCCCATTGTTAAAATAATTGCTAAAATAACTATTATGACTGATTTTTGTTTTTCCATGATTATTGATATGATATTTGTTAACATTTAAAGTTTTATATATTTTCTCTGCACAACTTCCTATTTTTGAATATAATGGATTAATAATTAATTGAAGATTTCTTATTATTTATTGAATAGTTTTTAGTAGTTTCTTCTTGATAAAAAATTATTTTAATTATTAAAGAACTTTTTTCCTGTATAAAACTGTACTTTAGATATTACTCCTAATTTCAGTTAAAGCAAGTTTTCTACACAGCCACAATATTAATAAAAATATAGTAATATAAGGTCTAATATGAATCTAAAATTATTTTACATCCATTTTTAATATGTTTTAAATTTAAAGTTTATTTATTAGTATGTTGGTATTTAACCAACAGTTTTATATATATTATAATATAAAGAATTAAATATGAAAGCTAATACAAATAGGGATATATATTTGTATGAAAAAAGAATAATTTTTCAAGAAACTGTTCGTGGATGGTCTATTGTTATAATGCCAGACAATATTCTATTGGATAATTATGATCATGGTTTTCCACACATTCATCCGGATAGATCAGAAATAAGAACAAAAACATTGTATGAAACATTGTTTGTTGTTAAATCACATATTGAAAAATATAAGAAAATTGAATTGGATTTATTAAGTGAGGAATTATTAAAATGATGATTACACTTATCAAAAGACAGAAAGGAACTGAAATTATTCAAGAGTTAATTCATAAATATGGTTCTAAAAAGGAATTAGAACGTTTATTTAACCAAACAAATAATATGGAAATGTTAATTGACTTAGAAAATTGGAATTATTTTTTAAAAAATCCTGATGAAACAATTGAAAAAGGTGAAGCCATAGTAACAAATAAAATTAATCTTTCCCAACTGGATTTTGAAGTATTGTCTGCAATTAAATACAATAAGGTAACTTCAATTAGGGATTTAGCAGATAAAATGGATAAAGATGTTAAAACTATTCAGCCTAAAGTCCATAAATTATTTGAAAATGGTTTTATTCAATTAATTGATGGAAAAAAAAATAGTAAAATACCTGTTTTAAATTATGACGAGATAAAATTGGAAATATGATTTTTTTTTTACTTTCTTTTTTTTGTTAAATTAAACTGATTTTTTGATAAAATGTTCTTATAAATTTTATTTTCTTATTAAAAAGTATTTTTTGATTATTTCAATTTAATTATTTAACTCCTATAATAAAAAGACTTAATAATCTATTTATCCAAACATATAAAGTAATTATTTATAAAATACAATATGTAAATTTAAAAAAAAATATGGAGAATTAATATGATAATTACAACAACAGAAAATATTCCTGGAAAAAATTATGAAATAATCGGGCTGGTAAATGGTAACAATATTCAATCAAAAAACATTGTAAGAGATTTTACACAAGGATTAAGAAACATTACAGGTGGAGAACTTAAGGCATATACAGATATGATGATAGAATCAAGAAATGTTGCTGTTGAACGTATGATTGCTCAAGCTGAAGAATATGGTGCAGATGCAATTGTAATGACAAGATTTAATACAAGTTCTATAGTTGAAAACTCCTCTGAAGTACACTGTTATGGTACTGCAGTTAAATTCATATAAAACTTTTTATAATCTTTTTTTTTAAGAAATTAATATTAAAAAAAGGTAATTAAGAAGAGGAATTAATGAAATTTAAAATCTCTTCAACACTTTCTTTTATTTGTTTATCCCTTGTTATATCTGCTACTCCATCACCTGATTGATTTCCATAATAGGCAAATTGGGCATGGTTTCCTCCTTTTATAATATGTTCTGTAACATTATCTGGCAGGAACTTCTTATTTTTATCGTAATTTTTCTTATTGAGAACATTATCATTAGATCCGTAAATTGATAATGTGGATATGTTTTTAATGTCATTTGAAGGATATGATGCCAGTAATATTATTCCATCAATCTTTTCAGGATTGTAATGTGCATAACTCGCTGCTATAACTCCTCCCATGGAATGTCCAGACATGTACCAGTTGGAATAATTATAGCTATTGTTTTGCATTATGCTATCTGCGCTGTCCGGTCCAAATATTGCGAGATTAAATGGCATTTCAACAATAAAACAATCTACTCCCTCATTGGATAAGTTCATAAACAATGGAATATATGATGTATATTCAACTTTTGCACCAGGATAAAAAATAATTGCATTTTCATTGCCTTTACCGTCCAATAATATTCCATTTGAAGTTTCTTTTACAGAAACATTTTCATTGCCTGATAAATACGCTTTTATATTATCGTCTGCATGATAATAATCGTTTACGTAATATATTCCAAACAAGCAAAGTATTATTATCAGTAATGTTAAAAGACCTAAAATAATTTTGTTTCTTTTTTTCATATATTTCCTCCCATAATTTTCTGTTTTATTATAAAATACAGTGTTAATTATTATTTTTATCGATTATAATACTTAAACATAAATACTAGATTATCTCAATGATTAATTATAGTAATGACATATTGTATAAATAATAAAATTATTTGTAAGGTGAATATATGCAAAAAGAATATTTGACCGTATCGGAAATTAATTCTTACCTTAACAATAAACTAAAAAGTGATCTTAAATTAAGAAGTGTCCAGGTGATAGGTGAAATATCAGGTTATAAGACATATCCAAGCGGACACAGTTATTTCAAATTAAAAGATAAAGATTCACAAATTAATGCTGTAATGTTTGCATATAGTAAGCATAACCTTCGATTTGAACCAAAAGAGGGTATGGAAGTTTTAATTACTGGTAAAATTGAAATGTATGAAGTAACCGGAAACTTACAGTTATATGCTTCAAACATTGAGGAATTAGGTACTGGTAAATTATATAAAGAATACCAGATGTTAAAGAAAAAGCTTCAAAAAGAAGGATTATTTGATGAAAGTCATAAAAAGAAGATTCCTAAATATCCTGATAAAATTGGTGTTGTAACAGCAAAAAATGGTGCTGCAGTCAGGGATATCATTACCACAATAAAACGAAGATATCCTAACTGTGAAGTTCTGGTTTTTTCAACACTCGTTCAGGGCGAACTTGCAGCGCAAAATATTGTTGAACAAATCAGGCATGCTCAAGAATTTGATTTGGACACTTTGATAGTTGGACGTGGAGGAGGAAGTATTGAAGATTTATGGTCATTTAATGAGGAAATAGTAGCACGGGAAGTATATGCATGTGAAATTCCGGTTATAAGTGCTGTAGGTCATGAAATTGACTATACTATCTGTGATTTTGTGGCAGATATACGTGCGGCAACTCCAACAGCAGCTGCAGAATTGGCAGTACCTGACGGTAATGAATTAAGAAATAAAATTGATCAGTATAATGCCAGAATAAACAATTCTATGACTGATAGAATTGAACAATACAGGTACATGTTGGATCAGATAACCAAAAAACAATTATTCAAAAATCCGAAAAGTATGTATGATGTAAAGAGTATGCAGTTGGATGGAATAGTTGGAAGATTTAACGGAGCGTCTAAGGACATTATCCACAAGAATAAAAATAAATTGTTTAAGTTGGAACATTCAATGGTATTAAAAAATCCTCATCTGATAACCAAATCTAAAAAAGAGGAATACATTAGAAATTTAGGTAAATTGGAAATATTAAATCCATTGTTAACCTTAAAACGGGGATATACCATAGCAAAGGTTAATGATAAAGTTGTTACGTCCGTTAGTGATGTGAATAAGGATGATGAAGTTGAAGTTGTATTTGAAGATGGATCAGTTAAAACAAGGGTGATTTAAATGGATAATTTAAGTTTTGAAGAAAGTTTAGAACAATTGGAAGAAATAGTAACAAAATTGGAAAAAGGGGATGTACCTTTAGATGAAGCAATAGATGAATTTAATAATGCTATGCAACTAGTCAAGGTATGTGAAGAAAAATTAAATAATGCTGAGGAATCTATTGCTAAAATAGTTGAAGATAATGGAGATTTAATTGATTTTAACATCAGTGAGTAGTGTCCATTTAGGATGTGTTTTTTTATGGATCCAAATGAAAGTCCATATCATACATTTTGTAAATGTTTTTTAATGATTGTGGCAGTATCAATGCTTTTTACTGTTCAAAATAAGTTGACTTTCATAATAGCTATGATAGCAATATTATATTTTGTTTTTTCTTTATTTAGCTGATAAAAGCTAAATAAACATATTTTTTATTTTTTTTTTAAAATTATTACTTCTCAAGAGCTCGGATTAATTATATATGTATTTTTCATCAAAATAATTATTTATAATGAAGTAAATGAAAAATATAATTCTGGTGAAATAATGAATATAATGATTAATAATATTAGTGCAGAGCAGATAGGTGAAATGTTAGAGTTTGAAGGTAAGATAATTGTTGTTAATCATTCATCTCCATTAATTGTTAAGGGATTGTATAAATGTCTGGATTGCATGGCAAATTATGAAATAATAAACAATAAACTGGACAACACCATAAAATCCGAGATTTGTATGGACTGTGGAAGTAACAATATTAAGTTTATATCAAATCAATCAAAATATATTGATTCTCAGGAGATAATATTAGAGGATATTGATGATTTTGTTGATAAATACGGAAGAAAAAGAAGTCCGAAAACAATTAAATGCATAGTCTATGGAAAAGATGTTAATCAGCATGTTAAAAATGATATAGTAAATATTAAGGGCATTTTAAGTGTAACATCAGATAATAATATGTTTGTTGAAGTTAGTGATATTTCCTTATCAGAAACTTAGTAAAAAATGTTAAAAATAGGATATTTATTGGTGGTTGAGTTTAGATTTGATTTTTTCTAGGATTAAGTCTGACCATCTTGATCTTTCAAATATGTTGTATTCGTTCATTTTAATCTCCTCTTTTTTTTTAAAAAAAATAAATTAGAAGTATCTAATTTATGTTCCTTTTTTTATGTGATAATATATGAATAATTTAAATAAATTTTATTAAAATAAAATATACTTTATTTACCTATACCCCTATAGGTATATATAATAATATACACTAATTGGTATATAAAGTTTAACACCAAAATATTAAAAATTACTTTATAAAACATTAAAATAATTATAATAAAACCTATTTCTATTAAATTAATAAAACAACAGATAATTTAAAAATAGCTAATAAAACTGGAATATCAGAATAATTTTTCAAATCATGTTCTATCTTAGGATTAATGTAGTTAAATAAAAATTTTAAAAAATAGCATATTATTTGTTTTGAATTATATTTTGTTTTGTAAAAAATTAAATTAGAAAAATCTAATTTAACAGTCTTAGTTAAATATGTGATTTATTGATATCATGTTAATTAAATTTTATCGGAGTAAAATAAATCTAATTACCTATACCCCTATGGGTATATATTATAATATACATCATATACTATATAAAGTTTAATATTATATTATTAAAAAATACATTAAAATCATTAAAATAATAAGAAAAAAAATGATGTGAAGTTATTTATTCAAAAAGAGCTTTCACATCAGATAAAGTCAATGCTATAACCATTTCTTCATCCTTAATATCTGAAGCCTTTCTGGATCCCATACAACCTAATGTCATATTTGATTTGCCTTCAACATAAGGATATGAAACTGCATCAGCACATAAAGATGCAGTACCATTATAGTTTGCAACAAAACGTGTTTTTAATTTTGTTTTAAATAGTTGAGCAATCTTAAATGCCTGGGAAGGCATTGCATAAATGATAATTACATCAGGTGTAAACTTTACATCACATAATGGAGCATAACCTATTGCAGCTTTTATTGGAGGAATTTGTGGAAGAACATCCACAGTTTTATCAATTAATCCAAGGGTCAACTGACCATTAGGACAATTAATCTCTTCAACAGTACCATAATAAGATTCCTTTTTGGTGGATGCATCAGAAACTAACTGACAATGTTTAGCCTGTCCATTAAATTTAGGTAATTCTTTTTTTGCATCTTCTTCATTATCATATACTTTAATAGCTACAGGTTCCTTTTCCATTTTAAGAAATTCGTGTATTGCTTCTGATAAAAACTTGTAATCCATAATATAACTTCCTATAATAATTATTATTTTCCTACTAATAATTACTATAGACTTATCAACTAATAAATTTTAGCATAAAAATGTAGTTAACAGCGTTATTAAAAAAACGGAGAATTTAAGGAAATAATTTGATGATGATATAAACTTATAAATCATAAGAAAAACCGGTAATTCATCCACATACTCAGACTATACGTATTTGTTCTAAAGTATACACATGTCTAAAATCATTATTCCCCGCTATAAATGATGTCTTATTATATTTTTCTTTCATGTATGTGAATTTGTGGTTGCCAATATCCATATTTTTCATCACATACTGTACCTGTAACATAGAGTACTTTGAACGAATCAGGTATTTCCTTTACTTCCACAATACTTACATCAATATTATCTTACTTATTTTTAGAAGTACACCCATTGTACCATGGAATATGTTTGTCTTCCTATGATTGTTTTGGTGAACACTTCTTCCTTAGGCACATCTCTTTTGGATGGGTTGTCATACATTTCACAATACTCTTCATATACTTCATTGAATGGACCTTCTTCTTTTAAGAAGTTTCTCCAACCCTCTTTTGCCCGTTCTGTGGAGACATCCCTATACATAGTAGGCGCTTTCTCAATAAATAGTTCACCTAATGTTTTTTCAAATTCATTGTAAGTCATAGGATATTTACTTTCATCAATTTCATTTCTTTTTTTACTTTCGGCTTGTGAGGTTTTTGATATAAAATACATTTCACATTCAAAAAGTAAACTCATAATATATTTATGTGTATCTTCAGGTGTGGTAAACACATTAAGATAACCATTATCATAGTTTGCACATTCTTCCTGATAAGACTCCCTGAAATCAATATTTGAATTTTCTATAAATTCAATTTTTTGCTCTTTTGAGAATTTTGTATTATAATTCCAGTCTTTTTCTATAAAAAATTCGATTATTCTATTTTTGAATTGATCATAACTTACAGGATAGGTATTTTCATTCATATAATTCCTCCCATTTTAAGGATTATTTTAATTAATTATACAAAGGGTTGTAGGAGTTGATCTGATTAAATATTAAATAATATTCTAAAAAAAAGTAATGGGGGAAGTTTTATGATTCAACCTTTTTAAAAAATGAAGCATTAATCAGATTACCATCATAAATCATGGCGCTGCCAGTTAATTCATTGTTTTCCAAACGATAATCAAATCCTAAACCCACACTTTCATATATTTCACAGTCTGAATCCTTTATATTATTAATGAAAATCTTTTCATCAAATTCGCTTTGGTCATATTCTTCGTTTTGTCTGCTTATGGCATCTAAAATATAACTTTCAAGTAGTTTTTCATGGTATTCCCTATATCTTGAGGAATTATAAATTATTTCAAAACCTACAGGCTTACCGTTAATGTAAGTTATTAATCCGTTCTGATTTTCATGAACTTTAAAAGCCCTTTTATAATCCTCTATGTCCACAGCTTTCTTGGTATATGAATCGTGTAATGCACTGGTTTTGTTGTTAAGATTCAGATCCCTTTCGGTTTCATATATGTTATTCCAAACCTCCTGTTGATCTGACATGAATCTATTAGAACTTCTTAATGACCGGCTAACACTATTTAGTTTTCCGCGTCTGACACGGCTGCTGGCCATATGCTCTGAATAATTGAAGTTATCAGTTTTATAGTTCCATCTTCCAGATTCGGTACAACTTACCGGAATATCTTTTTCACTTTTTGCAGGAATGATTACAGTGGCGTTTACAATTCTGTTTTGTTTGGCTCCGATAATTTCTTCACCGTCAAGTATTAATAATGGAGTTACTGCATTGTTTATTACCTTGACTTTTCCTACCTCTCCATCCGGACTTACTTCTGATATTTCAACAAGTCCCATTTCCAGGCCTGTTTTCAATGGCATCAGATCAATTTTGTTGTTTTCAGGTATGGTTAATCCTATTACAGTCATGTTTTTATATTGTTGGGCTTTAAAGAATTTTATTTCATTTAATACGTTATCTAATATATCGCTCATATAGATTCCACCTACAAATAGTTGATGTCGCTACTGGCATCTTCCTTTTCCTTCTCTAATTCATCATTTGATAATCTTTTGGCAATTATTGTTTCACCTACAATAAATTCTACCTTTCCATAATCTTCTTTTAATATTTTATCATATAGACGTCCACCACTGTATGTTCCTTTGGCAACGGTTTTCACACTGTTGGCAACGTATCCTGATGGTCCGGCATATCTTAATTCTACTCTTATGGCTTCTGCATCATATTCATTTTCAGGTTCTTTAACCAATTTTATTATAGAACCTATTTTAAATGGTTTTATTCCATTAAACATATTAACAGCATTAACAGTAAAATACAAATCAGTTTCTTCCATATATTTCACCCTTATAAATTTTTTTTTCTTTATTTTTCTTTCTTATAAAAATTAATATTGGAATAAGTTATATATAAATATTATTATTTATTATTCCAAATTATATAATAATCAGTAGAATCCTAATAAAAAAATATTCAAAATATAATAAAAATCTTCCAAAAAAGTTACAATAACTGTTCAAATCCATAAACAGTACTTTATATAAAAATATATTTAAAAAAATATAAATAAAAAAAATATTCCATAACTGTGGGGGTAAATGAATCTACTGTTGGGTTAACCGAAGAAACATTTCCATATCAACTATCCAGGAATGTGCATCCTTAACGATTTCGTTATTTTCATCAAATTGTAAAATACAAATCCCAACCATGCCCTTTGTTTCAACAAATAAAAACTGTCTTTCAGGATCAAGATAATATATCGGAGGCTCGGAATCGAAAACAATCGTATCATTATCAAACATGGATTTAAATACATATAATGTTCTGTTGTTAATCACTTCCACATCATAATCACAAAAAGAAATTCTATGGCCACAACAATAATCACAGGACTGATTTTCTCTTTCTATTAGGACATGACCCCTAAGATTATCAGATATTTCAAAGTCCAAGTTAAAGGCATCCAATAGTTCTCCAATATCATAACAAAAATAATCCCTCTTAAGATATTTTATGATAACCTCATTAATATCATAATCCTCATCGGATTCAATTATGTTTAACAATTCACCATCTAAATCATATTCCCTGATTTTCAGTGATTTTTTATCATGTTCTATTGAGTAAATTCTTTGATGTCTAACGTCAAGGACATATTCAATATTATACGTGTTATTTGTTCCTAAAAATACATGTAATGGATTTTCATAATAATCTATGATGTTGTATTGATGAAAAACAGGTGATTGATTAAAATCAAGCAAAAAAGATCTTTTCTTTTCATTCATAAAATAGGATAATTTAACCTGGAAAGTATCCAATAATTCACCTAATGTTTTACAATCATGGGATACACCTTCAACTTTAATAGTTTTGTTAATATTTGACATGATAAATCAATTCCTATAATAGTTATATTGAATTTTATACGGATATAATATTTTTCATCAGGTTTTTTATATTAATTAAAAAGAATAAACTAATATATAGATAGTCAGTATATTTTATAAAAACGGTGTAAGCAATGTCAGTAAATAAAATTATAAATGAAGATGAACAGATTTTAACCTTCAAATACAATCAGGTCTTAAACAGGGTTATTTGTCCAAAATGCAGTAGTGAACTTCTATACTTTGACGAATACTGTCATAACTGTGGAAATAAACTAAACAAGTCTTCAGTAATATACATTCCAAATCTCAGGAATATCAAAGAAAAAAAGGATACTGCAAATCATGATTTAAGTCTTAAATATGCGGCAGCAACAGTTCTTAGGCAGATGATGTTCAATCCATTATATTCGGATAAGGAAAACTTTCTCATAAAACCATTCACTAACATTAATTTCTATGACGTTCGTAAATACCTGGTAAATGAAGAGTATGTAGAAATATTGACGGGCAGACAAAAACATAAGGCAGGATTAAAATTTGCTTCGGATGAATATATTGACCAGGTCTTAACACAAAAGGAATTAAAAAAGGGCATATCCAAGGCAGATAATATCACAATACTTCTTGGCAATTTGTCTGAACAAGAACTGGATGCCATGATACCTAACTACTATAAGGTCACAGAAAAAGGTGTTCAATTCTATGAACAAAACAAGCACTGTCGTTTATACTCCATTGTATTCTATGACTTTGATTTGGAACATTATGATATGACATACAATGAATCAAACTCTGAATTAAAGGATTTTGCATTGACACTCCTTGATGAATCATTAAATGAAGTGGTTCAAGGTCTAAAATGGCAGTCATACTCTGATTTACTATATAAATATGCTGAAATATATGACATACATGAAGAATACGATAAAGAGTTATATTACGTTATACAACATTTCATATGTCAAATCAACCCATTCACAGATAATAAAATAAAGGAAAAAATAGAAATTCCATTAAATCTACGAAATATAATCATTTATTCAATAAGCAAAGCTAACATTGGTTATGAAAAGTTAATCCAACTATCGGATGAAGCAATCAACAACCTTAAGATTCCTAAAAATTTCATCAGCTCTGAAGAAATCATGCTGATGATTGAAGAGCTATTGGACAGTAATATAAAGTTAAATGACATAAACACCCATCTTGGGGATTTATATAATCATCAAAAAATAGAACCTGACAAATACATTTTCACCAATGAAGATGAACAAAAAAAGGTTATAACTGAATTAGAAAATATATTTTCTATTTAAATTCATTTTTTAATGTTGTAAGATATTTAAAGTAATCCTCCTTATCAAGACAGGCCTTGAATGCTGAGCGCAGAAGTGCACCCATGTATTCTGTTTTCGTGTTTTCCTCCATTTCAGGGCTTTCCTCGAATTTTATCTGATCATAATTTCTTCTGACATTGTCTATGGTATATTGCTGGATAATCTTTTTCCTGAATTCGTCATCAATGAAATATTCAAGAATGTTTGCAATATCATTTGACATTGAACGGCCAAGAGCTATCAAATCCTTATGCTCTTCCGGGTTTATTTTATTCTCTTCCATTATCTGTACGAATGATCCGTAGTTTTGACTTCCGTGTAATATGAACTGACCCTCGGTGGTGTGTGCAACATATTCATTTAGGAACTTGCGTTCAGGGAATATGGTTGAAAAAAGAACAAATGCTTCGAGGTAAACACTCTTTTCAACTTTCAGAGCATACATCATCCATCGTTCAAATATTTCCGAATACAAATGATGTGTAAGTTCATGTATGAGAGTAGCAATCTGTTCTGCTTCTGGTAATCTTTCATCAATGAATATTTCATTGGCAACGTAGTATCCCAGTGCACTACCCTTATGTTTGGAGAATATCGTCACATATTCATCAACAATATCATAAACGTTTTCCAATGTGGACTTGTTTTCATTGTATGTGAATTTGTCATATCCTATGCGTATGATTTCCTCAAGTATAGCATTATAAGCCTTAGGACTGAAATAAGTGTCACATAATATTTGATAGTTTTCAGGTGTTATAAGTTCTTCAAAACTATTTATCTGTTTGCCGTATTCTATTTTATCAGTTTTTAATGTTGCATTACAGCTTTTGCAATAAATATTTTCACTATCGTTTGCCTTACCACATTCTGAACAATACACTTTCATCATTATCACTAATTAAATATATTAAAATAATAATTAAAAAATGTATTCATTAATATGAGCAGTATGGAACTATTTTTTTGTATAACTTCTTCTTTTCTATGCTAGTTTAATATATTTTATCATAAAATGAAGTTATCTTTATTTTTTTAATTATTTTTTTAAAGTTATCTTCAATTTTTTATATATTTTTTTGAAGTTATCTTCAATTTTTTATATATTTTTTTGAAGTTATCTTTAATTTTTTATATATTTTTTTGAAGTTAACTTAAAATTTAAATAATAAGTTAAATAATATAATCACAAGGATGTGATTCTATTGGTTAATAAGGATGATCTGTTAAGATTTATAAAAATGCAACAAAGAGAAATTAACTTAAAAATTAATGCAGGTAAATTTAATGCTATGCATAAACGTTTAAAATATTATAGCATAATTGACCGTATAGATAAATTTATGGAAGAGGAATCATATTCAAAACGTTTTATAGTTATGCCTGGATTAAGGGGTGTTGGCAAATCAACAATTTTATATCAGTTATACAGTTATTTAATTGAAAATTCAATCGAAAGTGAGAATATACTGTATCTGGATGTTGATGAACTATTATCTAACTATAATACAAGCATAAAAGAAGTATTTGATATATATCTTGAATATTTTCATAATACCATACCTGTATCCCTTGATAAGAAAATATTTCTCTTGATTGATGAAGCACAATATGATAAAAACTGGGCCCGTTTTGCAAAAATATTGTTTGATAAATCAAGCAACATTTTCATGATTTATACAGGTTCTTCTGCCCTGGAATTGGAAAGTAATACTGATGCAACAAGGCGAATGAAAATTGAAAGAATTTACCCAATGAATTTTAGAGAATATTTATTATTGGCACACGGAATTAAAATCATTGAAAACGATATTAACAAAATAATATTAAATTACAATGGGGAAAATATACAAAAAATACAAGATTTCGAAAAAGTACTCCATAAAGAACTGGCACACTTAAACAATGATCCACAAATAGAACTAAAAAAATACATACAACATTATGCTTTTCCATTTGCACTTCTTGAAGACATAGAAGATATACATGATGATATCAATGAAGTAATAAGAAAAATAGTTAATGATGACTTATTACTATTTAAATCATATAATAAAGTTTCATCACACACAATTACACAAATAATCACTTACTTGGCTACAAAAAAATCCGGAAAAACAAAACCTTCCACAATAGCTCAGTCTACAGAAATATCATCAAATACTGTTAAAGAAATATTGAATACATTAGAGTTAACACAATTAATTTTCAGCATAAATGCATATGGAAGTGGAGGAAAAATATTGAAAAATTCAAATGAACATTTCTTTTTAACACCTACGATTAAATCATCAATTAACTATAAGTTGGGAAGATATGATATTAATGAAGAGAAATGTTTCAGTCTATTAATAGAAAATATGGTAGCTTCAAAATTGTTGTATTTAATTGGAAATACTTCTGATTCCATAGGATTATTCTATGATGCAAATAAAAAAGGCGTTGATTTTATTGTAAAATACTTTAAAGAGGTCATTCCAATTGAAGTAGGAATAGGTAAAAAAACAAAAAGTCAACTAACAAGGGCCATAAATAAATATAATGCAAAGTATGGTATATTAATATCCAACAGAACCAACAGAATCAAATTTGAAGACAACATAATGTATATTCCATTGATAACATTTGCATTGATGTTTTAATAAGATAATCACTTATTGAATGATAAAAAAAAGAATATGAAATACATAAAAAAATAAATATTTAAGTATATTTTAATTAAGAGTTAGTATCTCATCAATTATCAGATCTAATATTTCTTCAGGTTTGTCTATTACTTTCAACGGATAAGGATTATCATAATCTTCCTTAGAACCCTGCCCATATGTTACAAGTATCAAATCAATCTGGGCATTATATGCTACCTTGACATCTGCATCCTTATCACCAAAATACACCACTTCCTCTTTAGAAATGTCTTCAGCTTCCATTATCTCATATATCCTATGTGGATTAGGCTTGTCAGGCACTCCCTTTCTATAACCGGAGATATATTTGAAGTTTATGTCAGTGAAATATTTTTCAACCAATCTTCTGACCATTTGTTCTTCACGGTTACTGCATACTGCAAGTGTTACACCCATATCCTGAAGTTTGGATAATACTCTAACGATTCCATCAAATGGTCTAGTATTAACCAACGGATCTTGTTCATACAATTCAATGTATCTTGGATATACTGGCGAATCCTTACCTGCACCATTATCATTGAGGTATTTTCTGAATGTTGGATAGTGTAGGCTTCTGTAGTCTTCCTTGTATGTTGGTATTTCAAATTCTTCCAGTACTCTGTTAACACAGTTAAATGAATCTTCAAATGTGTCAAGTAGCATGCCGTCCAGATCAAAAATAAATAATCGTTTCATAATTATATATTGTCATTAGTTAGGTAATTAACTTGCTAATAAAAATTCAGGGTGGATAATGATTGATGTAACACTGTATCAACTATAGAAAATCTATACGAAAAGACATAAAAAAAGTGTTTGGAAAGATAAAAGGATTATTTTGAAAAAGATAATATTTAATAGGCTTTATAAAGATATTACATACATTTTAATAAAGTCTATATTCAATTATATTTAATAATAAATCTGATGTAACATTAACAATTGATGATATTATTCATATTTCTTCAATTCTCAAATAATTGGTTTTTCTTGCCTTACCCAATGGAAAACCACCCGTCACTATTATCAAATCACCATCATTAAGATTAAACTCTTTTTTGGCAATTTTTCTGGAATTTTCAACCATCTCATCCGTACTTTCATATATTTCTGTTATGACAGGCTTTACTCCAAAGTTCAACACTACCTTTTCTGCAATATGACTTGAGGGACAACAAGCAAGTATAGTGCAGTTAGGTCTTAAATTACTTATTTTACGCGCAGTAAAACCTGTCATGCTGGTAGTGACTATTAATTTGATATCAGAGTATTCAACAGCGTCTGCAACCAGTTTGGCTATTGTATCACTTGTTTCAATAGTTCCAATATATGAAACATGTTTTGAATAGTCTATTGTAGATTCTACATATTCACATATTCTCGACATAATTGATACAGATTCAACAGGATACATTCCAACCGTGGTTTCACCAGACAACATTACACAGTCTGTTCCGTCAAGTATTGCATTAGCTATGTCAGATACTTCAGCCCTTGTAGGTCTTGGGTTTTCATACATTGAAGCAAGCATTTCCGTTGCAACAATAGCAAATTTACCCTTCTGACGACATTTACGAATAATCTTCTTCTGCAGCATTGGCAGTTCTTCCATTGGAACATTCACTCCAAGATCCCCTCTTGCTACCATTATACCGTCGGATTCATCGATTATATCATCAATGTTTTCAATTCCCATACGACTTTCAATTTTGGATATTATCAGAGTGTCTCCACCAGCTTTATCAATAATATTACGGGCTTCAACAACATCTTCTCTGGTATTTACAAAAGACAAAGCCAGATAATCACAGGCATGTGTAGCTGCAAAATTAATATCTCTCCTATCAATTTCACTCATAAATTCCAGTTTTAAATCCACTCCAGGAACATTAATTGTTTTATGGTCCTGAATTTTGCCGTCACCCAAAGCTTTTAACTCAACATAATCATTTTTCTTATCAATAACTTCCAGTTCAAGCAGAGCATTATCTATAAGAACCTTGTCACCTACTTCAATAAAGTCTATTGCATTGTTATGATTGACACCAAATTCATTTTCGTTTCCAAGGATACAGGTCTTGCTCATCCTGATGCTATCACCCTTTTTAAGATTCACTTCCCCATCCTTAAAGTTCAAAGTTCTAAATTCAGGGCCCTTGGTATCATACATGACTGCCAAAGGCACTTTACTAAGCTTACGAACATCACGAATCACATCCAATGTTTTTAAAATGTCCTCATGTGTGGCATGACTTAGATTAATACGAGCACAATCCATTCCATTGTTGGCCATTTCATTCATCACTTCAACACAATCACTTGCAGGTCCAATACTACAAATAATTTTCGTCTTTTTCATCCAGATGTCCCTCCAATACTTTGTATCATAATAAAAGAGATAATTAAGAAAATAAAATTTAATATGAACGTTAAATTAACAAAAAATTTTCATTTATCATATATTATGTTTACAACAGTATATATTTGTTAAATAAACTGTTAAAGCATTGTTAATCAAAGAATAATGTAATGCTCTATGAAATTAAAACAAGAAAAAGTCATTTAAAAATAAATATCATTTCATATAGATGTAATATTATTAACTAAAAAACTGATTAATATGGACAACGATGTTTTGGAAAAAATAGATAATTTAACAAATGGACTTTATGCAAGGGAATATTTCACAAAAAAGGGATTGAATTATGAAGATGCCCTCGAAATACGTGAAAGATTAAAACAAAAGATTAATCAAGAACAGATAGATTATTCCAATATAGAAATGATATTAAATCTCATTATAAACAAGTACTGTTACGATAATAATTTAACCAAAACAATGGAAAACGACATCAACAATTCATATGAAGAAAAATTAATGATATACAGGATAAACAGCAATAAAAGTGATGTCACATGTACCAACTGTAAAAATAAATTAATACCTGACTTTAAATATTGTCCATATTGTGGCAGTGAAAATAAGCAGATTACCCTGAAACTGGTTACTGAGGGAAATATAGATTTGACCAAGGGATTCATAACACCGGATGAAGTTCAACACATTAGATTTTTAACTCCTGATGAAGAAAAACTCGTAAATGAAGGAAAAGTAAAATTCACTGATGTGGGAATTGCATTGGATGAAACCAACTCTCCATATGAAATCAAAAAAGAACTAATATCAAAAGATGATAATCTCAGAAACAATACTGATCTTCGAAAAAAATTATATGAAGAAAATATTAAAGTCCATAAAAAACGGGTTGTAAACTATCAATTGTCTATGTTAGAGGATATGGAGAAAGCAAGAAACATAAAAAGTTATCCTCCAAGTATCATTGAAGAGAAAAACAAGGAAAAAATCAGCAAAATAGTTCAAAAAGACGATGAAGCACCTTTAATCAAACCTGGAGAAAAAAGAAGAAAATTCATTAAAATAGTATCCAAACCAGCAATATCCAAAACCAAGGAAAAAATAAAAGAACAAAAAGCAACAACAAATCCTAAGGACGAATATCAGCAACCAATAGAAGATTTGAATATTGATTTAAAATATGCTGCAATACTTTACTTGACTGATGCAGTTAAACATCCTACAAATCCTCAAATATCAAATGATCTGTTGTATTGGTTTAACATTTCATCATTAAGTGAAATAACTCAATATCTTAGAAAAAATGAATATATTGTTGAAGCTAAAGGAATGGACCTTATCAGGGCAAATTTATCCCAATTAACACAAAAAGAAATAAAAGATATTCTTGTTAAAAACAATTTAAAGGCTGCAAAGTCCAAGGATAAAAACATTGATATCATACTTCAAAATGTTGAAAGAAAAAAACTGGATGAATATAACAAGGATAATGCAATACATGTTACTAAAAAGGGCCTGGATTTAATAAAAGAGAATCCTCAAGTGGAAACATATTCCAAGTACTTATACAAATTCAAGCCTAAATCATTCGAGAAGTTATACCAGGAAAACAGGAATAATTCATTAACAGATACGGCACTTATCTACTTAAGCAATATGAGGGATCATTATTCTGAAAAAATGAAATGGAATCGTTATGCATTAACATATGAGGCAGAATATAAAATATACTACGATAATAATGATGTTCTCATGCAGTTAAGATCATATGTTAACTATTTTATTTGCATGATAAACCCTTGGGATGATAACAAATTAAGTTATTATAATCCTGTTACAATATCCGACAACGAAGAACTTATAAAAGTTGTTGACAAATCAAAATTATCACAAAAAGAAGTGAAAAACCTATTTGACCAGCAGGTAAATGACATAGGTCTTCCCGGATTGTTTTTATCAGGAAATAAAATGTATGACTACTTCAAAAGAATATATGAAAACGAGGACATCAGGGTCATAAACAATGAGCTTACAAAAAATCATGACCTGAATTCATTGGAAGAAAGTTCCCTGGAATTTTTCACAAAAAAAGAGCAAGAAGAAGTTTATGATAAAGTAAAAGAATTGTTTAATTAGATGCTTCCAATTGTTCAAATACCTTTTTTATTTCATTTAATTTTTTACGAGCTTCTTCATTATCCATCAGATACTTAATAGTGTCAATCATATTATTTTTCATAGTCAATATCATTTCGTCCCTATTCATAACTTTATCGCATTCAAAACGTCTTACTGCATCTGTACTCTCTTCCTTGTCATTTTTGAATTGTGTGGATAATTGTTCTTTTATTTGCTTATTGAATATTTGTTCAAAAATTCTTATCATTTCCTGGGCATAGGTATTTCCTATGAATAATCCTTTCTTGAACTCTTTTTCTTCAAATAGATTACTGAAATAAATCTGTTCAACATCTTCATAATTATCATATTCGTCCGGTGTAAAATGTGCCTCTATTTTTGAACTGTAATATTTCTGGACAAAATTTTCAAATGCACTGGAATATCTGCAGTAGTCAATGAAACTTTCGACGTATACGTTACTTGGCACATTAAATATGTACATGAAGAAAGATTCAAGAATCTTAAGATGTATGTGAACAGAAAGGTTTTTGATGAGTGTTGCAGACTGCAGACTTTGCGAATAGGTAGGGTTAACTATTATTGTATTATAGTCATAAAGTCCGAATGTTCCTATCTGATCATTGTTTCTTATCTTAACATAATTATTACATATCAGTAAAATCTTCTCGAGTATAGTCATATCATCATTTAAATGAGTTTTTAGTGATTGTTCAACGATTGAATCAAGCACATACTCATAAAATTCATTTGGTATCTCTGTCTGACTGATTAGGGTCATATTGTCCTGCGTTAATATGTCCTCAAATGAATTCATCCGATTATTTGAAAGAGTAGCAAATGATACCAGAGTGCTGTCGCACTCACTACATTTTCTGTTTAATGGGTAATTTTCCTTTCCACATTCTGGACAGTAAATCAAAAAGCGTTTATCAGAGGTATCTGACCAGTTATCTTCACTTATATTTTCTTCTTCTTTTGTCATGCTTATTGCCATAAAATAATTAATGTTAATAGTTTATTGATTAAAAAATAAATAGTTTTAGTCATTAAAATGAGTTTAAAATAATGAAATGATTTTTAAAAACTGCAGAAACAGTAGTATCCAGTACATTTGTATCATTAAATTCATTAATTTAAAATAATTTAAATTACAAAAGAGATAAATAGTAATATTATATTTTAATATTAACTAAATAAGGAGAATGATTATTTGAAAAATAAGTCCTATTTAAAGTTCTTTTTATTTGTTACATTATTAATATTATTAATTGGATTTGCTAGTTCAGCCACAGTCGAATCAAACGGCACATCCAAGTCTATTGAAAAACAAGACTTTGATTCATTAAACACGGTTGAATTAACAAAAAAACAAGATGTAACAGATAATGTTATTTTAATAGATGATAATGATACAAAACCTACTCCTACAAAAATTAACATTAATAAAATAGAAAACACGGCATTTTCAGAAAATATAAGCATATCTGGAAAGTTTACAGATATAAATGGACAAAATCTGATAAAAACTCCTTTAAGAGTAAACATTAACGGTAAAAGTGTCACAACAAAAACCGATACCCAGGGAAATTATATTTATGATTTCAAAACCAATGCCATAGGAGTAAACAACATTACAGTAAGTTATCATGGAAATACTAACTTTGCCCCGACAAGCAGCAACATTACTTTTAATGTATTTGCCCAGTCAACAAACATTTCAGTAAACAGGATTGATGATGTTGATTTATCAGAAGAGATAACTATCAGCGGTAAGTACACTGACAAAAACGGTGTATTTTTGATAAAAACACCTATAAGAATTAACTTAAACAATCAGACATACTCTGTCAAAACCGATGATAACGGAGAATTCACATATAAAGTCAATGCTACACAAATGGGAGAAAACAACGTTACAGTATCATACAACGGTAATATACGTTACAATGGTGCAAATGCCACAACCACATTCTATGTAAAATACCCTACCAAGGTGCAAATAGATCAATTCACCGCCCAATATTTGGATAATGTTACAGTTACAGGTAGATACATAGATGCTACAGGAAGATTACTTAAAAAAACACCATTGGATGTAAAATTTAATGGTATAAATTATACAACAAAGACCGATACTAAAGGAGCTTTCATATTTACTTTCAAAGCTACCCAACTTGGTCAGAACAATTTAAGCATATCTTATCCTGGTAATAAACGATTTACAGGAGCAATTGAATCAATATCATTCAATGTTAATCCACGTGACACAGTCATGACCATTGACAAGATTAAAGATGTACAATACTCCGATACAGTATCAATAACAGGTAAATACACAGATAAGGATGGTGTTTTATTAACATTAACTACAGTAAATCTAAATGTAAACGGAAAAAGATATAAATGCAAAACAGACACTAAAGGATCCTATTCATTGGATATTGTAGCCAATAAAGTTGGAGTAAATAATGTAAGTGTCTCATATCCTGGTAACGTAAGGTATAATGGAACTGTTGCACATACAACCTTTAATGTTGCAGCAAAGGATACAATATTGTATCTGGAAAAAATCAACAACGTAACTTATCCGCAAAATGTATCCATTAATGGTAAATACATTGATAAAAATGGCATACAACTAACAAAAACTCCAATAAGAATTATTGTTGACGGTTTTAACTACACTACAAAAACTGATGATTATGGACAATTCTCGTTGAATATTCAACCACCATTAAGTGGTGAAAACAAAGTAACAGCATTATATTGGGGTAATACACGTTATGCCGGTTCACAAGCAACAGGTACTTTTAATGTGTTTGGAAAATCTGACATACTAACAATAAATGTTCCAACTACACAATATACAAACACTGCAACAATAAGTGGTATATTTAGCAGCGGATATGGAAATCCTATTAAGTATGCAGATTTAACCCTGGTTGTTAACGGAAAAATATATACAGTTAAAACAGATTCAAATGGAAACTATGCTCTAGATTATAAAACTACAAACTTGGGCATAAATAATGCTACAGTAAGTTACTATGGAAACAATAATAAAGCATTTATAACAAACAACACCAAGTTCAACGTAACAAAAAAAGATACTAAATTAACAATAGACCCTGTATCAAATGCAACTCTTGGAAATAATGTCACAATCAAAGGTAAATATACAGATAGCAGTGGTAATCCATTAAAATATACTACAGTTTCACTAGTTGTTAATGATGCAAAATACGGATTAAAAACCGATGAAAACGGAGTTTTCAAGGTTGAATATGAAACATTTGTTTCAGGAGTCAACCATATAGAAGCATATTACAGAGGCACAGAAAAATATTCAGGAACAACAATAAACGCGACATTCAACGTAACAACACCACTAACGGGCAGATATTTCAAAAATAGAAAAACTATGGTTGCATCAGTATTTGCCAGTGGAACAATAACCAGTGAACATGTAACTAAATGGGTAAACTCTGGAATAACTGACGTTTATGTCCGGGCAACAGAATATGATAACGACACATCATTACTAAGAAAAACCATAAACTTATGTAAAAACACCAACATTAAAGTTCATGCATGGATTATTGTTTTCAGAGACAATGGAAAATGGGATAACAGTATAGCCACACAGAACAAAATGAAAAGGTTCATGAAAAGTGTGATGCAAATTAATGGTGTAGAAGGGGTTTGTTTAGATTATATCAGATATAGTGGAGTAAATCCAAGTATAGTTAACACATCTGTAATTACAAATTTCCTCAAAGATGTAAATTACATTGCAAAAAATATTGATCCTCGTATGGAAGTTTCAGCATGTGTAATGCCGGAAATCACCAACCTAAAATATTACTACGGTCAGGATTTAAAAGCAATGGAAAACTATGTGGATTATATGATTTGTATGGCATATAAGAACAATTACTATCAGGATACTGCATGGATGGTGGATGTTACAAAATCACTTCTTAAACAGGTAAAACATGCTAAAGTAGTGACAAGTCTAACCACATACAGTGACATGTACGGTAGAAAATATCTGCCTCTTAGTGAAATAACAAGTGACATAAAGGCAATAATGAATGCTGGTTCATACGGATATTCACTATTCTCCAAATCAACCACACCGGTTTATCCAAAAATATTCTAGAAGATAATAATTATCTTCAACTTCTTTTTTTTTAAAGCTTTATTTAATTAGGTGAAATGTTTTATAAATATTAAAATTATAAATATAAACATATAAGTAATTATTTAAAGTGGTTTTTATGGAATTTAATAAAGACAAGGTTAATTCCAGGTTTAAAAATTCACAAAAACGGGGATTAACATTAAACGATATAGATATAAAGGGTTATGGAAACTCATCAATAGAGTTATTGGATGGAAATATTATATTCAAATCCTTTCAATCAAACAATAATCTCTCAAAATCTGTAGATGATATTGATTTTCTGATATACTCCAAAGGAAATTTTCTAATGGAAGACAGAGTTTTCATGGGAATTTCAGGACAGCAATTTGAAATATCAACTAAAGAAAACGAAATAGGATTAAAGAATTTCTTTGACAGCCTTGTTAAAACGAAGGGCAGCACATATTCCGGAAACAATTTATTGGAAAACAATCTAAATACCATTAAAACTAATCAAAGCAATATAAACAACAGTTCATCAATTGATGAAAACGCTATAATTTTTGACAATTCAGCTAATAAGGTAGTATCTGATGATTCTTTATCAGGAAATGAAATGGAATCAGAAACAATTAATGTTGCCGATGAAATACGTAATTTTCATAATTTGATGAAGGATGGTATAATCAGTGAAGAGGAATTTGAAGAAAAGAAAAAGGAATTACTTAAATTATAACTAACAAATGGAGGCATACAAATGAAATATAATCCTATATTGGCGATTTTAGGATTTGTATTTGGATTGGGAGGAGCATTATTTGCATATGCTATGTCAGGGCTTAGTGCTGATTTGGCAACAAACGGTTCTATAACATTAATAGCCAGTATTCTTGGTTTAATAGGTATATATTTATTTGAAAAGGATTACAAACTTGCAGTTGTACAATATGTTATTGCAGGATTGGGAGTTCTTATAGGTACCAGCCTAATAGGAATACTGGGTTTTCTGATGTATCTGATTGCAGGGATAATGGCATATATGGAAAGAGATAAAAGTGGTGACAGATCTGCAAAATTCGATCAGATCTATTTCTATGGGGATGAAAAAGAAATTAGAAATAGATATCCTGATTTTCCAACAAATACGGCTAAAAACATGTTCCTATGGGCAATACCAATTCTCACAATAGCATTGATCATATTGGCAGGTGTACTTGGAAATGCAAGTTTTCAAAACGATCTTCAAAACAAGGCCGATTCAATTGAAATTACAAACGTAACCAGTGATTTAAAGGTAGAATACGGATATTATACAGGTGGAGTGCAGGGAACATTAACATCACAAAGGGATATAGATAATGTGCAGATAAAAGGAGTATGGTACGCTCAGGACGGTTCTCAGATAGATCAGACCTATGATTCAAACATTATCTCAAATATCAAGGCCAATCAAAAATATCAGTTAAACATCCCTTATTATAAGGAATCCTCAAACAATCCAACAAAAGTGGTTATTGAAGTGTATGATAACTTTGGTAATAAACCATTGTATCAAAAAACAGTTAACTTCAATTAGTTTCTAGTATTTTCACTAGACCACTAACTATTTTTTTTTAGTAATTTTTATAAAAAAAGGAATATAAGAAGTAATCTTATATTTTTATTCTAAATTTCCACTTGATTCTGCTTGTGACATTTTCTCAAGATCTGATCTGCTTGTACCTTTAGGTACCTGACCGTCATAAGCAGTCTTGCCGTTTTTGTCGAAATAAACATTTAACTTTTCATCATAATAGACTTCATTGTCCTTGTTGCTTTGGCTAGTTTTAACGTTTTTATTGTTGGAATTTGATTGGGTTGATGTTTCCACAGTTGTGTTGTTGGTATCATTTGTTTCATTTAATGTTAAATTAACATCTGTAGTATTATTTTCATCAGTTGAATTGCCCATTATGTTAAAAGCACCAAATGATAGCAATATCAGAAGAATTGCAGCTACAAAAATTAATAGTATATGTTTATCGTTCATGATTTCCTCC
>ODAI011452180.1_pt1 | contig 25280 bp, 24 predicted proteins | sample 1539321 | NCBI WGS metagenome assembly ODAI01 (sample SAMN02144231, study PRJEB22623) | gut metagenome | biome: sheep rumen | host: Ovis aries | place: New Zealand
AATAATTGCAGCTAAAATTAAAGGTATTATAACCCCAAAAACCGATGTAGACACCGCGAATACAACAGTGTTAATCAATATTTTGTAAAAAATTGAATCATTAAATATCGCCTTATAATTATCAAAACCGACAAAAGTTATGGGATTTAGCAAATCCCACTTTGCAAAACTTAATCCAAATGAACATATTACCGGGATTATAATAAATATAATAGTGCCTATTAAGGCAGGTAAAATAAAAACAAAGCCTGACGCTTGCTGTTCATTTAAAAGCTTTTGCACTAAATTTTTCATGCTATAATTATACAATAAACGAGAAATTAGGGAGAAATGTGAAATTATGGAAAGTAAATATACACATGCATTTGGTAAAAACGACATAAGAGGAATATATGGGGAAGATATAACCGAAGAGTTATTTTATAATATCGGACGTGGTTATGTAAAATATTTGAATAAAGAGTCTGATAATTTACCGGAAAATATGTATTTAACTGTTTGCATGGATGCAAGAACTCATTCTCCGTCTTTATCAAAAGCCTTACAAGCCGGTATCACATCAACCGGAGCTCATGTAATTGACTTAGGTCTTGCACCGACTCCAATCGGTTATTACTCCGAAACTGTCGGAGTACCAAAGAATTTAACAAACGGGAGTAATGTAATTGCTGCCTGTATTATTACTGCCAGCCACAACCCTAAAGAATATAACGGACTAAAAATGACATATAAAGGTAAAACTTTAAATGAGGCGCAGATCCAAGAAGTAAGGGACATTACTCTTGCTGATTGGTCAGATAATATGATACCTGCAAATTCTGCTAATATAATAAAATATGATATTATTCCTTCTTATATTGATGAAATGATTGATAAATTCGGTCAAACAGGAAAAGGAGTAAAAGTTGTTGTTGACAGTGCAAACGCAACAGGAGGAATTGTCGGACCCGAATTGTACAGAAAACTGGGTTGCGATGTAATTGAGCTTTTTTCAGAGCCAGACGGGAATTTCCCGAACCATCACCCTAATCCAAGCGTTGAATCTACGCTTGATACACTTAAATCGAAAGTTATTGAATCAGGTGCAGATATCGGTATTGCCTATGATGGAGACAGCGATAGAATAGGTGTTGTGGATAATAACGGCAAATATCTCACAGGGGATAAGCTGCTTTTGATATATGCAACAGATGTTATTCCGGAATATAATAAACGTGGAATTTCGCCGCACATTGTCAGCGAAGTTAAGTGTTCACAAGTTTTATTTGATACAATTGACAAAATAGGCGGTATATCTCATATGTGCAAAACCGGACACGGCTATATTAAAGGGATGATGTATGAAACAGGCGCAGTTTTGGCAGGAGAAATGAGCGGCCATACATTCTTTAAGGACAGATATTACGGATTTGATGATGCAATTTATGCAGGCTGTAGAATTATCGAAATAATCTCTAAAAATAGACATATTAATCCTGATTTTTCGATTAGTGATTTATTAAAGCCGTTCGATGAAGTATATACATCCTCTGAAGTTAGATATCCTTGCCCAAATGATTTGAAAAAATCGACTATGGAAGCCGTTACAAATAAAGTAAAAGCTGACAAAGAAATCTTTGGAGCGCCGATTAAGGATATTATAACTCTTGACGGTATGAGAATTGTTTTTGACGGCGGCTTTGCTCTGATTAGACAAAGTAATACAGAACCCGTATTCACCTTGAGATTTGAAGCAAAAACTAAGGCACAATGTGAAAACTTCAAAAATACCATGTGCGGACTTTTGGATGAAATACTGAAGGCTAAAGTTTAATACATCTTTACTTTAAACAGTTAATGCTATTTTTTTGCTGGTCTGTAAAATCTGTATGCTTTAATGGCAGATTTTATGTACTCTTTAAATGATGCATTTTCTAAAGCTGAATCATCAATCACAAATTCTCCTAACAGCTGCCCGTCAGTTGAACTGTATATCTTTGTTCTCTTTAATTCGCTTGTTTTTGAATAGTAATGAGTTGAGTCCTGCTTATTTCGTTCCATTGACGCCATACTCGCCGCAAAATCCAGTATATCTTTTTTATCGGTAAACGAATATCCTGCCCAGTCCTCCGGTAATACATAAAATTTATTTTCATTTTCCGTAATCTCATGAGATTCAAAATATACGGATGAAAAACCGTTAAATACCTTTTCAAATGCATTATCAACCTTATCCCCCGTTGTCTGAGGATTATCAATTGCCGCAACAATTGCAAACCCGGCAATAATGACAAATACAAGGATAAAATATAATATTGGAAAAACTACTATTGATAATACAGACCAAACCGTAGCCTGAGTTCTTTGAGATTGGTTAAATTTTTCAATATTTTTATCTTCAAGCTTATTATATGCCCACTCGTTTCCTTTTAAACCGCATATCATTTGGAAATAAAAATTAAAAGGCGTAAACCACAGCAGTAAATACCAGAGAGGTACATATGCCTTATTTATTAATCCCCAAATCCAAGTTCCGAAGAATGCGCCCCAATTAAAGATTTTTGTGACATCATACGGCTGTTTACCGGTTATCTTACCCGGAACACACATTAATATAACAGCCAGCAAAAACGAAACAGGGAAAAGTAATATTGTGGCAATAAGCGGTGAAAATACATAAGAAAAAGAAATAATTGTTATAATCACAGCACTAATAATATTTAAAATATTATTAGAACCGCCTATTATATCATTAATTCTTCTTATGGCATTTGATATTGATATCGGCAGAATAGCAATTGTTCCCACTATAAGCCAAATAAACAATGCCGGAGGTATCTCATGTATAATTGAATTTATATTTACCAGTTCCGAAATAGTACCTGCATTTCGGATATACCAATATACATAAGGTATTGTAAAAATTGACTGGATTATACACAAATAAACAATATTCAGAATATAGTCATGTCTGCCTATTGCACCATTAAAGCTAATTAGCCTTGAATTAATTTCTATTTCTCTTTCTTCTGTCATGATAGCCCCCAATTATTCTTAATTTTATTATATTATTTAATTAGGATTATAAACATTAATTTATAAAATTTTACATAAAAAAAAACCTGATATAGTTTTAAATCAGGTCGAAAATTTGTAGGGGAAAAATTAATTGGAGTTATTATTTTATGTAAACATTAATTTCTAGATTAGATGGTGAGCCTGTCTGTTTGCTACCGCTATAAAATTCATCTGGGCAAGCAAAATATCAGAACGGTCAACAAATGGTTCGCTGTTTGGAACGTTTGTTGTAACTTGATCTTTGTACATATTGTTCAACTTTTCATCAATTTTCTTTAAGTTTGCAACTGCCATATTGACCTCTCTCTTATTTGTTTGCTCTCTGTATATATATAAAGTATATACTCATTTTAAAATTTCAAGACTGTTTATTTTTGTTACATTTGTTAACATACTTTGAATAAAATTTCTATTTTAGGCAATAATTTCAAAAAATATGTTTTTATAAATGTATAGGGAAAATTGTGTATGTTAGATAATCTCGATGTTCAAAAGTATAATAATACTCAATTTGGTGCCGCAACCGGTGGTTTTGGAATGAACCCGCAGGCTGCTGTTACGATGCCATCGATGCAGGCAATTGATGCAACAAAGATTAATGAAGCTGCAACAGATACATACCTTGGGCAAAGGTTAACATCATTTAGTGATATAGATCCATTATTGCAGTATGGTGTTACTATTCCTACTTGGATTGCAATAAATCAGGCAATGGAAAGGTATAACAAGGCTTGCAGAGGAGATTATAACAAAGCTATAATAAGCAAGTTCGGCAGATTTGGGGATAAAATAAGCAATATTTTATTTGACAATCCGATAGGCAGAGCTCTAAATAAAGCTGCCAATAGTGGCAAATCCGCATTTAAGAATGTTGTATATGATAATTCCGCTCTTGTAAGAGCATTTGATAAAACATCCTCACAACCGGAATTAAGCATGATAAAAAGCCAGATGGGCGGTATTCCGACGATGCTATCACACGATAGCATGAATATTTTGGAAGAATACCTAAAGCCTCTTCAATCTGCAAAAGATTTTGACAGCTTAGGCATAAGTAAAGCCGAAATACAGCGTATTGAAAGTGGTGCCGCAAAAATTATCGGAGCAGAAAATAAAGCATTATATTTACAAACAGAAGAATTTAAAATCTTAAACAAAGGAGCAAGTGCGCAGCAAATTCAAGGATTTAAGAATATGGATGCAGCTAAGCGTATTGCTCATTTAAAAGAATTAAAAGCAAAATCGCTAGGATTTGCAAATATCGCTGAATTTGAAGCGATTAAAGCTGCTCCGGAAAAACATTTGAATAAAATAATGGAAGTATTAAAAAATAACTCGGAAAAATATTCCAGAATTTCTTATTCAAATAAAAATTTCGGTACCATATTAAAGGGTGAAATTACCGGGAGAAAAGTCCAACTTGGCGAAACATACAATAAATTACTTGCTGCAATGGGCGGTAACCACACAACAAAACTTGGTAAAACATTTGCAAAATTAAGCAATTATATTTTAGAAGGAGCATCAAGCAGGATTTCCGGCGGTAAAGTTGCAGCCTTAATGCAGGCATATTTCTTAGCTGAAGTTTTAATCAGAGCAAACAGACAAGAAGGTGCAAGTAACAAATTCAAATCCTTTATGGAAAGATTCGCAGAATTAATCGGGTTCTTTGTATTTATGGGTCCGTCTGTAAAATTAATGCATAAAATAGGCGGTTTACAATATTCCGGCATGACAAAAGAACAAGTTGAGGCATACAGACAAGCCGTTAAAGAATTTAATGAACACGTAATGAACTGTGAATGGACAAAAGATGTTTATAAAGTAAAACGTAAAGAATTACGTGCAAAATTCAGACCACATACGAAAAATCCGTTTGTATACCTTGCAAGGAAAGTCGGAGACATAATTACTGTCGGCTTAGAACAAGTAAGACCTTATACAAAACATAAAGTTGATAAAGTAGATTTGACTATTACCAAAATAATGGAAAGCCCGCTACAATACCTGAAAAACATTCCAAAACGTCTAAAAGATGTTGCTCGCAATCCTAAGTATTGGTTAAAACAAATGGCCGGTTATCCTGTAAGGTTCTTGTTGCCTATGGTTGTTATTATGCCATTCTTTAACAAATATCTGGTTAAAGGTGTAAATGCAATATTCGGTAAGCCGACAGAAGGCGCATTAGCCGACGAAGGCAAAGAAGAAGAACAGGCTCAAGCGAATGAGCAGCCAAAAGAACAAGTACATTATGCAAATAATACGTCAGCAGTAGCACCTGCTTTAGCAGCAGCTGAAGTTAAACCTGATATGCCAAAAGCTGTAAAACAAGGTTCATCAGTAACATACACAGGAAGTGACGCAAAGGCAGCTGAAGCACAAGAAAAGGCTGATAAAAATAACTCAAAAACAGAGCAGGCGGACATTCCTAAAAACAGATATATACCTTCAACCAATCCTGTTAAAGCTAAAGCCGAGTCTACTGACGAATTGGATAAACTGTTAAAACGTGCCGATAAAATAGAAAAGAACGCAATAGAAACACTATCAATATAACGTTTTACATTAGATGTTCATATGATAAAATTTAATTATGGAACTATGCGTTTATCAAGGGACATTTAATCCTATACATAATGCACACTTGCGAGTTGCTGAATATGTACTGAAAAATATTGCGCCGCAGGGTATTATATTTATACCTGCTTATGAACCGCCGCACAAAGAATCAGACATAAAAATGACTGAGCACAGGTTCAATATGGTTAAAATAGCAACTGAATATAATCCAAAATTCACAGTTTCAGACATTGAGTACAAGCGGAAAGGAAAATCGTATACATATCTTACCATACTTGATTTATACGATATTTACAATATAGATAATAAGATTAAATTTATAATTGGGACAGATGCTTTTCTAAAAATTGAAAGCTGGTACGAAAGTGACAAGTTAAAAAAACTTGTTGATTTTTTGGTTTTCCCGCGAGAAAATAATTTTGATGAATCAAGTATAAAGTATCTTGCGGATAAAGGTTACAGCTTTAAGCTCATCCCGCTCGCATTTGAAGATATTTCATCAACAGAATTAAGAGCTAACATAAAAAGTGGGATTTTCCCCAAAAATTGTGTACCGCCAATAGTGGAGGAATATATAAAAAAATATGATTTATACAAAAACCAATGAAGCAGAAATTTTAAAATGGTTAAAGAACAATCTTAATGAAGAAAGATACTCACATTCAATTGGAACAGCAGAATGTGCAAGAATATTAGCGGAAACTTTTCATTTGGATAAAGAAAAAGCCTACATCGCCGGCTTATTGCACGATTCGGCTAAATGTTTCCCAAAGGATAAATTACTTAATATTATTGAATCTTATCTTGATATAAGCGAGGCCGAAAAAGAAAATTTTAAAACGCTGCATGCTCCTGTAAGCGCATATGTTGCAAAAAACACATTTGGAGTTACTGACTCGGAAATTTTGTCTGCAATTAGGTGGCATACTCTTGGCAAAGTTGATATGAGCACATTTGAAAAGATTATATTTATTGCCGACAAAATTGAACCAAATACCAGAGATAAGCAGTATTACTCTCATATGATGAGCATAATATCAGAAGAAAACGGATTGAACAAGGCTCTGTTAGTATGTTATAAACACACTATAACAAGTCTTGTAGAGCGTGATTTAAAAATTTGTACGTATACAATTGACATATACAACAGATTACAAGATGAATTGAAGCAGTAAATATTTCATATTCTTAACGTATATCCCAATTTACCATGTTTGTGGTATCATAGATATGATAATAAGAGGAAGTATTATATGAAGATTTTAGAAGTAAAAAATAATCTTGTAAAAATAGCATATTCAGCTCAAGATAATTTAACGATATCAGGATTTGTAATTATCGAAGACAAACAATCCCCGTATGTTGCACAAATTATGAGTTTAAAAGCTGATAGCGGCATTAATTATGCAATAGTAAAACTTTTATTTACATTTAACAGTGAGGGTGTTGTAAAGAATTATAACGGAACAATCCCTGAATTGGATGCAAATATTACTCGCTTATCTGCCGAAGAATTGCTTGATATTCTACCGATTGAAACTCCTTTTGCAGCAGGTAAACTTGCACAACAGGATTTTATACTAAATATTGACTATTCGGCATTTGAAAAGAATTTGCTTATTTGCTCTGATAATGTTGAAAATACTGATATTTTACTTTCAAATATTGCAAAGCGTATAACAGAAAATAGTGATAAGTCTGTTATTTTTGATACAACAGGTACTATTGAATCTGAAAATAAATTGGTTTTTGGTCGTGATTTCAAACTTCCTCTTAATTACGATACAATTAATTTTATTTATGAACATGATTTAGGTGATGTTGAACCTGCATCAAAATCAGTAATTCAAGATGTACTCATCGAAGTTCAGGAATATTCAAAAACGCTTATTGACCAATTTATACCGTTTGATTTCTTTATTGCTGTTATTGATTCTCAGGCGAAAAAACTGCAAATACCCGAATTAGCACTATTGAAGAACAGATTAATAAAATACAAAAATGTAAATGCTTTTGCTCAGGAAGCTTCTGATTTTCACTCACTAAGAGGTGCTATTCGCGCTAATCTTTCAACCACATTGGATTTGTCCACAGTTGATGCGGATTTACAAAAACTTGTAATATCGACGGTTTACAGTGAAATTGATAACTTAGATTTGTATATGTATTCTCTTGTTAAAATTAATAATGACAATGCCGATAAGAGATTACTAAAGAGATTTATTAACAGTAATAATAAAATATTTACAATTGTTGCTTGTCCGCACAATTACAGATACTTGCACGATTTAAAAGAAATAGCAAATAATATGTTCTTATTTGCACCTCAAACAATACAACACGATTTTGGCGCATATAATGTATTCCTTAATAAATTAAACCCGGATGAATGTGTTGTATTTGGTAAAGCTACACAATTTATTCCATTAATTATTGAGATGGCTCCGATTGAGGTGCTATATGAGTATCAGAGAGTATTTGCTCAAAAAGCAGCTCTTGAAGATAATGATGGCTTTGATACAAATTCTTTTGAAGATACCGAATTGTCACAAGAACAGCCTGCTGAAGAACACAATTCAGATGCAGATGCAGCAGGTATTTTACCGACAGATAATAATGTAACAGAATCTGAATCTGACATATATATACCAACTGATGCAGATTCAACAACTGAAGAATCTGAAGAAAGTGAAGAAACCACAGCAGCTTCTGACAATGAAGAAATTTCATCAGATATTGAAGAGTCTGAGCCGGAGGAAATTTCTGCTGACGATAATTATGGACAAGATGTTTCAGAATCTGAATATACTAATGATGACGATGAAGAATTAGTTATTACAACTGATGAAGAAGAAATAACAGAACCTGTTGTTGAAAAAGAAATTGAAAATGAAGAATTCGTTTCAGACGTAAACACGCAAGAAGAAACAGAAGAATATATTGATTCTGATAACGCTGATAACCTTATAGCAGTTGAACCCGAAGATGATTCCAATAACATACCTGTGTCTGAGGATGCTCCTATATATGAAATCGAGGACAATGACACACATGAAGAAGTTATGTCGCAAGATATAGAAATTTTGTCGGAACCTGAAGAAATTATTTCTGAAGGCGCTGCTTTTGTAGAATCTGATGATGAAACAGTTCATAATAATGACTATCAGGTTTCTGAAAGTGCTCCCGAATTTATAGATGAATTTCAAAATGTTGCCGAAGCTATGCCAGAAAGCTTTGATGAATCATCCTTAAATCTTACTGATGATATACAGATAACTGAAGATGAAGAAACGGTTCAAGAAGATGTTGAAATTGAACAGCAAACTCAACAAGAAGCTTTGACAGAAGATGATTTAGACTTTATTGATAATATGAATACTAATTCCGATGAGGAACATGTTGCGGAAATTGAGTCTGTTGATGACTCAACAGTTGACGAATCTGTTGAGGATAATCTGTCCGAAACATACATTTCCGGTGAAACTGCTGAAATTGCATCTGATATGATACCTGATGCAAATGAATTTGTTGACAATCAAGATTATTCAGAACCTGTCGAACAAAATTACACCCCTGAAGATAATGACACAATTTCAGATAACTATGAAGTTAATGAAGAAAATTCATTAAATATAAATTCAACTCCGGAATTTGAAGAATTTAATTCAGATGATTCCACCGGAGAACAAGATTTTGTAGAACAGCAAAATGAGGTCGAATACGTTGAAGATGCTGAGCCGCAAGAAATTGAGCCAGAAAACATTTTAGATGAGGACCAATCTCAAGTTGTTCCGATTTATCCTGTTGAAGATGAAACCCCTGTAAACGGCCCAATACAGGCTTATGAGCCGGGCGACAGAGTTGTTCATCCTAAGTATGGCGAAGGTATGGTTGAGAAAATGATTAAGTATGGTAATAAGGTATTATGCTCAATCAATTTTGCAAACGGCAGACGGTTATTAGATCCTGCTATTTCCCAGCTTTCAAAAATTGAATAGCATAAATAAGCTATATAACTGTATTAAAAAGCCGTTTGAAATTTCAAACGGCTTTTAATTTATTATTCATAAACTGCACACTTTAACTATTTAGATTTTTTTTGAGTTGGCTCATCTTGTGTAATCTGCTCAGGATTTAAAATTGCACAATTAGTGTTATTAACTTGCATAAGCTGAGCAAAACGTTGTAAGTCAGCCTGAATTTCAGGGAATGTGTTATAGTGCATTGGGATAACAGTCTTAGCGCCTAACCAATCTGCAGCAACAACAGCATGTTCGACATCCATTGTATAAGTACCGCCAATAGGCAATAATGCAATATTCGGTCTGTACAACTCTTTGTAGGTTTTAAATTCTGAATGAAGACATGTATCACCGGCATGGAAAATTCTAACACCTTCAATATCAAAAAGAATACTTGCAGCTACACCGCCATATGTGCCATCAGGCAATGTGCTTGAATGATATGCAGGTAAAAATATTGCTCTGCCCCAATCATAATTTAACCAGCTGCCTAAACCAACAGGTCTTGTTTTACATTTTTGACCTGCACAATATGAAGCAACTTCAGCAATCGCTGTTATAGGAGCTTTCTTATCTTTAGAAACTTTTATTGCATCACCAAGGTGATCTGGATGACCATGAGTTACAAATACATCAACTATATTCGATTTGCGATAATCATATTTTTCGTTTTGTGAAATCATCGGATCTACAATAATAGACTTGTCCCCGGTTTTAAATTCAAAGGCACTATGTCCGATATACTTTAAATCAACCATATTAGCTCTCCTTTTCCTAATAAATTATATACACTCTTTAACAATAACATCATTTCTGATAAAATACAAGTATGGACTATGAATTGTTAATGAAAGAGTGCATAAATCTTGCAAGACAAGCAGAAGGGAATGTATCTCCAAATCCGCTTGTTGGTGCAATAGTGCTTGATAAAAGTAATAATATAATTTCTAAGGGCTACCACATAAAATACGGGGAATATCATGCTGAGAGAAACGCATTAATTAATATTGATAAATCAAAAACCCGAGGTGGGACTGTAATAGTTAATCTGGAACCTTGCTGCCATCATGGGAAAACGCCTCCGTGCACGGATATAATTATGGAAAAAGGAATTAGCCGCGTCGTAATTGGAATGCGTGATGTCAACCCTCTGGTGTCAGGAAAAGGGATAAAAATACTGAAAGATGCAGGTATTGAAGTAATTGAAAATGTATTAAATACTGAGTGCAAACAGCTTAATGAAGTCTTTATAAAAAATATGCTCGAAAAAAAAGCCTTTGTTGCAATTAAAACTGCGACAACACTTGACGGTAAAATTGCGACTTCAAACGGCTCTTCAAAGTGGATTACATCCGCAAAAGCAAGAGATGAAGTAAAAAATATAAGAAACAGGTATGATGCAATTTTAACATCCTCTGCTACAATTCTGGCAGATAATCCAACAATGTCTCACAGAAAAAAAATAATCATTGATAGGGAATTAAAAACATCTTTGTCATCAAATATTTATCAAGACGGAGAGATATTTGTATACTATAACCAAAATATCTCAGACAGCGCAATTAAATCCTTTTTAACGGACATAAATAGCCATAAACTAGTGAAACTATGCCCCGCACCTCTAATTGATGATAAAATCGATTTAGAGTACGTTTTAAGTGATGCATTTAAAAATGGAATAATGAGTGTTTTAGTAGAAGCAGGCGGAAAATTAAACGGCAATATCCTCAAATATACCGATAAAATTTATCAATTTATTGCCCCAAAAATACTAGGTGATAATTCTGCCCGCTCCTGTTTCGATTATAGAAATATTGATGACATTAATAGTGCTGTTAATTTTTACATAGAAAATACTAAATTCTTTAATCCTGACATTATGCTGACACTTTACCCTACAAAGAAGTAACAATATCTTAACAATAACCTTAAAACTAACAATCTTTGGATGAATAAATCATTTATATAAATAGGGTTATAATATGGAGATATTTCTATATGGGGATTAAAGATGTAAATTATGTTAATTTTGGCGGAGTACTGATTCCCGAAGATAGTCGTCATGTGATGATAAATCAAGGTAATAAAACTATGTATTGTGTTTTTTTAAACGATGACGGTGCAAAAGTAATTTACCCGAAGCAAACAGAAAAACAAAGCCCCGGCGCAGAATATATAGGGATATTCGGTAACTATGATTCAGATAAAGACAACTATATAACAGTCAAAACAAAAGTCAGTAAAAATATATTTGATGACGTATGGGAAAATTCAAAAAACAATAAGCAAAAAGGTTGGGATAAAGTTGAAGTTAAAAATACCCCAACTAGAAAAGTTTCAAGGATATCCGGCAGGCGAACAGAAGAGTATCAAGAGGTGCCTGTGAGCGGAAAACCTAAAATTGAATATAATGAATCTAACAAATATTTATTTACAACAACAAAGATTGATGTATCAAATATCGATGATGCAACAATAACAGGTTCATCGCATATAGACAGCATTGTACTCCATAATGGCAGCAATTGCAAAATTGAAGTGGATGATTATAACAATTCAATAATTTTTCACGACAGCGTAACGGTGATTAACGGGGAAAATAATACTATTCATAGCGGTGAACATGATAAGACAGCTTTTCAAACATATGACTACAACACTAAAGAAGTCACATCCCAAACCGAATACACCGGCAGAGGAAAATATATACAAAATTGAGAAATATAAGACTTTTTACAATTGGATATATTGAAAAAATAAATAATATTTGGTATAATCATCACTGAAATTAGGGATAAATATTTGGAGTGAAAATAATGATGACGGTACCAAATTCTATTACGCAGGATTTAGATAAATTATCAAACAGTGATTTGATATCTGCAAAACACACAATTGACAAGGAAATTGAAGCCCTACACGTTTTGGAGAGTGAGTTAAACTCATCACTAACAGAAGCGCTTAACCTAATGCAATCCGCAAAGGGGCGTGTCATTTTAACAGGTATGGGGAAATCAGGTCATATTGCTAAGAAAATTGCAGCATCTTTAGCCTCAACCGGGACTCCGTCATTTTTTGTTCATCCGGCGGAAGCCAGCCATGGTGACCTTGGGATGATTACAAGTGACGACGTAATTATTGCAATATCGAATAGCGGTGAATCCAAAGAGCTTGTTGATATCTTAAATTACTCAAAAAGATTCGGTATAAAATTAATAGCAATAACTAAAAATCCTGAAAGTTCGTTGGGTAAAGCAGGTGACGTAGTTCTAAAATTACCTAATAACGGGGAAGCTTGTCCTCTTGGACTAGCCCCGACATCATCGACAACTGCGACGCTCGTTTTAGGTGATGTATTAACTGTTGCAATGATTGAGCGAAACGGATTTTCTAAAGAACAGTTTAATCAAAGACATCCGGGCGGCAAATTGGGTTCCGTACTTCAAAAGGTATCTGATTTAATGCATAAAGGCAATGAAATGCCGTTATTACCATCAACAACAGGCATGAGAGATACATTACTTGAAATGACATCAAAACGTTTAGGATGCGTAGGTTTCACCGATAATGAAGGTAACCTTATCGGAATATTGACTGACGGCGATTTAAGAAGATGCTTATCCGCAGATTTGCTTGATAAAACAGGTGAAGATGTTATGACTCGTAATCCTAAAGTTATATCACCTGATGCAATGGCAAGTGAGGCGGTTAAAATTATGCACGAAAAGAAAATTACAAACCTTTTTGCTGTTGAAAACGGGAAGCCTGTTGGGGTTATTCACATTCACGACTGCCTTAACAGCGGAGTTGTATAAAAATTATATTATCAAAGGGAGAGATTATGGAAAACAATAACAAGCCTGTTGTACATTTAATATCAAAGCCTGAAAATATGCTTAAAACTGTATATACGGCATGCAGAACATGTTACAGCGCAGATTATCCGATTAATATATATGAAGGCACCGATGATAAAGAAAAAATGCTTAAACTGATTGAGCGAGTTATATCGTCCGGACACTATTCAACAATTGAACATATTCAGGTAAGCTTTGCTATTTCAAATGTGTCAAGAGCGTGTACCCATCAACTTGTTCGACACAGACACATGTCTTTTTCACAAAAATCACAAAGATACGTAAAAGAGAAAGGTCAATTTGACTACCTCATACCTCCGACAATTGAAAAGAACCCGGAATTAAAAGATAAATTCACATCATTCATGAAAGAAATTTCTGACAAGTATCAGGAATTTATTGATGCGGGTATACCTGCAGAAGATGCTCGAGCTGTTTTACCTAATGCGACAGCTACTTCTATGGTTGCAAGTTTAAATCTAAGAGAACTTATACATATTGCAAATTTAAGACTTTGTTCAAGAGCCCAATATGAAATACGAATGATGGTAAAAGGGATGTGTGATGCGCTTGTTGCAGAAGAGCCTTGGTTAAAGCCATATCTTGTACCAAAATGCGAAAGATGGGGATTCTGCGACGAAGATAAATCATGCGGCAGAAAACCTAAATTAGAAGACTTAAAAAAATCGGCAGAAACATTAGTATAAATTTTATACAGGTGTATAATCAGAATATACTAAACTTTTCCAATCGTTAAAATAGCTTATTTGTGTTGCTGACCCTGAGCGAATATAAATTCTTTGGAATGCTGTATATGGCATCTCAAGAGCATCACAAACAGCAGCCTTAATTATATCGGGATGAGTAACTATAATTATCCTGTTACCGATATTATCCTCAACAAGTTTGTTGATTACTGATGTAACTCGACTTATGAATTCCGAAACGCTTTCAGCATCGGAAGGTGTTGCCTTATCAGGATATAAAATAAGTGCCTTTAAATCATCCGGATATTTTTCTTCTATTTGCTCAAATGTTAACCCGCTAAACGAACCGCAACGCCGAGGTTTTAAATCTATTATTTCAAAATCTTTTTTATACACTTTTGACACATATTTTGCGGATTGAATACAGCGCTTTGCCGAAGAAGTATATATACGGTCATTTTTTACTTTTCTTTTTTTTAGATAATCACATATTTTAACCATTTCTTCAGCACCGTTTTCGTTTAACGGCGGATGATTTTCCATATCGGAAAAGCGCCCTTCTTCCGAAAAAATAGTTGAACCGTGACTTATAAAAGTTATTTTACATCTTCTGTCGAAATACATAAATTTTACCTCTTTATAATTATAACATCTTTTTGTTTAATTGTTAAGCCATGAAATTTCGTGATATAATATACCTATAAAAAGGAGAAATGATATGAGAGGAAAAGCATTTAAATTTGGTGATAATATTTCAACTGACCACATAGCACCGGGAAGGTTATTCCACCTTCGCTCTAATTTACCGGAATTTGCAAAACATGTTCTGGAAGATGCTGATCCTACATTTGCTTCAAAGATGTCCCCCGGAGACTTTGTAGTCGCAGGCTCAAATTTTGGACTTGGGTCTTCGCGCGAACATGCTCCGCAAATCATAAAAATTGCAGGGGTAGGGGCAGTAATTGCAAAGTCTTTTGCCAGAATATTTTACAGAAACGCAATTAATATAGGTTTGCTAGCAATTGAATGTGATACTGACGGCATAAACGCAGGTGATGAACTGGATTTAGACGTTGAAAACGGAGTACTGAAAGATTTAACAAACGGTGTGATAATCCCGATAGAACCGCTGCCGCCAGTTATGATAAAAATGTTAAATGACGGCGGATTAGTTGAACACATAAAGAAAAATGGCGGTTTTAATCTTTAATTTCATTAGAGGGTGTGCCATCTTCCCGCTCATTAATTTTTGAACTTAGTAATTTAAATATGTTATTTAAATTGTTCATATATTCTTCTTTATCGTCGAAGTATTTTACAGCTTCGGCTATCCAAAGCTTGCATATTGCAGGCACTAACAGTACCTCATTCTTTGGCAGCGCAAGCCCGAGTCCTTGCATAAATACAGGAATTACCGGAACATCAGGATTTTGTTTTGCAATATGAAAGATACCGGTTTTTAATTTTTCCATCTGTTCAGGTTTCCCCCTTGAACCTTCAGGATATAAAATTATTAAGCCGTTATTTTTGAGATGAGCGCTTACCTTATCCATAAACTCTTTATTTGCATCTTTTGACACTTTTCTTGAAATCGGTATAATCTTAAGAACATTTAAAACAAACCAAGCGATAAACTTATTTCTCAAAAAATAGTCTGCCGCGGCAACAGGTGATATATTAAGCATTACACTTGTCGGGAATAAACTCATTAATACTAAGGTATCAAGATGGCTGTTATGGTTAGATATTAATATAGCAGGACCTGATTTGGGCAGATTTTCGGCGTTATGAACATTGATGCCCAAGCATATATAAACCAACGGTTTAATTACAAAAGCATAAAATATATATCTTATAAAATTTCCCATAGCAAAACCTTTCTATACATGTTGGAAGAAATAACAGAAGAAGTGGAAAAATACAGGAGCGGTGAATATAAGACTGTCAACTCTGTCTAATACTCCGCCATGTCCGGGAATTAAAGTAGAACTATCTTTCACACCGATATCTCTTTTAACAGCAGACATACACACATCTCCTAAAAATCCGAATGCTGATATTAAAAGTCCTGATACAACCGAATACTTCCAGGTAAAAGGAGTCAAATACGGAGCTATAACGTACGCTAAAACTACCGTGGTTAACATACCTCCGATATAACCTTCCCAAGTTTTATTCGGACTTATAGTCGGAACAATTTTATGTTTTCCGAACAGTTTACCCCAAACGTACTGGAAAGCATCGTTTAATGAATTTAATATTAACAGATATAAAAGAACCTCCAACCCTGAAAATTGATATGGCGACGGTGAAATAATCGGAAGCATTAAAAAAGCACCGATATACCCCAAACTATATACAGTTAACAACATACCCCACTGAATTAATCCTGTAACTCGTATAAAATCGTGAGTTTCTCCGCTTAATATTCTTCTTATCGGAATCAGTAAAAACATATATAAAGGAACAAACAGGTAAAACATAATTACCCAATTTGTATACAAAAAATACATTTCAACAGGGATAGCTAAATATGCCCAAAACAAAAGGCTCCTGTCACTTAAGTCTACTTTTATGAATGAAAAATATTCTTTTAAAGCAAGGAAGCATAAGAGAGCAACAGAACAATATTGTATAGGCTTGCTGCCAATGAATATAAACATTAAAAAGAAAGTTATTATCCACCATGAGCGCATTCTTAATTTTAAATTTGAAAAATCCTTTTCTTTATTAAAAAAAGATATCAACAAAACCAAACAATGTGCAACTGCTAAAAATATCACAATACATATCAGAGCGGTAATCAAATGCTCTGTTACATTTCCAAACATATATGTCCTCCGCTATCCATATCTAACCGATTATATAAAATTACAATAACCATGTCAATTTAAAATCGTTTTGTAAAGATTTTGTCCTCCTTAACAATTTATGATACCCTTGTAACTATGGTTAGATTAATAAATAAAAATAATGCTAAATATTTTGGGAAAATTATAAGTTCATATATGCAGCTGCAAAAGTATGGTACACATATTCATGAGATTAATAACAATTACCTGAAACCTTGTATATACGCCATGTGGCATCATGATCAGTTTTGCATATATGGAGTTGGAAACAAAGATAAAGTCAGTATTTTGATAAGCAACTCAGCAGATGGAGATATTGTAGCATATGCTGTTGAAAGTCTTGGTTTCAAGACTGTACGGGGTTCCAGCGGCAGGCAAGGCGCAATAGAAAGTACACTTAAAATGGTTCAACTTTTAGAAAAAGGGGAATCCGTTGCAATCATGGTTGACGGACCTCATGGCCCGCTCCACAATGTTAAAAACGGGGTTGTCAGAATAGCGAAAATGTCCGGTGCGCCCATTATACCAATGGGTTGGTATTGCCCGCAATTTAATTTTGTTAATTTACCGTCGTGGGATAATATGACTGCTCCGTTTGGACCGACAAAAATTATCAATCTCTACGGCGAACCGATTTATGTACCCAAAGATATTACACAAGAAGAAGAGGGTAATGTCAGAGCACAACTCAAAAAATCATTAGAAGATATAAGAGTTCGTTTACCTGAAGTTTATAAAACAGCAAAGAGTGAAAACTTATGGAAAATCCAATCAACATAAAGATAGCTGCGTTACAAATGTCATCAGATATCGGAAATCCTGATGCCAACAGAAATAAAATTGAATGGATAGTAAGCAGAGAATTGCCTCGCGATACGGATATATTAGTTCTTCCTGAAGTTTGGACAACCGGCTGGGCGTGTGACGAATTTCCAAAATGTTCTGAGAACATTAGCAGCAGCAAAAGTATAAAATTGTTATCCGATATTGCTAAAGAATACAATGTAAATATTCTTGGAGGAAGCATAATTGAAAACGGCACTGACGGGCATCTTTACAACACTTGCCCTGTAATAAATCGCAATGGTAATTTAATAGCCAAATACTCTAAAAATCATCTGTACTCATACTGCGGATGTAACGAGGGAACATACATTACAAGGGGAGATAATCCGGTAATGGTAAATCTAGAAGGAATTAATGTCGGACTTACAATATGTTATGACATAAGATTCCCTGAAATTTTCAGGGCATACAGAGATGCCGGGGCTGATATGCTTGTTACGATGGCTGCCTGGGGTTCTAAAAAGCCAATACCATGGGAAACATTAACAAGGGCGAGGGCTATCGAAAATCAAGCTTACATGGTTGCATTGACCCAATCCGGCAAAATAAATGATGATGAATGGAATATTGGGCATTCAAGAGTATTTGATTATGTCGGAGAAACCATGACAGAAATAAAAGACCAAAAAGAAGGTATAATGTCATGCAACATAAATTTACAAAAAATGTATGAATATAGAAATTCTTGTACTATACTGAAAGATATAAGAGATAATTATGAGGTTAGGGTATTATGAAAAAACTGCTCGGAATAATGTTTACATTTATAATTTTAGGATATATGAGTCAGGCAAATGCAGCTATTAACAGCATTGACAGGGCCATAAAGGCTTCTTCAATCAATAGAAGTGCTATATCTGTATCTGTTAGAAATATTCAAACCGGAGCAGAAGTATATAATTTACATGCTCAAAGACCTGTTACCCCAGCCTCAACTCAAAAACTTGTAACTTTTGCTTCAGCCTTAAATATACTAGGCACTGATTATATGTTTTCAACGGAATTGTACAAAAGCACAAACAACGATTTGTACTTAAAATTAGCAGCCGACCCGTTTTTAACGACTAAAGACTTGAAAAACTTATTCTCGACAGCTAAGACAAAAAACATAATAGAACCTAAAAACGTATACATCGATGACTACGTTCTCGATTCCGAGTATTGGGGGGAAGGATGGCAGTGGGATGATGAACTGAATCCTTTAATGACAAAATTCGGCTCATACAACTTAGATTCAAATATGATTAAAATTAACGTCAAACCAACAACATTAAATTCTCCTGCAGACATTTATACCGACGTATTTTATCCGTTAGGGTTTGTAAATTTGGTAAAAACCGGCGCTGAAAATCATATTAAAATTACAAAGAATGAAACTATATCAAATAATTTACTTGAAGTAAACGGGACAGTGCGCCAATTAAGCTCTGTTCGCATACCTGTAAATAACATAAAACTTTACTTTAAATTAAGAACAGAAGATGCTATAAACGATTCAAAGATTTTCTACTACGGGAAAATATATCAGAAAAAGTTACCCGCACAAGATGTTTATCTGGTAGAAAAAGTGGAAAGGCCTATATCACAAGCAGCAACTGCCATATTACAGCAAAGCAACAATATGGTTGCAGAAACTGTTTTCAAACTTGCCGGCGGTAAATATGTAGGTAATACCGGTTCAATAACTTCCGCTATTAATATGCTTAAAGAATTTTGTCAAAACAACAATATTTCAATGGATGATATAAAAATTGTGGATGGCAGCGGAGTTTCTAAAAATAACCTTATGACAGCAGATTTTATGACAAAATTTTTGGTTGCGGAATCTAAACAAGAAAACTTTGAAATCTATAAAAATGCAATGGCATCCCCAGGAACCGGCACTCTAAGAAACAGAATGCTCTATTTTGGGGATAACCTTAAGGCAAAAACAGGAACCCTATCAGATGTTAGCGCTATTGCTGGCTATATAAAAACGAGAAAAGGCAATGAATATGCTTACGATATAATGATTAACGATTCAAAGTCACAACCAAACGATAAAAAAGTTTTGGAAGAGATGGTATTAAGAGCAATTTATACCGACTACTAATCATTTTTATGATATTATAGTTATAGATATACATTTATTAAATTAAAAGGGATATTATTATGGAAAATTTTGAAAATTACACTAAGGCCGACTATTTAAAATTGTATGACAGACCTCTTGACGAGTTGATTGAAATTGCAAATAAAATTACAAAAGAAAATTTTGACAATACAGTAGAAGCTTGCAGTATTATTAGCGCTAAGACAGGTAAATGTCAGGAAAACTGCAAATACTGTTCACAGAGCGCTCATAACCACGCAAAAATTGAATGTCATCCTCTAATGGATGTCGAAACAGTAAAAAAAGCTGCATTAAGTGCAAAAGAAAACGGGGCAACAAGATTTTGCATAGTTACTTCAGGCAGAGTTCCTGAAGGCGAAGACTTTGAAAAAATAATAGAAATGATAAAAGAGGTAGCTTCAATTGACGGACTGCACTGTTGTGCATCATTAGGTTTATTATCTGAAGAGCAAATTAAAAGGATAAAAGAAGCCGGTGTTGAAAGATTTAACCATAACCTAAACACTTCTGAAAATTATCATAAACAAATATGCACAACACATAACTTCCAAGATAGAGTTAACACAATAAAAATGATTCAAAAATATGGTATTGAGGCTTGCTGCGGCGGGATTATCGGTATGGGAGAATCAAGAGAAGACAGAATTGATTTAGCTTTATCATTGAGAGAACTTAATCCCAAAACCGTTCCGATTAACATTCTTAACCCTATTAAAGGGACTCCGTTAGAAGATTACGGTAACAAAATTGATGAAGAAGAAGTTCTAAAGACAATTTGTATATTCAGAATAATTTTACCTAAAGCATTATTAAGATATGCGGGCGGCAGAACTTCAAGATTAAGCAAGGAAAATCAAAAATTAGGTATGCTGGCAGGAATAAACTCTGTACTTGTAGGAAACTATCTTACAACTGTCGGTTCTACTCCGGAAGAAGATAAAAAAATGTTTGAAGAATTAGATTTAGTTCTTCAATAAGGAGAATAATTTGTTTTCTAAAAAGGAAATTATAGAAATATTAAAAGAAAACAGCCTAAATGATTGGCTGTTTTCTCTTGCAGACAAAACCCGTAAAGAAAATGTAGGGGATGACGTTCATTTAAGAGGATTAATAGAATTTTCAAACATATGCAAACGCCAATGCCTATATTGCGGACTGCGCACAGAAAATAAAATAATTGAAAGATACCGAATTTTGCCTGATGACATAATTAATTTTGCACAAACAGCAGTTAAAATGGGTTATAAAACCCTTGTATTACAATCGGGTGAGGATGAATTTTTTGATGCGGAAAATATATGTCATATAATTAAAGAAATAAAAAAATTTGATGTTGCAATAACGTTAAGCATAGGGGAAAAAGGCTTTGAAGACTATAAAGCTTTTAAAGAAGCCGGCGCAGACAGGTACCTTATAAGAATTGAAACAACAGACAAAAACTTATATAAAGCAATGCACCCCCACGCAGACTTTGATAACAGAGTAAGATGTTTAAAGGATTTGAAAGAACTCGGATATGAAGTTGGTACCGGTTGCTTAGTGGGCTTACCCAACCAAACGCTGGAATCATTGGCTGACGATATTTTATTTTTTAAAGAAATTGATGCAGACATGGTAGGAATAGGACCGTTTATTCCACACCCAAATACTCCGCTAAAAGATTCTCCTTGCGGAGATTTTTGGCTTGCCTTAAAGGTCATGGCACTGACCCGATTAATGCTCCCTGACATAAATATTCCGGCTACAACAGCAATGGAAACGCTTAACCCAAACGGCAGAATTATAGCATTGCAAAGCGGGGCAAATGTTGTTATGCCAAACGTCACATCAAAAGAATATCGGGCAAAATACGAAATTTACCCTAACAAAATTTGTATTAATGAAAACCCTGATAAATGCAGAAATTGTATTGAGTCAAAAATAAAATCCATATGCAGAACAATATCAACAGATTACGGGAAAAGCAAACACCACAAAGGATAAATTAATGGCAGGAAGAAAAATAAAATGGGAAATGTTTACGGTTGCAGCAGTCGGCAACTTTATTGCGATGCTTGACTCTACAACGGTTAATCTGGCACTTTATCCTATGTCCATCGATTTACACGTTACGATAGAACAAATTCAGTGGGTAATGATTGCATATATGCTTGTTCTAACAGTATTTTTGCCATTTTTTGGAAAGTTAGGGGATATATTCCCTAAAAATAGACTATACGCAACGGGATACACGCTTTTTGCCATTGGCGCCCTTTTAAGTATGCTGGCTCCAAATTTCGGACTATTAATCGCATACAGATGTCTTGAAGCTCTGGGAGCTTCCATAATGTTATCAAATGCACAGGCAATAATTGCAAGTATTTTTAAAAAGGCCAGAAGAGGAAAGGCTCTGGGGCTTAACGGCTGTATAGTCGCAATTGGCGGGATGAGCGGGCCGGCTTTAGGAGGCATATTAATACACTATCTAAACTGGCACTGGGTATTTTTCCCATGCATTCCGATTGCAATAGCAGGGGCCTTGTACAGCTGGCGATTACTGCCCAAATACACTAAAAAGAAAACTTTTAAATTTGACTATAAAGGGTTTCTATATTTCACATTATGCCTATTTGCGCTGTTACTTGCAATATCACAGGGGCATACTTGGGGTTGGACATCTCTTAACATCATTGCTCTAGGTATTATAACCCTTATATTTGGCGGTTTATTTTACTTTAGAGATATGAAAATAAATTACCCTCTAATAAATTTTTCAATGTTTAAAATAAAGCCATTTACATATGGGAATTTAGCAGTTATGACCTCATATATGGCGATGTATACAAACAGCATTTTGCTGCCGTTTTATCTGCAGGATGTTTTGTCACTAAACGCACTTATATCCGGATGTCTTATACTGCCGTATTCAGTAACGCTATCTGTAATAGCACCGATAAGCGGCAGGTTATCCGGCAAATACGGAAGCAGGTATTTGACGTTAGCCGGCCCAATTGTATATATAATTGCTCTTTTAATGTTTTCAACTTTTGATAAATCGACACCGCATTGGCAAATTATCTTTGCGTCCGGAATTATGGGTATAGGTAACGGACTGTTCCAATCACCGTCTAATAATGCCATTATGACAAGCGTTAAAAAAGAAGAGTTGGGAATTGCATCAGGCATTTTGGCATTATCAAGAAATATGGGGAATATACTTGGAGTTGCTGTTACAATAACATTATTTGAAACATTTAGAGAAATATTTCAACATCACGGGCAAATATATCACACAGCTTTTCTTAACTCATATCACCTGACTATGGGCTTTGGAATAATATTTGGATTAGCATGTCTAACATTTGCATATGTTGCATACAAACCGCAAAAACAATAGCAAAAAATTTTATTTACACTTTTTGAAATTAAAAAACAGGAAAAATTATGATAAGACCAATAAACAATTATAAAGAAAACAGGACTAACATTTCATTCCAGGCAAAACCTCTCAAACTAAAATATAACAAAAATAATGTTTTAATGGCAGGCAGACAAAAGTTTTCAGGCCAAATCGGCTATCCGCAAACCGATGGTAAACTTTTGGTAGTGGAGTATATTAACGGATTAATGTCAAAAGCTGAAAAATATACCAGTGATGTAATAAACCTATTAAAGTTCACGCCCAAAGGGGAAGAAAATATTAGTATTAAAACAGACAGAAAAAAAATTTATGAAAAATTATATACAAGAGGAGGCACAGGAGAATTAACCAAAGTTCATAAGGACGGGGAACGCGTTTTTAATAAAGAATATTCTGTTGATTTATATTCTGATTTACCAATAGTAAAAAAAATAAATGACGGAATGATTCTTATAGGATACGATTTACATAACAGAAAAACTTCCGTAACAGTATTTGAAAAATTCCTAAAATCTGAATACTTTTACCAGGACGGAGTATCAATAGAGCTTCGTGCAAAGATATTGCAGGACAATTTAGCAAAAATAATAAAAAATTATATTGAAAATCAAAAGTTACCGGATAAGCCCGTTAATTTGAAAAAAATAGACCGTAAAATTATAAGAAATCCTAAATCGGCTATGGAAAAGACATACACAGTAATATACAATGATGCTGAACAGGAAACTCGGGTAGTATCAAGAGATAAAAACGGCAAAATAAACTATACAATTGATTTGGAATACGATAAAGACGGCTATTTGAGTAAGAAATTTTCTAAAGCAGGCGACCACAGTGTAAATGTAACAGAGTTTTTTGAAAACGGATTACCTGTGCACACGGTTGCAAAAAGAGGTGACGGAACAATTGTTCGCAGCGTTAAACAAAAATATGACTTAAACTTGCACTTAAAAACAGAAGAAGTTAACTACAACTATTACCCTGAATTAGGTCTAAAGAAGATAAGAAAAGACTATGAAAAGGGCGATATACATTATATTCAAGAGATTGTAAAATTTAATAACGGTGACAAATACGTTGGAAAGCAGGAATATGATATTAACACCGAGCAATTAGTACATTCGGAATATTTTGGACCGCACAACAAAAAAATATCTGCCAAAGAATTTGAACGTGTCAATATAGAATCTGTGTAAATCAGTTTGATACCAGCTTTAAACCGGTGATACCTGAAACAATAAGTAAAATACAAAGAATACGGATTACACTTACAGGCTCTTTAAACAAAATAATCCCAAGAATAACTGTACCGATAGTGCCAATACCAGTCCAAACCGCGTATGCAGTACCAAGCGACAGTGTTTTTACAGATAGTGCAAGAAAATAAAAACTTGCAATCATGCAAATAACAGTGATAACAGAAACAAAAATAACAGTAAACCCGTTAGAATATTTCAAGCCAATTGCCCAGCTAATTTCGAAAAATCCTGCAATAAGCAAATATATCCATGCCATAAGTACCTCGCTTTCATACAAAAAGGAGCACGAGAGAAAGTAATATCTCCCGGGCTTTTATCCCTCCGTGTACACAATAATAACTGTGAGTTTTCTCTCGGACCAGCCGAAAAAATCGCGGAACCCTAGAAAACATTGTTTATGAATTACATAAACATAGTAACACAAAAAACAAAACACTTGCAATTAAAAATTTAGCATGTAATAATAGAAACGTACCCAATAAGCGGGGGTAATTCAGTGGTAGAATGCCTCCTTGCCAAGGAGGATGTCGCGAGTTCGAGCCTCGTCTCCCGCTGATTAGAGAGGATAGGATTTTCCCTATCCTCTC
>ODAI014089705.1_pt1 | contig 25275 bp, 14 predicted proteins | sample 1539321 | NCBI WGS metagenome assembly ODAI01 (sample SAMN02144231, study PRJEB22623) | gut metagenome | biome: sheep rumen | host: Ovis aries | place: New Zealand
CCGAGGTGGCTAGGCTCACGGAGGAGCGCGACAGGCTCCAGCAGGAGCTCGGGGAGGCCAGGCGCCGCCTCGAAGAGCTGCTGGGAGCAGGCCAGTCCGCCCGGGCTGGCGCAGCCGGCGCCAGCCGTCTTGCCGAGAGGTCCGCAAGGACGCCTGCCAGGTCGGCTGCCAGGACCCCTGCCAGATCGGCTGCCAGGTCGGTTGCCAGGACGCCGGCCAGAACCGCTGCCAGAACTGTTGCCAGGACGCCGGCCGGCCAGGCTAAGCCCGGCGCGGCCGGACAGGGCAGGGACAGGACATTCCGCCTCTCCAGTGCGCCCAGTGCTCTCGGCTCGCCCAGTGCGTCCGGCTCGATAGGCTCTTTGTCCCGTCCGCGCGCCCAGCAGGGCCGTCAGGCCCAGCCCGAGGGAGCTGGCAAGACGGGCAGGCCTGGCCTGGCCAGCAAGCCCGGCAAGCCCGCCAGTCCCGGCGCTTCCGGCAAGGCTGGCAGTCCCGCCGCCGGGAGGGATTCCCGGGCTTCCCGGGCGGCTTCCTCCAGCGGCATGGGCCGGACGGACAGAGGCGCCCCGAGCCGGCCTGCCGGCTGGACGGTGCTCGGGCTCTCCTCGACGAGCGCCATACTGCAGGATCCCTCGGGCCGCATCTGGAACGCCGGCGCCGGCCAGCGCGCAGGCTCCCTCAAGGTGCTCGCCGTGGACGCCGCCACCGGCAACGTCCGCACCGACCAGGGCACTATTCGCTACCGCGACTAGGCGGAGGACGCCATGGGCATGCACGCCGATCTGCTCGAAGCCTGCGCGAGGCTCGCCGATGCCCTGCAGGGCTGGTACGGCCTTGTCACGGGCGGCTGCGCCCTGGCGGGCCTGTGCATGGCAGGCGCCTCCCTGCTGGCCCTGCGCCGGCACGCCGAGGAGCGGCGCTCCCTGGGAGGCCCCCTGGCCGGCATCGTCCTGGGCAGCCTGTTGATGAGCTTCAAGGCCTTCCTGGACGCCGTTTCCCTCACGCTCTTCCAGGCCTCGGCGCCGTCGGCGCTGGCTGCCGGCCATGCCGGCGGCGGGGCGCTGGAGCCTCTGGTCCGCCTGGCGGTCACCCTGGTCATGCTCGTCGGCCTCTACCAGTGCGCCAAGGGCCTGGTGCTCCTCAAGCGCGCCGCTTCTGGCGGCGGAAGCTTCTGGCAGGGGGCGACCCACATCCTCGGCGGGGTGCTCTGCGTCAACATCGAGACCTTCATGCGGGCCCTGGGGGGCACCCTGGGCGGACCCGTGGCCAGGCTCGTCGAGGCCCTGCTCGGGAGCGGGTAGGGCCGGGCAGAGCTGCCAGCAGAACTTGAAGCCGCAGCTGCAGGACATGGCAGCGCGGCAATTCACTTCATCACGACACAGCATGCCGGCAGAGAGTCGTGCCGGCAGGAGGAACGCAATGCACATTGCCCTTTTCATGGCGCCCGCAAAGCGCGCAGCCGCCCTTGGCTGCAGGACCGGCAAGGCCGGCACGCCATACGCGCAGGCCTTCGCCCCTGCGGCGCAGAGCGCCGGCATCGCCAGCCTTGGCGGCACCCCCGCGGGCAAGGCCCCGCACAGCCTTGGCGTGGCCGAAGGGGCCTGCTGCGCCTGGCCCTGTCTCCCGCAGGCGCGGCCTTCCCAGGAAAGCCCCGCTCCCAGCGTCCCTGCCTGCTTCAAGCTGAGCCGCAAGGCCGGCTCCCAGGTCGGCTTCCAGGCCGGCTTCCAGGCCGGCTCCAGTGCCGGTGCCTCCACCCTGCGGCAGAAGGCGCGCCGCTGCGCCGTCGCCGGCCTTGCCCTGCTGGCAAGCCTGCCGTCCAGGGCCCTGGCTGCCTCCGCCTCCCTCGGCGACATGTCCGACAGCCTCAAGGCGGAGTTTGCCAAGTTCGGCCCCATGCTCAAGGCGGGCTTTGCCCTGGCCGGCTTCTTCCTCGTGGGCCTCGGCCTCTGGCAGCTCTACGCCCTGAGCCAGCAGCCGGGCCGTCCCAAGTCGGGCGCCATCATGGCCATCGTCGTCGGCGCCTGCCTGCTGGCCTGCGCCACCATTGCCCAGATGACCTCGGGCTCCCTGGCTGCCGGCGACCCGGAGCTCTCGAGCATAGGCCTGTAGCCGGCGCGCAACGCACCAGCCGGGACAGGCTTGAAGCGGCACATGAGGGGCCGTGCGGGCGGAAGTCCGCAACGGCTGGCTGAAGGGGGGACAGGCCCCTGCAGGATCTCTGCAGGCCGGCTGCAGGCCGGGCTCGCGGCGTCTGCCGCAAGGTCGCTGCAGCTTCAAGCTGGCTTCAGGTCGGCTTCAAGGCAGGGGCATGCCGGGTTCAAGGCTGCTTCAAGTCGGGTTGAAGCTGGGTGCAAGCAGGATTCAAGCTGGCTGCAGGGCGGGCGCAAGGCCCACCCCGCAGCCGGGCAAGCCCCCTGGGCGCCAGACGCAGGCCGAGCATCCCGGCCAGTCTGGGGTTCCGTGCCTTGCGACCCGGGCTCCCTGTCCCCTGCATCCTGGCCTCTGCCCCTGCCTCCTGCCAAGGACGCCTGCCCCCCTTGGGCGGCTTCCCCTTCAAGGACAAGATGCGCCGTATGACAGGCACTGCTTTAGCCCTTGATCAGCTTCAGGTCACCAGCTTCAGGTCACCAGCTTCAGGTCACCAGCTTCAAGTCACCGGCTTCAAGTCGCCGGCTTCAGCTTTGTTCAGCGTCAGTTCATCGGCTTCAACGACACCGCAGCGCCGAGGCATCTCCCGCCTCCGGCCGGCACGCCCCGGCGGGGCAGGCTGGCGGCGAGGGAGCCGGCTGCAGGAGGAGGACGGCATGCTTGCCCTCAACTTCAGCGTCACCCAGTTCTACCGCCACGAGGACATGGAGACCCAGGAGGCCGACGCCGAGTACGCGGGCGTCAGGGAAATGGTCCTGCGCCGCGACAGGTGGACCTGCCAGGCCTGCGGCTGCCAGGCGGACCCCGGTCCCCAGGGCAGCGGCGGCGGCCTTGAGGTGCACCATCTGGACGGCCGCCACGGCAACAACGATCCGCGCAACCTCGCCACCCTCTGCCCCCTCTGCCACGGCATCCTGCACATCGGCTTCACGGCGCGCAGGAAGCCGGGCCGCTTCATCTGGCTGCCCGAGGCCAGCCAGGCCGACCTCAACCTGCTGGTGCACGCCGCGGCCGTGGCCCGCCTGCGCCTTCAGGCCATGGAGGAGGGCACCTCCCGTCCCTTCCCGAGCGAGGCCGAGCGCGTCGAGGTGGAGCGCCTCAAGGATCAGCTCGAGACCCTGCACCGGGATCTGGGCAGCCTTGGCCTTGCCGAAGGCGTGCTGGTGGATCCCGAGACGGGCTGCGACCTGCGCGAGCTGCTGGAGCACGATCCCGCCGCGCTGGGCTCGGCGCTGGCGGAGCTTGTCCGCGAGCCTCAGGGCCTCGACTTCGAGGCCCTGCATACGGGGCTTGCCGGCCTGCGCTGGCTCTACCAGCCCCAGGCGGACACGGCGGCCCGCAGCTTCCAGACGGCGCAGGCCTGGCTCGACGGCAAGGACTGGATGGGCCTCTGGCGCAGGGAGGCCCGGCGCATCCTGAAGCTTTCCGGCGTGCTTGAGGGAAAGCGCAGGCTCTGGAGCGGATAGCCGGCCGGAGCCGGCAGGCCCGCCGCCGGGTGGCGGCGGATGCCTGCGACTGCCAGGGACAAGCCCTCCGCGCTCTTGCGGAAGGCACATGGTCGAGAAGAACCGCAACACGACCGAAAGCCTGGCCTGCCGCCAGGACTGTGAAGGCCGCCAAGGCACCAAGGTCGCAAAGGTGCCAAGATCGCCAAGGCCAGGCAGGCTGCTTTCGGAGGAGAACCGCATGTGGAAAACCAGAATTGGCGTCAAGCGCCAGCGCGTCATTGTCGAGGCCAGGCAGGCCCAGAGGAAGATGGCTTTGCTCGAGCTCGCCGGGGGCAGGACGGTCAAGGCCGGGCCCCGGAGGGCTGCGGGGCAGGCCGCGCCTGGCGCGGCCGGCGGGGCCGGCTGTGCCGGAGGCTTGCCGCCCCTTGCCCAGCCCGGCGATCAGGCCGGACAGGGCTGTCTGGCCTGCGCCGGCAGCCCCAGGGTCCCGGCGTCCGCGGCCAAAGAGGATCTGCTGCCTGAAGCATGGGCCCTGGACGTGAGCTTTCAGCCCCGCCTGAACTTCCAGCTTCTCTCGAGCTTCCCGCAGCGCTTGCAGAGGGCAGAGCAGGGCTGCGCCTTGTGCGCCGTCGCCCGTTCGGCCTGCACGGGGCGGGCCGGCTGTCTGGCACCGGCAGCCGGCATGCCGCAGGCAGCCAGGCTGGACGCAGCGCCGGCACAGCCCGCGGGCCTGTGTGCGGACAGGGGGCAGTCTGCCGTTCAGGGAGCGGAAGTTCAGGCGGAAGTTCAGGCGGAAGTGCAGGCGGAAGTTCGGGCGGGAGTTCAGACGAAAGTTCAGGCGAAGCTTCAGGCAGCGGTTCAGGGGAGGCCGGCGGGCCAGGCGCAGGCTGCGCTCCAGGAGAAGCCGGCCTCGCTGCGGGCCGTGCTCAGGCACCATGCCAAGGCCGAGGACGGCTGCCTCATGGCCCTCTACCGCGAGGTCGCAGCCGAGCTCTTCCGGCAGGCCGTGGCGGAATCCACCCAGGCGTCCCAGCCGGGCCATCCTGTTCAGGCGGGCCAGCCGGCGCAGACGAAGCAGACGAACCACGCCTGTAAGACTTGCCAGCGTGGCCGGCCCTGCCAGCGGCGCGCCAGCCTTGCCCTTGAACTTGAACTTGACTCTGGCGAGCAGAAGCGGGGCGAAGCCTCCGGCGCGCCGGGCAAGCGCGCCGAGGCGTCCCTGGCCCGCGCCGGGCAGGCGCAGGCGCCCGCTGCGCCGTCCAGGTCCCGGGCGTTCCAGCCTCCGCTGAAGGCGGGAAGGGAGCTTTCTCAGCGCGATGGCGCCCGCTGCGCTGGCTGCGCTCGCGGCAACACCCGGCCGGCAGCCCCAGTCCCCCGGCAGTTTCCTGGCCTGCAGGGCGAGGCGCGGCGTCCGCAGGCGCAGATGCAGGCCGACTGCAGGCAGGGGTCCGCAAGGCGGAGCTGCCGCAGGCAGGCCAGGCAGATGGCGAAGAGGCAGATGCCGGCAGCCATGCAGCCGTCCCTGCTGGCCAGACCCGTCCAGTCCCGGCCCGGCCAGGCCAGGCCCGCCCAGACCTGTCCCACTCCGCGGCAGGCCCCTCAGGCTAGATCCGCGCAGACGCACCCTGTGCAGGAGAGCACGTCCATGCAGACCGCGAATTCCCCGACCAGTTCCCTGACCAGTCCCCAGACCCTTGCCGGAACGGCGGCCCCTGCCGGCGCAGGCCAGCCCCGGCATTCCCAGGAAGCTCTCCAGCCTGGCTCCACGGCCATGCGCCAGGATCCGTCCCCGAGCCAGCCCCATGGCCAGCTCCAGAATCAGCTTCAGGGCCAGCCCGATGCCAGGCTTCCCTGGGACAGGGAGGACGAGGAGCTGCCCAGCCTGCCCGGCCAGTCCGGCATGTCCGGCCAGGAGGCTTCGGCTCCCCTGGCCAGCCTCTCCCGCCAGCGCCTCTTCGAGCAGGACGGCGACGAGCTCTTCGGCTGCGTGATCTTCGACGACGGCCGCACCTTCAGCGGCTGGGCGGCCCTCGAAGGAGGCGACGCCCTGCGCCTGCCGCCGCAGGGCCTCTCGGCGCTGCCGGGCCAGGGCCGCTTCCTGAGCAACTTGAGCTTTGAGGAGCGCCGGGACTGCGGCCTTGGCGGGGGCTTTCTGCTCGACGGCGGCTGGCTGGGAACGGGCCTGGCCAGGCTCCTGCCCCGCTTCGGCATCGAGCTTGCCGAGGAGCGCTCCCGCGCCTGCGAGTTCCTGGCCGGGCTTTTTGGCCGCACGCTCAGGCTCGGCAGGAAGTTCGTCGACTCCTTGAACTTCCTCCCCGAGGCCTCGCTCAAGAAGGGCTTCCGCATCCGTCTCGGAACCGCGCGCGATCCCCTGGTCGAGGAGCCTGCGGCCGGCGCGCTCGGCAACGCCCTCGGCTACTACGTGCACTGCCAGGGGCGCGTGTCCCGGGGCAGGGCGCTGGAGTTCAGCCTGCCCATGGCGGAGCACGCCAGGGCCATCCTCTCCCGGCCCCTGCCTGAGGGCGCCTTCGAGGAGCTTTCGGCCAGCCAGCTTCCCGGCCGCCAGGCAGGTCCCGGCGAGAGCAGGCAGTGGCTTGCCGAAGCCTCCCAGGACGGCATGCGGCCAATGCTGGTGCGCGCGCTCGTGACGGACATGGACGCCCGCAGCTTCCATCTGGCTGGCCTGGGCGAGGCCGGCAGCCTGCGCGGCCGCGGCGAGCGGAAGATGTGGTTCACGGCAGAAGAGCTGGCGCCGCTGCTGGAAGGCTGCCGCGTGCGCATCTTCGGCGCCCTGCGGGCTGCCTCGGCATCGCTTCCCTGGCGCTTCCTCGACGCCCTGGCGATGCTGCCTCCCGGCTCCGTCCTCTCGCCTGCCATGCAGCTCTGCGCCCTCAGCCTCTGGACGGGGGCCGGCCAGAACGCCGAGCGCGCCGCGAAGCTGCGCAGCGGATCCGTGCGCATGAATCCCGCCGAGACCTTCGTCAGGGGTCGCGATCTGGCCCTGTGCCGTGCCAAGGCCGCCGAAGTCGAGGCCCTGGGCTTCGAGGTGGCGGGCTACGGCCTCGGCTGCGTCAGCGTGGCTGGCGAGGGCTGGCGCGCAGACGATCTCCTTGCCCTGGCCCAGAAGACGGGGCTCCTTCCGCCCTGCCTCGAAGGCCTTGACAGCTGGCCTGCCGGGCAGGCGTCTGGGCAGGCGTCTGGCCATGCGTCTGGCCAGGCGGCCGGGCTGCCTCCTGCCGGCCTTGCCTTTGCCGTGCCCGAGGCGCCCAGCTTTGCGGCCTGTCGCGCCCTGGCCGGCGCGCCTGCCGACGCCTTCGGCACCCTGATGCGCCATGCCGCCGCCACGGGCGAGGGCGCCCTCGGCTTTGCCCAGCAGCTCTGTGCCCTGGGCGCCAGCCCCAGGCTGGAGACGGCGGACGTGCTGGCCTGCAGCCTTGCCCCGGCTCCCCAGGGGCCTGCGTCCGCCAGGCCTGCCGGCTGGCAGGGGAGCGCCGCGTGAGTGCCGGCAAAGGCATGCCGGCTGGCTTCGCCGCCTCGCTCGCTGCCCGGGGCAGGGCCCTCCTTGGCAGGCGCGCTCCGGGCGTTCCGGCTGCGGGGACTGCGGCCGGGACTGCGGCAGAGGCCGTGTCTGGGGCGTCGGGCGGCGCCGGCGGCGGGCGTGATGCCTGCGTCTTCACCGGCGCGCCAGGCGTGGCCCAGCACCTCGCCAGCCTCAAGGAGGCGCTGCGCGGCGCCCAGAAGGCCTGTCTGGCCCTGTCCTGCCTCTCGCTGGTGCTCGGCGCCGGCTGCGCGGCCCTTCTGCTGGCCAGGCCCGAGCCCGTCTACTTCGGCATGAGCGAGGACATGAAGCTGCTCCCCATGGTGCCGCTGGACCGTCCCGTCATGGGGGACGCTGCCGTCAAGACCTGGGTTGCCGAGTCCGTCACCCTGGCCATGAACCTCGACTACCTCAATTTCGCCTCCCAGCTCAGCCAGGCCCGCGGACGCTTCACCAGGCAGGCCTTTGCCAAGTTTGCGGCCAGCCTCGACAAGGAGGGCCATCTGCCCCTCCTGCGCCAGCAGCGCGCCCTCATGCACTCCGTGGTCCAGGGAACGCCCCTGCTGGTGCGCTCGGGCGTGGTCCGGGGACGGCTCGTGCAGGAGTTCGAGCTGCCCCTGCTCGTCAGCTACGAGACCTCCAAGGGCCGCATCTCCTCCAACCAGGTGGCCGTGGTCTGCCAGGTGCAGCGCGTGCCCGTGGCCGACTACCCCCGCGGCCTTGCCATCTCGAGCCTCGTCACCCTGCAGCGCCGCGCGCGGGAATAGCGTGGCGCCAGTCCCGGCTCCGGAGGCCAAGGCCCCGGCCTCCGGAGCCAGTCCCCTTGCCGGCAGGCGGCGGCAGCCTGACGGCAGGCCTCGTGCGGAAGCGCCGCTCGGCTTCATGCCTTGCTCACGCCATCTTCAAGTCATTCTCAAACCCTCCTGCAGCCTTGCCGCGTCCCGCCAAGGCCCCTGGCGGGCGCAGGCGAGCTTTCGCCTGCCGCGTCCCCGTGCTTTGCCAGGGTCTTTGCCAAGGTTCTGGCCACGACTCTGGACAAGGCTTGGGCACCAGCCGCCCAGCCGCCTGTTCAGCTTTTCGCCGCCTTGCTTCAGCCTTTCGCCCCTTGCTTCAGCCGTCATAACGACCGTCATGCCGGCCGGCATTGCAGCCGTCTTGCCAGCCCGCATCCAGCCCCTTGCTCCACCTCTTTTCCAGCCGGCCTGCATATCCAGCCGGCCTGCAGCTTCAAGGAGACGCCATGCCCCAGTGGGAGCGCTTTTTCTACGGCCTCGACAGCCTGCGCCAGCAGACCCTGGACTTCTTCGGCCTTTCGCCCGCCTCGGCCTTCCGCCTGCACACGGCGGACGTCGAAGGCGTGCTCGTGGCGGACGACGCCTCCATGGTCAGCCTCATTGCCCTGGAAGGCTGCCTGCGCCTGGTCGGCGAGGCGGAGTTCGAAGAGGCTGCCAGCCGCCTCGAGGGCCTTTTGGCTTCGCCCCTGGCCTCCCGGGCCCATGCCCTGCAGCTGGTCTTCACCTGCGATCCCCGCGGGGGCGTGCCCCTCGTTCAGCGCCAGCTTGCGCCGGCGCGTCGCCAGGCCAGACTGCTCGGGCTCGAGCTCGACGGCGTCATCGAGGGCTGGGGCAGGGCCGTGGGAAGCTACTGCCAGGAGGAGTCGGTCTATGCGGCCGTCTGGACCAGGCCCAGCTGCATGACCCGGGCTGAGCTTGCCAAGGCCCGCCGGGAGCAGGCGCGCGGCGCGGCGCTTCCCGCCTCGCCCGCCCTTGTCCAGTCCGACGCGCTGGTCGTGGAGCGCATGCGGGGCCTGCACCTGGCCAAGGTGAAGGACCTTGCCGAATGCTTCAGGGCCCTTTCCTGGAAGGCGCGGGCGCTGGACAGCCGCGAGGCCCTGCTGGCCCTGCGGCGCCTCCACGTCCCGGCGCTGACGGCAGAGGACTGGCGCCCCCGGCTCTTCGGGGATCCCCTGCCTGCCCTGGCCAGGCATCCCGGCGCCCTGGCAGGCGACCTGAGCTCCCTGCTGCCTCCGACCCTGGCCCGCCAGCTCTGGCCCTGTCCGGCCAGAGTGCTCGAGGGCCGCTATCTCGAGTGCGGGCGCCGTCTCCACGCGCCCCTGGTCATGAGCCTGCCCCCGCAGACCATGCTGCCCTTCAACGCCCTCTTCCGCTCCCTGCTCGCCGAATCCCTGCCCTGGCGGGCCGCCATCCTGCTCACCGGCGACGGCCTGCGCGGGCAGTCCCTCAAGTCCGCCTGCGCGGCCATACTCGCCTTTGCCTCCCAGTCCACGCGCATGCTCCGGCGCAGCCTCCTGGCCCTCGAGGAGGCAAGCCTCCAGGGCCAGACCGCCGTGGGCTTCCAGGCCAGCTTCGACACCTGGGTGGACCTCGACGAGCCGGCCTGCCTCGAGGCCATGGCCGGCCTGCTCCAGCAGGGGCGGCGCGGCTTGCGGCGCCGGGCCGGCCGGCTCGGGGAGCCGCTGCTGGACCAGGATCCCGCACTCGCCCTGCGCCTGGCCGCTGCCGGCTCCCTGCTCGACGCCCGCCTCTCCCGGCTCGCCACGGCCGTGCAGTCCTGGGGTTCCTGCGACACCACGGACCGCCACTGCGATCCCCTGGCGGCCTACGCGGCAACGCTTCCCGCCTGCACGCCGGCCTCGCCGGCGCCCAAGGCCTGCGCCCCGCTCTTCGACGCGGTCAGGCTCCTGCCCATCTCCAGGCCCTGCTCGCCCTGGGAGCACGCCGACGTGCCCCTGCGCACCCCCGACGGCCGCTTCATGCCCCTGGCCCTCTTCAGCTCCCGCCAGGCCTCCTGGAACGAGCTCGGCTTTGCCGGCATGGGGCAGGGCAAGTCCTTCTTCCTGAACACCCTGAACTTCTTCTACTGCCTCAAGGCGGGCCTGGCGGAGCTGCCCTGGCTCACGGTGGTGGACATCGGGGCCTCGTGCCGGGGCCTGATCTCCCTCATCCAGGAGGCCCTGCCTGCGGAGCGGCGGCACCTTGCCTGCTACGCCCGCCTGCGCAACGAGCGGGAGTCGGCGGTCAATCCCTTCGACACCCCGCTCGGCCTGGCCTTTCCCCTGCCGAGCCACCAGGACTTCATCACCAACATCCTCTCCCTGCTCTGCACCCCCAAGAGCCAGACCGCGCCTGCCGACGGCGTGGCGGACCTGCTCCAGGAAGCCGAGGCCCAGGCCTACCGCCGCCTTGCCCCCGAGGGCGAGAGCCCCAGGCGCTACGACCCCTGGCAGTCTCCGCGCCTGGCGCGCTTTCTCGACGAGCGCGGGCTTGCCGGCCAGGCCCAGGAACTCACCTGGTGGGACGTGGTGCGCCTTGCCTTCGATGCCGGCGAACCCGACCTTGCCCTGGAGGCCCAGCGCTTTGCCGTGCCGCCCTTGAGCGACGTCATGGCCGAGGCCGCCAGCCCCCTGGTGCGCTCCCGCTTCCAGTCCGTCACGGTGCCGGGCTCCGCCGAGAGCATCCCCGACGCCTGCGTGCGCCATCTCGCCTCGGCCATCAGGGAGTACCCCATCCTCGCCAACCCCACGCGCTTCGGCATTGGCGCAGCCCGCGTCGTCGGCCTCGACCTCATGGAGGTGACCCCGCGCGGCGGCCCGGCTGCCGAGCGCCAGTCCGGCATCATGTACCTGCTGGCGCGCTTCGTCGGCGCAGCCCACTTCTTCCACACCCTGGCCGACCTCGAGCGCATCCCCGAACCCTATCGCGCCTGGCACCGGCCCCGCTTCGAGCGTCTGGCCGCCGATCCCAAGCGCCTCTGCTACGACGAATTTCACCGCGCCTCCTGCCAGGACATGGCCAATCCCCTCTCCCGGCAGATCATGGCGGATCTGGCCACCGCCTCGCGGGAGTCGCGCAAGCAGAACCTCTCCATCGCCCTCTACTCCCAGTCTGTGGCCGACTTTCCCGAAACCCTCGTGAACCTTGCCTCCTCGGTCTACATCTTCGGCGCAGGCTCGGCCCAGGAAGCCGAGGAGCTCGCCCGCCGCTTCGGGCTCTCCAGGGCCGCCCACCAGGCCCTGCGGCGCATTGCCCGCCCCACGGCCGCCGGCGCCAGCTTCATCGCCCTGCACAGGACAGGCGACGGCGAGTCCGTGCAGCTGCTGACCAGCACCGCCGGCCCCCACGCCCGCTGGGCCTTCTCCACCACGGCCGAGGACATGCGGGTGCGCGCCCTCGTGAGCCGGGCGCTGGGCCTGCGCCGGGCTCTCGATCTGCTCGCCCAGTGCTATCCCGAGGGCAGCGTCAAGGCCGAGATCGAGCGGCGCGGACGCCTGCCCGAGCACAAGCGGCCTGGTTCTGGCGGGCCGGGCGGGCTTGGCGGAGCCGGCGCCCAGGAAGCCCGGTTCGAGGACATCGCCGACCAGATAGCGGAAGAGCTTGTCGCCCGCGCCGGCGGGCCGGCGAGGCAGGCGCCTCGCGCCTGGCGGCAGGAGACCCTGCCGCACGAGCCCCCAACGCACGAGACGCAGGCGCAGGCGGCCTGGCCGGAGGGCGGCGCGTCCACGGCATAGCCTGCGGAAGACCAGATGGCAGGGCTGGATTCCTCCCTCGCCATCCCTTCTTCGCCATCCCTTCTTCCCGCATTCCCGCATTTCCGCAATCCCGCAGGCCGCGCCTGCGGGCAGGCCGCGATCGCGATCGCGGCAGGAGCGTTCATGGAACCCATCCTTCTCAGTGTGGCCGGCTCCCTGAAGGTGGCGGTGCTGCACGATGCAGACGCCGATTCTCTCTTAGACGAGCAGGCAGGCAAGCTCTATTTCTTCGGCAGGTACCAGAGCCTGGGTGCCGAACACGGCTACGCCTCCTTATGGGATGCCGCCCATGACCTGCAGCAGAACGGCTGGACGGCTCAGCCCGTCTACGTCGAGGAGCGGCCCCGCCTGGCCCTGTCCGTCAAGCCCCCGCATGGCGCAGGCAGAGGGAAGGGGCTGCGCGACCCTGTGGGACTGGCGGCCTTGAGCCCCGCCGAGGCTGCCCGCATCTGGCCCCGCAGCACGCCTGCCGAGCGCCGGCAGCGCGCCCTGATCCTGCTCGAGTACGAGGTCAGGGATGCCAGCAGCTGGCTGCAGGGCCAGGTCTGGCGCTTCGAGGTGAGCGATCCCCGGCAGGACAGCGTCGTTGCCAGCTGCGGCCGCTTCTACGGCGACCCCCGGCAATGCCTGGCTGCCGGGCTCGAGACGGCCCGCCAGATCATTGCCGACCGCCAGGAGCGGCGCTTCTTTCCCGAGAACGGGCCCTTCCTCGACCTCGACGGCCGGGCCATCCTCGCCTCGCCGGAAGCGCAGGGGACGGGCCTGCGCGCCCTCATCGCCCCGAACCGGGAAGAGCTGACCATGCTCTGCGGCCTCGCCCAGGGAATCTGGCAGGCTGGCAAGGGCCCCTCCCTGCAGCCCGAGCTCCTGCTTGCCGAAGGCGTTGCCGGCATCGCCGGCCCGCTGGACCTGGCAGACGCGGACTTTGTCCTGAAGCAGCCGGGCGCTGCGCTGCAGGCGCTGAGCCTGCAGGGGCCGGCGCGCTTCTTCTCGCGGGAGCGCAGGTGCTGCTTTGCCCTCAGCGAACCTGCCGGCATCAGGACGCTGGCCTGCCAGCCTGGCGGGCGCCCCGGCGCCGGCGCCCTGGTGCTGGCCCTTGAGGGAGAGGAGGACTTCTGCCAGGCCGAGTTTCCTTTCGCGCTCCTCCAGGAGGCCCTGCATGCCCTGAACAGGGAGCAGGAGCGCCGGCGGACCCGGCTGGCCGCCATGCTCGCCATGGAGGCGGAAGACGGCCGCACCCCGTCCGAATCCAGGCGCGAGACGCTGGGCGAGGGGAGCCGGGAGGAGCCTGGCATGAAGCCTGGCATGGAGCCCGGCATGGCGTCTGGGCCGTCGGCTTTGCGCAAGCCCCTGCCAGGACAGCCTGCCGGTTCCAGCGCGTCCCTGCCTGAGCTTGCCGGCGCCGGTGCGCCTGGCGAGCCCCACGTCCTTGCCTATGCCGATGCCCAGCATGCGTCCCAGCATTCGTCCCAGGGTGCGTTCCAGAGCGCGGCACGGGGCAAGCTTCCGGGCGGATTGCCGGGCTTCCCGCTGGCCGGCTGGATTGGCGCAGACGGCGCCAGTCAGACCAGTGAGGACGCCGCGGCACAGGCATGGTCCGCAGCTGGCGGTGAAGCCGGGAAAGCGGGGGAGGTCGGGGCCTGTGCCCCTGGCTTTCCAGACAGCAGCACCGGGTTGGCCGACGCCAGCGAAGAAGGCTTGTCTCGCGGGCAGGCCGGCCACGGGCGCGAAGACCAAGGGGAGGGCGCTTGCGATGGGCCTGACCTTCTGGAGCCTGGGGATGGCCCCGGCGTTCTGGACGATGCCGAGGCTGACCCTGAGCCCGAAGGCGACGAGCGCGGGGAAAGCGAAGGCCCGTCCTTCGGCTAAGGGGAGGCCAGGCCGCAAGCTGCGTCGAAGGCAGCCTGACGAGACCCTTGAGGCTCCGAACGGCAGGCACGGGGAGGAGGGCGTGTCCGAACGTCGGGACGAGACGGGCATGCTCGTTTGCCCCTGCCTGCAGGGGACGGGGCGCCCCAGGCCACCGCCGAGGCACCCGCGCCCGCAGAGGACAGCCTGCACTGCGGCAAGAACGGCAAAAGCAACGGCAAGTTCCGCCGTCCTGACGACCCCAGGGCGGCAAGTCATGCGGAGCAGGCCCAGCCTGACCCGCGAAGCACACGGAGGAAACATGCATAACGGCAAGAACGGCACGAACAACGGCAATTCCCGCATCTCTGGCGATGCCAGGGCCGCAGCCCCTGCGGCGAACGCCCAGGACGGCATGGCGGTGAAGCGTCGCGACGGCACGCAGAACACGCTCTCCAGCTTCCCCGGCTGGTTCATGGATGCCGGTCCCGAAGCCCAGCCTTTGCCTGTGCCCGTCACGCCCGCTGAAGGCCATGCCGCCGGCCTGGCGGAGGTCTTCATGCAGGACGTCAAGGACAGCCTGGCCGCGGCTGGCCATGCTTCTGGTCCCCTGCCGATCGACTGGGGCAAGAGCTCTTCTGGCGGCAGGGCTTGCCAGCCTCTCCCGAAGGACCTGAAGACGCCGGCTGGCCAGTGCGGTGGCGACGCCCTGCCTGAAGCCTTCGGCAGCGACGCGGCCTCGGCGCAGGTCGCGAAGCCGGCACAGCCGTCGGGCGACATGGCGCCTGCTGGCCAGGTCATGCCGGCAGCCGTGCTCCTCCCCGAGGGCGCCAGCCGGCAGCCTGCGGCCGACTATCCCTTTCGCGGGAGCGCCGGCGTGTCCGGGAGGCCGGGCAGCTTTGCCGTCCCGGAGTGCGCCGTGATCTGGGCCCGCGGCACGAATTCTGACAAGTGCCTGCTTGTCCAGGCCAGTCTCGGCGATCTGGTCCGCATCATCAAGCAGGGAGAGCTCTGCTCCAGGCTGGCCTTTGCGCTCAGGGAGCGCATCCGCGTCGATGTCGGGGGGGCGAGCGGAGTCCAGATGCGTGGAGCCGCCGTGACGCGCCGGCAGCGCATCTGGGGCGAAGTGGGCGGCTATCTGGAGAAGTGCACGGCGCAGAAGGCCGTGAGCTCCGTTGCGCAGGACCTCTTTGCCAAGGCCATGCAGGGCAGGCTCTCCTACGGCTTTGTCATCGATGGCGTCAAGGGCGGCGACTGGAGCCTCTTCCTGCATGTGGCCATGGAGGGGAAGGCGCCCCTCGTTTCCAAGGAGATCAGCGCGGCCTTTCTCAGGGAGGTGTGCGCGGAAATTGCCAAGCGCAACGTCACCGAAGCGGCCTGCGCGGATGCCGGCGGCGTGGTCAGGCCGTCCCGCCGCGGTCTTGCCGAATAGGCTGAGGAGGGGAAGACTCAGGGGAGGCTAAGCGCCTTCCCTGAAGAACGAGGAAGCCGGCAGTTCTGGTGAAGGACTGCCGGCTTTTGACAGTGTTGGCCATGCATTGCGGTCTTGAAGGAACCCTGTGCGCCCCGGGGCTCGTTTCAAGTGCAACGCGGGTCCCCTGTGGGTTGTGTGATGAAATCACGATGGTTTGCGAAAAAAATCCGTACTTGCACACGGTGGGTGATGTGCTCTTTAAAATCAGTATGTTAAGCATGCCGTAGAGCCAAAAACAAGCATCGCAATGTTCGTTTTCGTCCCCGGCAAGAAACAGCGGTCAAAAACTTCAATAAAATCAATAGGAATCTTTCCGAATCACCGATTTACCCACCGTGTGTAAGTAACGATTTTTTGCGAAAATGGGCACGTGTGTTCTGGAAGTTGCTGAACGCCTCGCTGCGGGTGTGCAAGGTCTCCGGGGCTGCGCAGGTCCAGCCTGTCTCCCAACGGCATCTCTGGCGAAGTCCTTCACATGCATCTTGCCTTTATCCCTCGCGCCCAGCGGGCAGCGGGGGGAATTTTGGTGTGTTCAGCCCGGTCTCGGCCCTGGTGGGCGCAGCCCCCGCCGGGCGTCCGGAGCGATCCTGCCTTTATGCGCGCTTCTCAGTAGGCGGGCTTCTGTGTTCATGCCTGCAGGAGCGGCGTTTTGGCAGGATGCTTGCTGATATCCTGAAGGAGACCCTTGCCCAGCACTGTCGCTCCTAGGCGCAGCCAGGTCTTGCACGTTGAGGGGGAAGCGCTGGGGAGCGCGGCGTGGCGGTCAAATAGGGTAGCGGGGCAATCCGCTGTGTGCCTGCGGATGCCAGGCTTCCGATGGGAACCCTCGCTATGGGTCGGCAAGGGACCATGGCTCTTGCGTCTGGACCCAGACCTCCATGCTCAAGACGAAGCGGACCCCAAAAATGGCCTTCTGTTTTTTGTCATTTCCATATTCTGGAATGGAGTAGATGCATTGTGCCGGCGTGGGCAGCCTGCACTTTGTCGTCAGACAAGGATGGGGGTCCCGGCGGGGCGGTGCCGGTAACGCTTCGAGCGCTTCGGGTCCAAGGCTGCTTTCTGTTTGCGTGAGGCGATGCTGCAGGCGGGCCTGCAGCCAGGATCACTCCCTGCTTCGCCTGCACAGGATCCTTGACGCCTTGATCGCGTTGTTCGCCTTGATCGTCTTGACCAGCTTGATTTGCACCTTGCATTGACGAGGAGTTAAAAATATTGTACCGCTCTGTGCACATTCCCACCATGCCCATCCATGCCGCGGACGCGGCAAAGAAGGCCCGGCATGATTCCCTGTCGCTGATGTCTGTCTGTCGCAGGCCCTGTCGCGCACAGCGAGCCGCCAATGAAAACGCTTGATCTTCACGGCAAGTTCACGGATGCCGTCATCTATACCGTCGACAGCGACGACGTGGCCATCGAGGGCTACGCGCTGGCGCAGATCCAGCAGCTCTGCGACCTCGAGGCCTGCGCCGGCAATGCCGTCAGGGTCATGCCCGACGTGCACCCCGGCAAGGGCTGCGTCATCGGCCTGACCATGACGCTTCGCTCGGACAAGGTCATGCCCAGTCTTGTGGGCGTGGACATAGGCTGCGGCGTGTCCTGCGCCCGGCTTGGCAAGTACGCGTCGAACTTCCCCAAGCTGGACAGGGTCGTTGCCGAGCGCGTGCCCTCGGGCTTTGCCGTGCACGCCAGGCCCCAGGCCTTCGAAGGCCTCGAGGAGCTGTGCTGCGCCAGGCACGTCCAGCTGGAGCGGGCCCTGCGCAGCCTCGGCACCCTCGGCGGGGGCAACCACTTCCTGGAAGTGGCGGAAGACAGGGAAGGGCAGGCCTTCCTGGTGGTCCATACCGGAAGCCGCCATCTCGGCATGGAAGTCTGCGAGTGGTATCTCAGGCAGGGGAGGCGCCCGGACGTGCCCTACGAGCTCACGTGGATAGACGGCGACCTGCGGGAGCAGTACCTGCACGACATGCAGATTGTCCAGCGCTTTGCCAGCGCCAGCCGCGAGCGCATTGTCCAGGCCGTAGCCAGAGGCATGAAGTGGCGCGTCGAATCCGCCTTCGAGTCGGTGCACAACTACATCGACTTTGCCAGAGACATTCCCATCCTGCGCAAGGGGGCCATCTCCGCCGCCGAAGGCGAGCCCGTGATCGTGCCCGCAAACATGCGCGACGGCTCCCTTGTCGGCATCGGCAGGGGCAATCCGGCGTGGAACTGGTCCGCTCCCCACGGCTCCGGGCGCATCGGCTCCCGGAGCAAGGCCCAGGCGAGCTTTACCCTCTCGGACTTCAAGAAGGCCATGAACGGCATCTATTCAAGCTGCATATCGCGCGACACGCTGGACGAGGCGCCCTTTGCCTACCGGGCGCAGGCGGACATTGCCGAAGCCCTGCGCGATGCGGTCGAGGTCCGGGACGTCCTTCGCCCCGTCTACAACTTCAAAGCCGGAGGCAGAAAGTAATGCTTCTTCAAGTCACGGCCGGCCAGGGGCCGGCCGAATGCCGGATAGCGGTGCGCCTGCTCTGCGCATCCCTGTGCCGCGAGTTTGCCGGCACCCGGGTGCTCGACGTGCACGCCGACTACGCCTCGGCGCTCATCGAGGGGCCCGACGGCCTGGCAGAGCTCTGCGGCACAGTGGGCTGGGTGTGCAAGAGCCCCCTGCGGCCCCACCACAAGCGCAAGAACTGGTTCATCCACGCCTCCGCCGTGCCGGAGCTCCAGGACATCGCCCAGGACAGCGAGGTCAGGGTGAGCACCTTCCGCAGCGGCGGACCCGGCGGCCAGAACGTCAACAAGGTCGAGACCGCCGTCCGCGTCGTCCACGTGGCAACGGGCATCGCCGTCGTCTGCTCGGACGAGCGCAGCCAGAAGCAGAACCGGGAGCGGGCCATGGCGCGGCTTCGCGTCAAGCTGCTGGAGCAGGCGGCCGAAGAGCGCAGCCGGCAGAAGGACGCGGCCTGGCAGGAGCACCAGAAGCTCGTGCGGGGCAATCCCGTCCGCGTCTATGCAGGCATGGACTTTATACGCGAACGCTAGCTGGGCAGACACCGGCCGAGGCCCAGCTTTGGCCTGCACTTTTGCCCCCCGTATCGCCCCATCGCCCCATTGCCCTGGCGTCTTGCGCGGGAGCGGGCTGCGGGCATACGGGGCATGCCAAGGCTGGCTTCGGCACGGCGCTGTCCGCGGCTGTGGTGGCACAGGCAGCTGGCGGCGCTGCCTGTGCGTGCGGCGCTGACGTGAGTTCGGGAAGGCCTGTGCGCGCCATGGCCTGCCTGCCAGACCTTGGCCCACAAGAAGGGCCTTTGACCTGCGCACGCCTGCACCGCGCTGGCCGGAGGCATGCCTGGCCCGCGTCTGCCGGCACCGCAGGCGGGAAGCTTGCCTCCGCACATGGCGCCCACCCTGTGCCTGCGTCGCGGCGGAGAAAGGCCGAGCTTGCGTGTCGCGCCCTTGCCGGCCAGACGGTTCAGCTGGCGGACTGTCGATGGCAGCCTCCGCATCCCGTCTTCCGTCGCCGGCAGCGCCGGACTCAAGGCCCGCTTCCGCAGGCAGGGCCCCGGCGCCTCGGCCATCGCCGGCTCCGGTTGCGGCAGGGACGCGATGCCGCTGAAGCCTGTCGGCTGAAGGATGTCGGCGAGAGCCAGTGCGGGCCGCGCCGGTGTAGACAGGGGCGCGCTTCGCAGGGTAGAGCTTGTGTTCCCCGCCGGATCCAGCTGTCGCCGGACTGGCGCATGTCTGGCCATTCCCGTCTTTCGCATTCCATGCTGTCTTCCGAGAGGTGTCCGTGAGCATTCGCCTGCCCAGTCCTGGCGCCAGCCAGCGCAAAGCGCGCCGCTCCCTGCTCCTGCGCCGCGCGCAGGGCGCCAGGCCCCGGGCCGCGCAGGGCGCTTCCCCATGGCTGGACATGGCGTCCCCCCTGCCTTTTCCCCAGGAGCCGGAAGGGTCAGCCCAGAACAGCCTGCCGGCGCAGGCCCAGCCAGAAAGCGCGCGGCCAGCGCAGGACATGCCGACCAGGCTTCCTGTGGGAGCGCCTCGCCAGCACGCCGGCCTCCGCGATGGGGAAGCGTGGCAGGAGGCCCCCAGGCATGCCGGCCTGCCGGGACGGGAGCTGGCCGGGGACGACTCCGCAGAGGCCGTGCCCGAGGCGGTGGATCAGGCTTTTCTGATGCAGCCGGTCAGGGAGGCCGCGTCCCCTGGCTCTCTGGACCTGCTGGCGCAGGACCTCTCTCTGCGGGATGAGGACGCCAGGGAAGGGCTGCCGGCCTGGGAGGACGGACAGGAGGATGGGCAGGATGACTGGAAGGATGACTTTGCCCGCTCCGCTGACTGGCTTGACGAGGATCTGGACGAAGAGCTGGACGAGGAGCTGGGGAACGTCGAGTTCGAGGCCCAGGCTTCGGCCTTTGGCGGCCGCGTCTGGATTGCCGGCGATGACGGCGACCTTGGCCTGCTTGGCCCCAAGCTGAGCGCGGCGAGCGCGGAGTCGAAGCTTCGCGACTTCCTGCAGGCTCTGCACGACAGGAACGGCTGCCTCAGCCTGCCTGAGCGCGGGATGGTGCTTCAGCTCCTGCGCGGCCTTGGCGGCAAGACGCGCCAGACCGAGAAGAAGGCGCTGGCCGCGATGGCGGAGCTCTCCATGGCGCAGCTCGAAAGGGACTGCTTCGAGTTTGCCTGCCGTCTGCTGGATTTCCAGCCCATGGCCCGCCGCAAGCACCCCCAGCGCGAGAGGGTCGCCAAGATTATGCACGTGCTTGAGGAGCAGCTGCCGAAGCTCAAGAAGCACGCGGGGCAGGGCAGGATCCAGGACTGCGTCCCCTGGCTTGCCGGCGAGGCGCCAGCGACGCCTTCCGGCAGAACGGCGATCCAACCAGGCCGGCAGGGGCCCAGGCCCCGGGTCTTCAACCTGGACCTGGATCCCGTCCCCGCCTCGGGCAAGCCGGCCGGGGAGCAGCCGCGAAGCCTCCTGAAGGCCCTGGGAGAGGGCCTTGCGCCGGACCGCTGCCGGGATCTCGGCCTAGTTCCGCCTGAGGATGCCGGGCAGGGGCCCGGGGAAGACGGGGGCCCGCCCGCCGGCGCCATGGCTGCCGGCATGGCTGGCCGCCCCCACATGCCGGAAGGCGTGCCCGGCGGGCCAAACTCTGGATCAGACCATGCCCAGGGCGCTGGCCCTGACGGCCAGGCGCCCTCCCCGGAAGCGGGCGGTGCCGCCGGGACTGCCGGAACGACGGCGGCCGGCAGGGAACTCGATGTTCCCGTGGCCCAGCTCAAAGATCTGCTCCAGCGGCTCGGCGACAGCCATGTCCTGTGTGGCATGCCGGGGCGCAGGAACGCGTCCCGGGTTCTGCGCCTGCTTGGCGGAACTCCCCCGCCCAGCTCTGCCGGCGCCGAGGGGGGCTGGGACGCGCTCGACGCCCGGAGGCAGGAGGCCTGCGCGCGCTCCCTGTGCGAAGCGCTCCAGCGGGTCGTCGATGCCGTCAGCAGGGATCATGTGCAGATGCCGGGCCTGCGGCTTGCCCGCGCCCTGCTGAAGGGGCTGCTCGACGCCCTGCCCGGCCTGAAGCAGCGGGCGAAGCGGCTGGCAGGGGGCAGGAGCCCGGCCAGTTCCACCGCCAGTTCCGCCGCCAGTCCTGCTGCCAGTCCCCGCAGTCCTGCGCCGGCAGGCGCTGTGCCGGCTGTGGACGCCAGTCGGCAGGAGGCTGAGTTGCGCTCCCTTGACCTGGGGCGGCTGGGCGAGCTCGGCGGCGATCCCGCAGGCGAGGAGCGTGCAGAAGCCCTGCTGGCTTGCGCCGTCGGGGTTCTGGCCCAGGCCTTCAGCCAGGATGGCGCGCTGCCCTTGGCAGCCGCGCAGGCCGCAAGGGCCGCGGAGGCAGCCCGCGTTCTGCTCGACAGGGCCCTCGGCAGCGGCATGGCCTCCCAGCATGCCAGGCGCTGCTGGCAGCTGGTCCTGCAGGCGCCGGCGTGGTTCAGGAAGGAGGCGGAAGCGCTTGCCCGGCTCCGCTTTGCCGGCGAAGCGGAGCGGCTTTGCGCGGCCAAGGGCAGGGCTTTCGCAGCCAGGCGCCTCAAGGAGTCCAGCGCTGTCTTCGGCTGCGTGCTGGAGGGCCTTGGCACGGACGACGATCCGCCAGGGCCGCCTGCCCCCCTGCCAGACCTGCCCCAGCACACGCTCTGGACCAGGGAGCCCCAGGCCGAGTGGGACGTCTACATCGACGAGAGCGGCGGGCAGTTCAGCGGCGAGGGCGCCGATGCCGGCAACGAGGGACGCGTCGTCGCCGTCTGCCTGCGCAAGGGCACGCGCCTGCCGGACCTTGGCCTCTTCCACAGCTGCGACCGGGGCCTGCACGCCGTGACGGAGCACTTCCGCGCCCTCCTTGCCAGCGGCTGCGGCCTCATCGGCTTCACCCGCACGGCGCTCGGCGCGGACGGACCGGACGGGTGGCTGGTGTGCATCTGCGAGCTCGTCAAGTGGGTGTGGCGGCTGCTGCCCCTGCTCCCCAACGGCGAGAAGACCCAGCTGCGCTTCCACGTCGAGGAGCGCATGGCCTTTGCGCCGGGGCTGGGAACGGATCTGGGCCGCATCATGCTCGAGGCGGACCTGCGGGCCGAAAACCCGCGGCGCGCCCTGCAGATGCGCATCGCCAGCATCGGCTTCGAGAGCAAGCGCTCGCCCATGCTGGCCTGGGCCGACATTGCGGCCTACGTCTGGGGCAGGGCCGATGCCGGCGCCTACCCGGACTTCGCGCAGCTGAACCTGGCCGGCACCTGCCTTGTCTCCGGCGCGCCCGGCGTGGTCCGCGCCTGCGAGGCCTTGCTGCGCCAGGGCTCGCCAGGCCCGGGCGAGTGGACAAGCCTCATGCGGGAGCCGGCGCGCCCCGGATCCATCCATGCCCTGGCGCTCGAGTGGCTCAGGCGGCGCTGCCTTGCCAGGCCCTCCCTCTGGGAGCCCTACCGGCAGGCCCTGCAGGAGACCGTTGAAGCGCCCGATCCCGCCATGGACATGCTGGAGCGCATGGCGGAGTGGCTCCGCCCCATGAGCATGCCGACCTTTGCTTCCGACTTCTTCTGGCACACCCTGCGGCTCAGGCTGCTGCCTGCGGCCAGCCTGGCCTCCCGGCCTGCCGACGCTTCTGCTTCCGGCGCAGTCCCCGCGCCTGACGCCGCTCCCGCCTCCCATGCCGTCCCCGGCTCTGCCGCCTGCGCCGATCCCGCGTACGCATGGTACCTTGACCTGCACGACGCCATGGCTGCCGTCGAGGGCATGCTCCTGGAGATGGCCCGCATGCAGCCGCTGGCAGCCCTCCACGGCGCCCTCAGGCTCGCCGAGGCCGACTGCGCGCTCTTCCGCTTCGCCGATGCCCGGCGCCGTCTCGATGCCTGGAATCCTGAACAGGGCGGCCAGCTTCCCGGCAGCCCCTGGCAGGACGCCCTGGTGCTCTGCCAGCTTGGCCGCTGCCGCGGACTTCTGCGCGACCCAGCCGGCGCCGGGCGCGCTTTCCGCGAGGCCGCTGCCTCCCTTCGCAGCCTTGCCCGCAACGACGGCGCCAGGGGCGAAAGCGATCCAGGGCGCGCCGCCAAGGCCGAGGCCCTCGCCCGCAAGGTCCGCTTCTGGCGCGCCATGGCGTGCATGGACGATGCCGGCGTCGAGCCCGTCCTTCTGGCGGAGGCCATGGAGCAGGCCCTTGGCATGCCGCTCGCCGAGGCCAGCCGGCACTGGGGCGCCAAGCCCCTGGAGGATGCGGCCGACGCGCATCTGCTCCTGGTGCGCTGCCTTGTCCTGGCCGGCTGCGAGACAGACCGCAGGAGCTACCGGCGCTTTGCCTGGCTCTGGTCCAGGCCAGGGGTCGGCATGGGCCAGGGACCGGCTTGGGTGCGCATCCAGTACTACCGCTGGCTTCTCGCCGGCGAGGATGACTGGGCGCTCAGGCAGGAGCTGGCCGCGAGCCTGGCTTTCGCCATGGGCGAAGAGCGCTCGCCGGGCGAGGAGCTTGCGGCCTGCGCCGTGCTCCAGTCCCTGGCGCCAGCCAGGGCCGCGTCGGCAGCCGAGCAGAGCCTGCTGGATCAGGCCTGGGGCAGGCTGCAGACCTGCCTTCCCGGGGCCGCGGATCTCGTCCGCGCCCTGCAGAAGGCCCGGCCCGGCGATCCCTTGCTTGCCCGCAGGACGCTGCCTTTCGACCTGTGCTGAGTCCAGGGCAGGGGAGTCTCCATGGCAGGGGCGTTCATGCGCCCGCTGGACTGGAGCCCGCTGAACTGGGGCTGGCGCCTGCGGCATGGCAGGACCTGTGCGCTGGCCCGCCTGCAATCAGGACTTCATTGCCCTTGAACGCAAAGCCGTAGGTGAAGAGGCGTTCCTGAGCAAGACCTCGCGCGACCATTGCTGTCACGTAGTGCTTGTCTTCAATCTGCTGAAGCGCAGCATTGACAGTGTCTAAGAGGTCTTTTTCTCCATCGTCATAGGAGATTGATTTAAATTCAATAATTATGCCAGGATCATTCTTGTTGACAGGAATAAGCATCACATCATAGCATCCAAAACCGCTTTCCATATTGGATTCAATTGTATATCATCCTTTTAAGTCAACAATGAGTCCCAGAACAAATCCATGATAAAATCGTTCTGGTTCTTTTCCGCTCATATCAAAAAAATGAATATTTCTAGAGAAATTTTATTCAGCATCGCATTCATTCGCGCTGTTCTGCATTCAAAAAGAGCACGTATAAATTCACGCTATATAGAAACTAGAGTTGGAGAATGGAACCATTCAGAGATAAGAGATTCCCTCATTGTTTGAACTTCGTAATTAGTTAGCGAGATAATGTATTGTTTTTTACTTTTATCATATGATAAAACTTTAAAATATCCAGAGGCAATAAAAAGGCTTAAAATTTCATTTGGAATTTGATACAAACGATTAAAGACAATTTGTTCATCAATTTTTTCGACAATAGATTTTTTTTGGAGTAATGTCTCTAGTTGTATCTTTAATTCAGAATTTGATTGTCGAATAAGATCACTTGCAAAAGAATTTGAACTTGTATCTGCCCAATATGTATCAAGTTCAGCTAAACTAAGATATTTGAGTATTGACCAAGGATCGTAAATATTTTTCCTTCCTCCAAAGATGAATCCATCATACCAAGCTTTAACTTTGTCTTTATTTGATAAATTATATTCATCCATTGAAGAAAAAAACTTCTTCCTCAGTAAATCCAAAATAGTCCGTATATAGAGGTGTAGTTACGGTAACAACCTGTAAATTATTGACATCAGAAAACATTGATTCCTTGCTAACACATGTAATTCCTGTTAGTAGTCCACGCTCTACCAATTTGTTTGTTTTAAATGTTAAGTTAAATAATCCACGAAGAAAATTTGAAATATCATCAAAATATCCATTTATCCATGCTTCTTGCATGGGTGTATCATATTCATCTAAAAGAATTATTGGTTTTTTGTCATAGTATATAGTTATATATTTGGATAGACAATTAAGCGATTCAATTGCAACATCAAACGACATGTCTGTTGAAACACTTTTAAACTGCTGTATCTCGGTTTCTTTTAGTATTCCAGATGATAAAATATATTCATAATCTGAATATATACTTGTAAGTTCAGAATATATTTTATATTGAGCGGCAGAAAAATTTCGTTCTTTTACATTAGCAAATGATGCGTAAATAACAGGGTATGTTTCCTGTAACTCTTTATATTTTTCTTCACTTCAAATGGAAAGTCCTTCGAAGAGATCGACTCGATCGGTATATTCAAGCGAAAAGAAGGACTTAACTGTATCGAGCAGCAAAGTCTTGCCAAAACGGCGGGGACGAGTGAGCGTTGTCTCGTCTCCTCTTTCCCACCATTCTTTGATGAAATGCGTCTTGTCAATGTAAAAGTAATTATTTTCGCGAAGCTTTGGGAAGCTTTGTATACCTATCGCTATGCAGCGTTTCATGCCGATTCCTTTGGTTTGACGCGAAAAGCATCGTAGACGATGCCGAGCCGATTATCAAGGACGCGGCATGCTTGCTCCAAGGCGCTGGCGCGGGCGACAGGAGACGGGCTTCCTCCTGGCAAGCCTCGATGCGTCAGCCTTTCTGCCAGCCTGTGAATGACAACTCGAAAGTTGGCCGCGTGACAATCAGAAAGTTGGCCGCGTGGCAACCAGAAAGTTGGCCGCGTGGCAACCAGAAAGTTGGCCATGTGGCAACCAGAAAGTTGGCCATGTGGCAACCAGAAAGTTGGCCATGTGGCAACCAGAAAGTTGGCCATGTGGCAACC
>ODAI011198630.1_pt1 | contig 25274 bp, 22 predicted proteins | sample 1539321 | NCBI WGS metagenome assembly ODAI01 (sample SAMN02144231, study PRJEB22623) | gut metagenome | biome: sheep rumen | host: Ovis aries | place: New Zealand
TCCATTCAGTCCTTCAGCCGAAGGCTGATGTAAACGGCTTATTCTACCGGTGTTTCTCTCCTCTTTTTGCTACTTTTTCTCCTCTCTTTACCTCCGAAACAAAGAGAGGAGAAAAAGTAGTACGTTTATGAAAAATTGTTAATAAAAAGGTTTATAATCGACCCTCACCAAGAATTTCTAATTTTCAAACCTTGCGGTTTTCAAATTGAAATTCTATCCTCTCCCCTTCAGGAGAGGAATAAGCTTTTTATGCAACAAAATATGTTTTTTGTTGCATTTTTGGAACTAATTATTAACATGCACAAGAATTACTTTTTGTTATAAAAATATCTTTATAAATTAGTTATATATAATATATACAATAATACACTTGAGTATATGCAAAAGAAGAGTTATAATAAAAACATTATAGGAGTACTAAAATGTTCAAGAAAACACTTTCACTTATTTGCATTCTATCAATTTTTGGTATTAATATAATGCCTGCAATTGCAGGGTGTCCTGTTCAGAATGAAGACAAAGTCATATGTACAGAACACTTAAATGTACATAAAAATGCCCCTTGTAACGAGGTTACAATTAAAACAACGAAGAAGACAGTAGAACAAGGAAATGTGTTACTGTTTAAATTTGACGAAAAATTTTATTCAAAATGTAATCAAGCAGGAACAATAGTCAATTTTACAGTTCCCGAAGCACTGTACACTACGGAAGGAACATTGATTCTTCCTTGCGGAACAAAAATCATTGCGGAAGTAACTCAAATAGAAAAACCAAAGTGGTTTAATAAAAATGCACGTGTGAATTTAATATTCAGAAAAATTCTGCTTCCTGATAATACTTGTATTGATATTAAAGCAAGACCATTTACTAAAGATTACAAGCTAAAAGAAGGTCCTTGGACTACAGCAGGAAAATTAATTGCATCTACTCTTACATTAGGAATAGTAGGAGCCGGCGCAGGTGTAGGATTTGCATTCATCCCGACTCCGGCAAAGATTGGAGCCGGTTTTGCGATAGGCATTCCGGTAGGATGCGGTGTCGGTTTGGCACTAGGACTTATAACACCAGGCTGCCACTACAAAGCTAAAAAAGGAGAGCAAGTATACGCAGTCCTCTTGGAAGAATTTTCAGTATGTAATAAATAATAATTTTGTTGTTTTGCTTAAACATAACTACAGTTAGTTATTATTTTAGCATTCAATAATCTCTGCACCGTTATTTTCAACTTTAAGAACTCTGATATCTGTTTTGATGCTTTGCCCTTCCCAGATATCACGAACCGTAGCTTTAATTTTATCTAAGTCATACTTACAAGAAATTACCAGTATCGATGGTCCTGCGCCTGATAATACACATCCTATAACTCCGTCTTCATGTTTGAAAGCTTCCATAATTTCTTTCATACCGGGGACTAACTTTTCCCTGTACGGCTGATGTAATTTATCATGAAGAGCAGCTTTCATAAGAGAAACATCTTTGTTATTAACAGCCTGAATTAACATGGCAAGATGTTTTGCATTATATACAGCATCTGACATTGGAACATTTTCAGGCAGCACAGAGCGTGCAATATTTGTGGAGAGTTCGAAATCAGGAATACACACTGTTATATCCCACTCATCGGGCCATTTTAATTTTTCAGTTATTATTGATCCGTCATCTTCTTGTGACGCCATGACAAAACCTCCCAAAATTGCAGGAGCGACATTATCAGGATGTCCTTCAACTTCTGTAGCAATAGACAATAATGCTGTTGTATCAGCAGGAGAACCAAGCAATTTATTTGCAGCAATTAATCCTCCGACAACAACTGATGCTGAACTTCCTAATCCTCTGGTTATAGGGATTTGTGATTGAATATTTATTCTTAATTCCGAAGGTTCTTGACCGATTGAATTATACAACATTTCTACAGCTTTATATACAATACTGTTTTCATCTTTCGGCACATTGTCAAAAATTATATCATCTATAACATCATTTTCTGATATTAAATTTATTTCTACACCGGTTCCGGGCAAAACAGTTTCTTCAATGGTTATTGTGTTATATATTGGCAGTGCAAGCCCCAAACAATCAAACCCCGGGCCTATATTTGCTGAAGTAGCAGGCACTTTTACACAGACTTTCATTTATATTATCTCCTCATAAAAGTATAATGAGATTATACAATAAATAAAAATAAAAACGAATATTAAATTACCGAATTTTATCATATTATTAAGAACTTCCTCTATCTAAAGGATTTATTTATATGTGAAATATAGTTTAATAAACATAGAATAGTATACAATTCGGAGAAAATTATGGATATATTTGCAGTCATAGGTACATTTTTAGGTATCGGATTCATATTGACTGGTCAAGCAATGGAAGGTGGTAATATTGGTCAGCTGTTACAAGTAACAGCTGCGTTTATCGTACTTGGTGGTACAACCGGTGCTATCGTATTGAGTTTCCCACCCAAAACACTTAAACTTGCATTTAAATATTTAAAGGATGTATATATGCCGCCAAAGGTCAATTTTGACAATTTAATTACAGAGATAGGCGGTTTTGCAACAAAAGCCAGAAAAGAAGGCATTATAGCATTAGAAAAAGAAGCTGAAGGCGCCTCTGATCCGCTACTAACTTTAGGGTTGGGAGCAGTAGCCGATGGTACGGATCCTTCACTTGTAAGGGAAATGATGGAAAACCAGTTAAATCAATCAGAACAAGAAGTTCATAATGCTGCAAAAGTATATGAATCCTTTGGCGGATATTCTCCGACACTGGGTATTATCGGTGCTGTAATGGGTCTGATTCAGGTTATGCAGAACTTGTCAGATCCGTCAAAATTAGGTGCAGGTATTGCAGTAGCATTCGTTGCAACAATTTACGGTCTGTTTGCTGCAAACCTTGTAATGATTCCTTTAGGTACCAGAATTAAATTTATCTATCAAGATGTATTTTTATATAAAAATATGATTGTGGAAGGTGTTTTATCTATTCAAGCAGGCGAAAGTCCTGTTTTAATAGAAAGAAAGCTGCGTTCATTCTTACTGGAAGAAGAAAAAGGATCTGGTGCTAATGGCTAGAAAGAAACCTCCTGAAGAGCATGAAAATCTTGAAAGATGGCTGGTATCATACGGCGATTTTATTACGCTGTTATTTGCTACATTTGTTGTATTATATGCTCTTGCTCAGGTTGATGTATCAGATTTTGCAAAACTTGAAGAATCATTAAAAAATGCATTTAGCCAAAATACACTCATGGACGGTCAACAATCAATCTTAGACGGAAGTGACAGTATGTTTGACCAGACACAAGGTAATTCATTTATTCCAAGCTTAATGCTTGAATATATAAGTCCTAAATATGAACAAGAATCATTTAAAGACATTGATGAATCAATTAAACAGCTTGGAGAAGCAGGAGAACTTGCCGGAATATCATCTAAAGTAACAGATAAAGGTCTTTTGCTTACATTTGATGATAATTATCTTTTTGCGCCTGCATCAGCTTATTTAGATTCAAATGCAAGAAAATTATTAGATAAAGTAGGAGTCTTAATATGCAAAAAATTTGTTCTTCACGCGATGAGAGTAGAAGGACATACTGACAGTAACCCTATAAGCAGTGATAAATTTCCTTCAAACTGGGAACTGTCATCAGCCAGATCTTCATCTGTTGTCAGATATTTGATTTCACGTTTTAAATTTAACCCGTCTTTATTTTCAGCAATCGGATATGCTGACACAAGACCTTTACCGAATTCATATTCCACTAAAGATCCCAAAAACAGACGTGTAGAGATTTTAATATTAAAAAACAGCTATAATAACAGTTTCGAAAACAGAGGAAACACACCTTTGACACTTTCTAAAGCAGAGCAGGAAAGAATACAGAAACAAAGACAAAATATTATTAATCAAGTAGAAAAAGATTCTCTCTCGCCTGCTGCAAAAAAATTATTGGAAGAAAATCGCCAAAGAATGATTGAAAAACAAAAGAGCGAAAAACTATCTAAGAAAAACATGGATGTATACATTAAACTGGATGAACCGATAAAAGACAGCGATATTCCAAAAACAGAAAACAGAGTAATAAAATTAAAGTCCAGCATTCCTGAAGATGAGGATTTCGGGTTATGATAACACATCTTGTAGGTATATCTCTCGGAGCATCATCTTCTACAGAAAGCGGAGTTGCAGTAAGAGAGGTCTCAACAGGAAATCTTATACACGTTGACAAATTATTTTCCATGAATGACGTTCAACTTTTTTTTGATAATTATCCTTCTTTAAAGAATTCTATAATTTGCATTTCATTACCTTGGGATAACACTATGCTGGAAGGCAAATGGAGAGTGCATTCCAAACAATATCAACTAATTCATAGTGATGAAGACTTATTTTTAAATCGGGATAATTGGATGCAAAGATTTTCTACAAGAGGTTGTGAATTATTTTCAAGCTTTGCTGAACGCAATGTCGACATTTGCAGATTTGAAGTTTACTTAGCAAGACAAAAACTGAATTTATATTCAAATTTGAAAGAACGCTCTTCTGCAGACTGTAAATTTTTGCAATCTGCTTTAAAATTTGAGTACGGGTTTGAAGAACTTAGCTCAAATATGATGCCGGTCGGGCAATTAGAAGCTATTATCGGAACAATATTAGCTGAAAAAAAACTTAATAAACAAACAGAAAAAATATTTGAATTCAAAGGTTTAGACGTAATCAACATGAAATAATAACACTTAAATTACAATGTATTACTTCATATTCCTTAATCAAAATAAAAAACATATTTGACTAATAATCATGTTTTATATAGCATGTAACTATTATAAGTATAATTAGCTGAAAAGGAAAATAGAATTATGAAACGTACACTAGAAGGAACAAAGCTTAAAAGACAACACGTTAGTGGTTTTAGAGCAAGAATGGCAACTCCTGGCGGTCAGGAAGTATTAAACAGACGCAGAGCAAAAGGTCGCCATCAAATTGCTGTTACAGGAAGCAAGCGTGCTTAATAAATAGCTAAAAATTTTTTAAAAAAGCCGGCTTTTTAAGCCGGCTTTTTGTATCTATATTTGAATTCTATTTTTTAATTATTTTAATACCTTGTTTTTTATAAAAACCTTCCAATTCTTCAAACAATGGTTTTAACTTTGTTTTACATTCTTCAATAAATGTAGATTTAGAATTTATATTTTCATCAATAAGTTTTGTCTTTTCGTTAAGTTCCGCAATGTAACTTTTCATATCTTTTATAGTTTGTTTTCCTTCTTTAATAATTTGTTCAAAGGATCTTATAGAAGATTCAATTAAATCGTTTTGTTTAAGGGCATGGGCATTATTACTACCGAATCTAAACGAAGAACTGCGAACTGAATTTACAGACTTATATGTTTGAGTAGTGTTTTCAAATTTTCCGTATTTTAAACCGTCAGAAATATATGCTTCTCTACCGTCATTATAATAATTAGTATTCTCAAGTTCTTTTAAGTAGTTTTCTTGTTGTTGTGCTTCTTTCAAACGTTTAGCAGCTTTTTCATATATTTGCTGCTCATTTTTAAGACCTTTTTCTACAACTGCATCTAAAACTTGATACGCCTTTTGAGCATCTTTCAAATTGGCAACATGTTTTTCAAGGTTTTTGTTTAATGATTCTTGAAGCTTAAGTTCCTGTTTTGTATTCTCTATACCTTGTTTTATATAATTTTTTTCACTTACTAATTTTTCAATCTCATCTTCTGCTGATTCTTTTTGATATCTTAAGTGACCTGCTTTATCATACAATGCAGTACATTGAGCAGCTTGCCATTGTTGATATTTTGCTTCGTTAACGTTTGCATATCTGCCCATTTCTCTTCTGTAATAATACTCTCTTATATTTTCAAATTGTTCTCTGTAATTTGTACGATTATGTTCTAAATAATTTTTCTTTATATCTTCAGTTTTTGGATAGCCGGGCTCATTATCATATACAACAAAATCGACTCTTTCTTTTATATCATTTGGAACATATTCCATTGGATCTGCAAAGTAAGCTTTATTTTTCGGTTGTGAGTGATAAGCACCTAAGGTTGTTTCTACACTTGAATCCTTATAAAATCCTTGCATGCTTTTTAGACCGCTTTCACCTAATTTAGAAGCATAAGGGACTTCCCTTCCCGTAAAATTAACATTGTTGATTGGCATCAGTTTCATATAATTACCTCCTTTTTTGCATATAAGAAACCTTTAACACACATATATTTTTTTATACAATAAATCAAACAAAATCAAAAACAAAGATTCTGTTTAATAAAACTTAATGTTATCAAGTAACATAAAACATACATAATTGTTTATTTTGCAATATCACCATATAGAATTATTGCGAAATTATTATGCTTAGGGTATTCTTATATGTGAAGAGGAGTGTAAATATGGCAGTTATAGAAAAAATTACGGAAATTAATGATGTTTTAAAGGATATATTTAATTTTACACAGAGTAATGAAGAGGTCAAAGCTGATTTTGAAGAATATTTAGCAACAATTGGTTCAAAGAATATTTCTTTAAATCAAATGGAAAAAATATTTTTACCATATATTTTTGAACGAAAATTAAACAATAAGTTTATTTTAGAAATGTATCAGGAAGAAGGTAAATATAAAGATATTGTAGAGAGTCTTCTTAATGCGCAAGCTTCTATTTTTGAGATTAAGAAAATACTTAAAAACGGTTTTGAACTATATAATTTAATCAATGAAAAAACTTATACCGTATCTTCTCTCACTAAAATGACAAACTTTAGAGGAGTATATGCGGGACAATACATTGTGGGCAGAATCTTTGAATTAAAAGGAGAACATTTTATTGTTGAAATTTCAAGCGTTCTTTCACATTCACAAAAAACCGAAGCGTATAGATATGGCGTAATGAAACTTATCCAAAATCCGAGAGCATTATATTATGATAATCCTGATAAAGAAAATGAGATAAAATCTGTAATTGCTGAAATGTACGAAAAATTCATAAAGACCTTTAATCAAGATACTATATTAACAACGAATAAACATGCCGATGAAATCATAGGTGCATTCAACGAAGGTGAAGACATTGATTTATCTGACAAAATTTCTAATATTCAACAATATAAATTTTTCCATGTAAAAGAATTGGAAAATAATTACACTAACTTTCTTGAAAACTCCATGGGCGGATTTGCTTCTCATAATGAAACATATGATGTTGCAGTTATATTTGATAAAGATAAAGGCTTGTATGCAATTCCTTTTTATGAAACTTTTTGTAAAATTTTTGAAAATAAAGAGTCGGTTGAAAATGCAAAACAATGTGTTGAATATTTTCTTATAAATGAATCTATTCCAAATACAATACTGGAAAGAGTAGCAAACCAATATTCCAATTTTATGGATACTGTTAATGAACTTATGGAAACAAAGTATTCTTTTGAAGAATTAATGCAAGAATACAAGTCTGAATATTTGAATAATACTATTTATTCATCCGCAACAGTATTATTCTGCTCAAATGCATTTTCCGAGATTTTTGATGTTATGTCTGCTCCCAAACCGCAAACAGCGGTTAAGCCGGAAAATAAAGTCGGACGAAATGAACCTTGCCCATGCGGAAGCGGGAAAAAATACAAAAATTGCTGCGGAAAATAATTATAAGGAGAAAACTCTTTGTCATATATAGAAATCTTTATGCTTGCAATAGCTTTATCAATTGATGCTTGCATAGTGTCTTTTTCTTACGGATTAAAATATGATAAAGAAAGATTAAAGAATGCTTTTTTACTCTCGTCTTTTACGGGAATATTTCAAGGAATAATGCCTGTTATCGGGTACTTTTTAACATATTTTGTTAAAATATATATTGCTCCGTATTCCTCATTGATAATTTTCTTAATTTTTTCATATCTAGGTTTTAAATTTATTACAGAAGCATTTCAACCTAAAGCAAAAAAAGAATTATGTATAGATTTAAAATGTCTTATTTTAATTGGAATCGCAACATCTCTTGATGCCTTTTCCGCAGGAATTACACTTTCTTTGTACGGAAATAATATCCTTAAACCTGCAGTATTGATTGCACTTATTACATTTATTAATTCCAACCTCGGATTTTTTACCGGCGGGAAAATTAAGCATTTGTCTACAAAATATTTAGAAATTATTGCAGGTCTAATTTTATTAGGATTAGGGATAAAAGTTTTGTTATAGAAAATATTGTCGCATATAGATGTTTAAACTTCATAAGTTGTGCCTAAATTAAAGAATCCGTTTTCTTTTGAATAACCTATTTTTATATCCAAATCCGGCATTGCGTTCCAACCTTTTTCTGCAACTTTGTCAAGCAATTCTTTTACATAGCTATATGCTGCGCCTTTGAAATCAAGTCCTACAGAAGTTGCATTATCGATACCTTCTTTTAGTAATTCATTTACCCCTTGCCCGTCAGCTGTGTAATATTCTCCGTCTTTAAGTATCAATTCGGATAAATCAAGTCCTGTATATTCTTTGAGTGAAGTATAAGCATGATATTTCGTTCTTGCATCACTATCTACATTTTGATTTTGCATACCATAATGTAGAAGATTTGTTGAATTGTTGTTTTTTTCTAATGCTTGCATGAGAATAGACTTCATGTTTAAATCATCAATACCGTCAATTTGAATTCCATTTACCCCTGAATAAGGGTTAATAGAAAATAACAAAGAATTATCCCCAATATCAATTCCGTTATTTTCAAGTAAATGTGCCATATTGTTGCTAATTGAATCATGTTTAGCTTTTTCTTCTGCTTTATCGTATTCATCTGCGGAAGCATATTGAGGATTATTAATGCGAGGGTCTTTTAAGTCAAATTGATAAGCTCTGACTGTACCATATAGAACCATATTCAAATCATTTTTATACATAGCATATTTTTCGGGTTCTTGGTCTTTCATTGTATAACCAATTCTCTCTTGCCCGAAATATTTTTTGCATAAGTATTTATCAACATCATCAGCATTTGAAAATTTTGTTCTCATACCCTCAGCCCAAGAAGCAAGTTTTTCATCAAGTGCGTGTGTACTTTTGTTTAAATCAGAATAAGGGTTAAGCATTTCATCTTTTGTTCTTAGGTCATCCGACTCATATTGATTAACCATTTTTTGATACCAATCATCAGGTTTATCAACATTTCTGCGACCTTGAACATTATAATAATTGTAATATCCGATTTCTGTCATAGATTACGCCTTTCATTACAAATTTTGCCAAATAAGCATAAACATATTTACCCCTTACCCCTTACCCCTTCTCATCAACAAAGTTTTCTGCTGATTCTATTTCGCTTTGTGCATAAGAGTTAATTGCTTTTCCTGTACTTGTAATCTTAAATTCACCATCTTCCGTAATTTCTGCTTTTGTATCAGATTTTTGTTCTTGCGGTTGTGAATGTTCTTTGCAATATTCTATATATTCTTTATAACTTACTTTATCATCATTGTTTGTGTCCATAGCTTCGTCATATTTGCCATCGCCACGTTTTGCATAAACTGCTTCCGATTCAACTTCTTTTATTGTATTTTTTTCATCAGATGAATTTTCTTTTATTTCTTTTTCGGCTTTCTTTTCTCCTTGCATAGTCCTATATGAATTTGCCATCTCTACCATTCTAACCATTTCTTTTGAAGATATTCCGTTGGCTTGGCAATAATCTTTAAATTCATCAAAAGAAACAATTCCATCTTCATCAGCATCCATTTCTTTCATATACATCGGCTCGCCTTTTTTGGCATAATAAGCGGTATTGTTATTATTTGTTTTCATACCAAAATTTAAGCCGGCAGGCTTTTTGTTAAGAAAATTCGTTTGCAATCCGAAACTATTAATACTATTTGATGAAATACTGTTTTGAGATAAATCCATTCATACTATCCTTTTATATCCGTATATATTTATTATATTACATTTTATAACTTTCTCAATCCCGCTTAAATGTTTTTGCTGAATAAACACTTTTGGCTGCGATTTTTATAAAAAAGAGGGCGAGCTGTTGCTCGCCCTCTTAAATATCAAAATTATTTTATTATTTTTGAATATCCTTTACAGATAGAGCAATTCTGTGTTCTTTTGGAGTGAATTTCTTAATAAGAACATCTACTTCATCACCAACTTTAAACAAGTTGAAAGGATTAACATTTTCATCAGACATTTCAGCAACAGGAAGAAGTGCTTCAACACCAGGGAATATGTTAATAAATGCACCAAACGTAGTTACTTTATTAACGGTACCTTTTACGGTCTGACCTTCTTCAAATTGTCCTTCTATTTGTTGCCAAGGATTTTCGCCCATTCTCTTCAAGGATAATGAGATTCTTTTCAGTTCATGGTCAATCTTAATGATTTTAACTTCAATTGTATCGCCTAAAGTTAAAACATCAGACGGGTGTTTAATTCTCTGCCAAGAGATTTCAGATATTGGTAACAAGCCGTCAATACCGTTAATATCAACAAATGCGCCAAAATCTGTTATTCTTACAACATTACCTGAAACGATTTGCCCTTCTTCAAGAGTTGAAAGAACATTATCAACAACTTGATCTCTTTGTTCTGCAACTGCTTGTCTTTGAGATAGAATAAGTTTGTTTTTCTTAGGATCAGCTTCAAGAACCTTAACTTCAATTTTAGTATCAACAAGACCCTCGAACGGAGTACCTGTTCTAAGTTGAGAAGACGGTATAAATCCTTTTAAATCTGCTATATCAACTAAGACACCACCCTTAACTGTTGAAACAACTTTTGCAAGAATTGTATCACCTTGGATTTTTGCATCATTGAGTTGAGCCCAAGCTTGAGCGTATGCTATTCTCTTAAGAGATAATTGCATACAGTCTTCATTATTTTCTTCTTTTAATACATAAAATTCTCTGATGTCGCCAACTTCTAATTCTTCGGATTCTGAAGACAATTCTTTGTTTGGTAAAAATGCTTCCATTTTAGCGCCTTTTACGCTTACTAAATATCCTTCTGATTCTTTTTTTATAACTGTACCTTCTACGATATCAGCTACTGTGTTAGATTTAGCAAAGCTTTCTTCTAACAATTGTTCAAATTCATCTAATACTTGTGTTGTCATTTTGTTCTCCTTTTATTTTGTTTATAACTTTATCGATTATAACCTGCGGAGTTGATGCTCCTGCAGTAATTCCAATATTTTGAATATTTTCAAATAAGTTTTCATTCAATTCACTATCATTTTCTATGTGAATTGTTTTTGTGCATTTATTTAATATTTCCGCTAAATGAGTTGTATTTGCACTTTTTTTTGAACCCACAACCACCATCAAATCACTTTCAGACGCAAGTTCTTTTGCTTCTTTTTGGCGCATAGAAGTAGATTGACAAATCGTATTATAAATAATTACTTCTTTTGCAATAGTATTTATGTACGTAACAACAGCGTTTAGAGAAGATACCATTTGCGTTGTTTGAACAACAATACCCACTTTTTTATGAGATTTTATTTTCTCTTCATAAGGTTTTAATTCTTCAGCTGTAGTTGCAATAGCAATATTTTTTGTAAATTTTTCAGCATTAGCATTGATTGCTATAACTTCCGGATGATTCGATTTTCCTACGATAATAACAAAATAATCTTTTTGTGCAAGTTCAATAGCCCGCTGCTGCACTTTTTTCACATCAGGACAGGTTAAATCAACTATTTCAAAGCCGGCATTTTTAACTCTTTCAAATACATCAGGAGCTTCTCCATGAGAACGGATAATAATTATACCTGACCCTTTTTCAGGAACTTCATATATCGTTTTAATACCCAAAGCTTCAAGCTCTTTGATAACATCCGTATTGTGAATAAGTTCTCCCAGTATATAAATGTTCTTATCAGGATTTTCTAATCTTAACTTTTTTGCTGTATCAACGGCACGCTTAACACCGTAACAGAATCCTGCAAATTTTGCCAGTTTGATATTTTGATTATTCAAATATTTATATTTCGCTTTCTTAAGTGGACTAGAGATTAGAGAACTAACCTCAGTGAGAATATTTAACAATAAACAAACTTATTTGTAAAGTCTGTTTTTAAGATTATACTACATTATAAAGCAAGTAAGTTCCGATTCTGATTAAAATCTGAAGTATATAAACGGATTATAAGTATTTGAAGCAATTGTTGAAACAGAATAAATAAATATAAATAACAAGAATATATTTACTGTTATTTTTAATACAGGATTTTTATATTCTAATATGTTTTTGAAAACAGGTGTAGAACATAAAATTGCAATAATAAAAATAATGATTTCATATAAATCAAAATAATATCCCATATTATAAACAATATTATCAGGTTTTATAACTCCGAACATGTTACCAATATAGTTCCAAGCGTATTGTAAGTTTTCACTTCTGAAAATGACCCAACTGAGCATAAATACTAAAATACAGTAAACATGCTGAATTAGTGTTACAAATATATTTTTTGATTCATAATTTTTTATATTAAATAAATTTTCTATTATGATAAATAAACCATTATAAATACCCCAAACAATAAATGTCCATGAAGCTCCATGCCAGATACCTGTTAATAAAAACACAAACGCCAGATTTCGGATAGTTACATTTTTTGAAACTTTATTCCCCCCTAACGGAATATATACATAGTTTTTAAACCACGTTGAAAGTGAAATATGCCATCTTCTCCAAAATTCTGTTATTGATTTTGATATATACGGATAATTAAAGTTTTCCATGAATTTAAACCCGAATATTAATCCCAAACCGATTGCCATATCAGAGTATCCGGAAAAATCAAAATATAACTGAAGTGAATAAGCAAATGCACCTATCCAAGCTGTTAAATGCGAAAAACTATCAGGACTCTGTGCAAAAATCTTATCAGCAACCATCCCAAGAGTATTGGCTATAATCATTTTTTTAGATAACCCAATAATAAACCTTTTAATACCTATATTAATTTTTTCAAAATTTACATCATGATTATTAATTTGGGGTTCAAAATCATGATACTTAATTATCGGACCGGCTATCAATTGAGGAAAGAAACAAATATATAAAGCCAAATTTAATATATTTTTTTGAGGTTCAAATTGTTTTCGGTATACATCAATTACGTATGAAATTGCTTGAAATGTGTAAAAAGAAATACCTATCGGCATTAAAATCTTAGGAATTTCTATTGGTACACCGGAAAATAGTTGTATATTTGTAAGTATAAAACTAAAATATTTAAAATATATTAAAAAGCTTAAATTAGCTATAATCGTTAAAATCAAGAAAAATTTGTCATATTTTTTATAACGATAAATTAATAAACCGCCAATATAATTGACTAATACAACAGCAAGTAGTGTTATAAAGTATTTAGGTTCGCCATACGCATAAAAAAGAATACTTGCCGATAACAATATAATATTATGGTATTTCTTTCCTAATAAAAAATACACCACTGCCAAAATCGGTAAAAATATAAAAATAAAGAGTATTGATGCAAATATCATTTCTAAGAACCTTTTTGTTTATATAAATTTATAAGCATTTTAATATAATAAGTTCGAAATACAAGAACTATTATATCCGGCTTGTACTGTTCTACTGCGCTCTCGTATTTTGAAAAATAAAAATACCTGTAGTGATCTTCCAATGATAAAGTTTCTTTAAAAGTATATGGTACAAATTCCAATAAATTTCCCAGAAAAGAATCTCCTATTAATAAAATTTTTGCATTATACCCTTTTGGGTAATAAAAGTAGCGATCCGTTATTTTATTAAATTCCGGCAGATTATATTCACTTGTATTTTTTCTGTTAAATAATTTTTTATCAGGATGAAAAAAATACAAGTACTCAGTGTCTAATGCGTTTTTAGTAAGAGATTCAGATATACCGGTATTATTAATTATTGAGCCGTAACCAAATACACTGTCCCACGCGTGCAAAACTTTTTTATTATATGTTTTTTCGAAATCGTCGGTCTTAAGAATATTTATCATAGGAAAAGATTTTTTTATGCTTTTCATTAATGCTGCATACCCAACATAAGCACCACTATTTGTCCAATGATGATCTGTTTTAAAAAATACAGGATAGCGTTTATTTTCTTCTTTCAACTCGTTATAAGGATAAATTATTTCAGCATCGGTATTATTTTTTATATAATTAATTATGCTTACTGCTTTATCGGAATCTGTTTTCTTTTTAGTTTCAAATGTATTATATTTAACAAAGTCTGAACGTCTTGGAATTATTAATATATACAATTTTATATTTTTTGATTTGCAATATTCATTTAATCTCTGAATATTTTTAGATATAACTTCCTCTTCTCCTTCTTTTAATTTATCCAACCCGAAGAAAGTCGGAAGGCTATATACAACATTTTTTGTTTTATCATATACATTGTTGTTAACGACATAATAATTTTTGGTTAACAAAAAATGAATGTTTCTGTTAAACGCTATTAACGGATACCTTAAAATAAATCGATCGCTTACATATCGATAAAAAATTTTTGCAAAATGCTTCTTTTTTATTGATGGCATCTCTTGAGCATGTCTTTTCTCCATTTTTTCTACATTTCTGTTACCGAAAAGAAAAAGTGGAATAATCAATAATAATACTATTATGATTAAAAAAATTATATCTGCGGTTTTATTTAATCCATACTTCATAATTTTATAAAGATTACACTATAATCCGATAATTCCGAGTATTATACATCACAATTACTGAATTAAAATAATTTTTATTATATATTCATTGCTTTTAAGACATCATTTAAGTCAGCAGAGGTCTTTTTTACATTCGCATTTGAATATTTTATGGCATTATCAGGATCCTTTAAACCATTACCTGTTAAAATACAAACTATATCAGCTCCTTCTTCAACCAGTCCTTGAGAATTTGCTTGAATTAATCCTGCTACAGATGCAGCACTTGCCGGTTCGCACAAAATACCTTCAGTTGATGCTAAAAGTTTGTATGCTTCCACTATCTTTTCATCATTTACACATCCAATCTTACCACAGCTTTCATCTCTGGCAGCTTCTGCTTGTTTCCAACTTGCAGGATTTCCGATACGAATTGCGGTAGCAAGAGTTTCCGGATTATAAATCCGTTCGCCTCTAACAATTGCAGCTGCTCCTTCTGCTTCAAACCCCATCATTTTAGGTAAATTATTTATTTGACCTGCGTTTTTATACTCTTTGTATCCTTTCCAATAAGCAGTTATATTACCTGCGTTGCCAACAGGTATAAAATGATATTCAGGAGCTTTTCCAAGCGCATCACAAATCTCAAATGCACCTGTTTTTTGTCCTTCAATTCTGTATGGATTAACAGAATTTACTAACGTAATAGGATGGGTTGCAGAAATCTCTCTTACACACTCCAGTGCTTGATCGAAATTACCTTGTATAGCAATTATTTCAGCTCCGTACATCATCGCCTGAGATAATTTTCCAAGAGCAATATACCCGTCAGGAATAAGAACAAAAGTTTTTATTCCGGCTTTTGCACCATATGCTGCTGCAGAAGCAGATGTATTACCGGTTGAGGCACATATAATGGCACCTGCGCCATCTTCTTTAGCTTTGGTTACAGCCATTGTCATCCCGCGGTCTTTAAAACTACCGGTTGGATTAGATCCTTCAAACTTTAAGTACACATTAGCATTTAAGCCAATTCTTTTTGCCAGATTATCAGCTTTTATTAGCGGTGTGTTCCCTTCATTTAATGTAACAACCGGTGTAGAATCGTTCACCGGCAAATACTTTCTATACTTATTTATCAAACCTTGGTAATACATATATCTAATCCTCACTTTTTTTCAATAATAACATAAAAAGATAAGAGTTTTAATCTGCGTAGACATAAACATAAAGTTATTGTAAAATAAATCTGTAAAACATCCTTATTTAAAATAAAAAAGGCTATATAAAACAAATGCAGGATTCAAAAGAACAAGTAGAAATTCTTATTAATACCGGCTTTAACTACCATCAGGAAGGTAAACTTGATGATGCTGAACCTTTGTATTTTGAAGCATTAAAACTTGATGACAAAAATGCAGAAATATATAATCTAATAGGCGTTTTAGAACTTCAAAAAGGAAATATTTCAAAAGCTGTAGAATTTATATCTAAAGCCATATCTATATGCCCTTCTGAATATTTTTATGAAACACTATTTCAAGCATTATCAAGAAATGAAGATTATGAAAAAATCGTGAGTTATGCAAAAGATATTAAAAATTCTTTTCCGAAGAATTTTACTCTGCTCTTTGATATAGCTCTGGCATATAAAAATTTGAAACAAAATAATCAAGCACTTAAGTACTATGAAATGGCTCTTCATATAAATCCCATGTCATATGAAGGCTGGTCAAATGTTTCAAATATATACAGCATAGAGGGAAGAGCATCAGACGCTGTTTCTGCAATGGAAGTATGCTATAGCTTAAGACCCGATGACGATGATACGGCTTATTTTTTATCCGTAGATTATTTTAAGGCAAAAAATTATAAAAAAGGACTTCCTTTATTTGAAAAAAGAATGTCTAAAAAGATAGCTTACACAACACAGGCTAAAACATTGCCAAATAAAATTAGAACCGATAATGAGTGGAAGGGTGAAAACATAAAAGATAAAAATCTTTATGTATACTATGAAGCAGGGTTTGGAGATGTTATTATGTACTCAAGATATCTCCCTATTGCAAAAAAGCTCTGTAAAAAACTTACATTTATGTGTCCTAAAGAACTTGCACCGTTATTTAGAATAAATCAACAGCTTGGAATAGATGAGATTGTTGATACATTTATTCCAAATAATGATATTGATATTGATGTTCACGCCTCATTGTTGAGCCTTCCTTATATCTTAGGTTATAAGGAAAATAATATTTTTGTATCACAAGAAGGGTATTTAGGCTGCGATAAAGCTTTGAAAGAGGAATTCAAACAAAAATATTTTAATAATGACAAAATAAAAATAGGTATAAAATGGCAGGGAAATACAACATTTGATAAAGACAGAGTAATCCCTGCAGAGTCGTTTATTCCGCTGTTAAGCATAGAAAATACTCAGTATTATTCATTTCAGACGTTTGAAGGCGCAGAAAGTGCTAATAAACTTGATGGAATTATAGATATAGGGAAAAATTTACTGGATTTTTCTCAGACAGCTGCAGCTTTAAGTAATTTGGATTTAGTTATTTGTAATGATACTTCTTTGGCACATTTGGCAGGTGCAATGCGTATTCCCTGCTGGCTTCTGCTTCCATATGATACAAATTGGAGATGGCATACAGACATGACAAAATGTGATTGGTATGAAAGTATTAAATTATTCAGACAAAAATCCATTGGAGACTGGAATAGCGTATTTGCTGATGTTTTAAACGAAATGAGACCCGAATAACAGATATTAAAATTCCTTTTATAACTGTTTAACACTATATTCAAACCTGTGTTTATGTTATATAATCGCTATTTTTATAATTATTCACATTTAAACATTTTAAAATTAATATAAATTCTTACTTCTTTTGTTCAATGAAACCTAATAAAGAACAGATTATATTAATAATGTAAATCGTCCGCAGATACCCACTTGTGTTTACAGGTTTATGGGATTGTATTTTCCCGAGAGGTTGCGGATGTTTGAGGCAGGTTTTTATTGAACCTGCCTTTTTTCAATTACTTATATTTATGCTAAAATCCTAGTATGGCTAAATCGGAAATTAATATTGTAAATACATCAGACTTACGAGTTGAAGACTTAACACCCGCAATGCAAAGATTTCTTGAAATAAAAAAAGAAAATTCTGATTGCTTGTTATTATATAGGATGGGTGATTTTTACGAAACTTTTTTTGAAGATGCAGTTATTATGTCCAGAGAACTGGAACTTACATTGACAGGCAGAGAGTGCGGTGTATTGGGACGAATACCTTTGGCAGGTATCCCTGCTAAGGCTTTAGACGGGTATCTGGAAAAACTCGTAAAAAAAGATATTAAAGTCGCAATATGCGAACAGCTTGAAGATCCGAAACTTGCAAAAGGAATAGTAAAAAGAGGGGTTGTTAGAGTTATAACAGCCGGTACTCTGTTTGAAAGCAACCTTTTAAATAAAAACAGCAACAATTACATGTGTGCTGTTTTAAAAGATAAAGAGCTATGGGGATTTGCATACACAGACATTTCTACAGGAGAGTTTAAAGTTACGCAGCTTGATTACGAAACATTATTAACAGAACTTGCGAGAATTCAGCCTTCTGAAATTATTGCTTCAGCAAAAAAACAAAAGTTGCAGCCATTTCAAATTGTTCCGGAAGAAGTTGTAGATTTACCCGAAGAAATAACAAAATTATATAATTGTTCAAAAGTTCCATCAAGTATTTTTGAAGAACATTTTGCAGGCAATAATTTAAAACAGGTATTTAAAATATCAACTCTCGATGCAATCGGATATAACACTTGCCCACTCGGATTTAGAACAGGAGCAGGACTTCTTGCTTATATATGGGAAAATATGAAAGAAGGTTTTCCTAAGTTTGAAAAAATAACACCCTATGAACTTTCTGAATACGTATCGATAGATGCCGGAACAAGAAAAAATCTTGAATTAACGGAAACTCTACATGAAAAAAATAAATACGGTTCTCTTCTTTGGGCAGTTGATAAAACTGTTACAAACATGGGAGCAAGACTACTAAAAAATTGGTTATGTCAGCCTCTTAAAGACATTAATAAAATTTTGAAACGTCAAAGTATTATAAAAAAGATTGTTGAGCATCCGGAAGAAAGATTCAAACTTCAAACTCAATTGAGAAATATTTACGATATTCAACGGCTTTCGACACGACTTAGTAACTCGAGCGCACTTCCACGAGATTTTTTAGGTCTGAAAGAATCTCTAAAATCGCTGCCGGAATTAGTAGAAACATCAAAACAGATTGGTTTATCAGTATTTGAGACTATAGAACAGCATCTGGATTCATTAAGTGAATATGCTGAACTGGTAGAACGAACCATAAAAGAAGATGCTCCACAACAAATTAAAGAAGGCGGACTTTTAAAAGAAGGTGTCAATGCTGAATTAGATTACTTAAGAGATTTAATGTTTAACGGAGAAAGCTGGCTTAAAAATTTTGAACAACAGGAAAAAGAAAGAACCGGAATAAATATTCTTAAAGTAGGTTATAATAGAGTTTTTGGATATTATATAGAAGTTACTAATTCAAACCTTGACAAGGTGCCGCCTGATTATATAAGAAAACAAACATTAACAAATGGCGAAAGATATATAACAGATGAACTAAAAAAGCACGAAGATGAAGTCTTGACGGCACAAGTAAAGGCATATGAGCTTGAATATAAACTATACTGCGATTTCCGCAACTATTCTAAAGAATTTGTTTCTATAATTCGGGAAGCTGCCGATTGTGTAGCAAAACTTGATGTCTTTACTTCGTTTGCATCAACTGCTGTTGAACATAATTATGTATGTCCTGAACTTAATGAAAGCGGAAATTTTGTAATAAAAAACGGAAGACATCCGGTATTGGAACAAATTTTACCTCTCGGGACATATGTTTCAAATGATATTGAACTATGTGCTGATAATAAACAAAAGACACAATTTATGATTTTAACCGGTCCTAATATGGCAGGTAAATCAACATATATGCGTCAAAATGCGTTAATTGCCATTCTTGCTCAAACAGGCTCTTTTATTCCTGCAGACTACGGAGAAATAGGCATTATTGATAAAATTTTTACTCGTGTTGGTGCAAGTGATGATTTGACACTGGGAAAATCTACTTTTATGGTTGAAATGTCAGAAACAGCTTGTATTCTGAATAATGCAACAGAAAAAAGCCTTATTTTAATTGATGAAATAGGCAGAGGCACAAGTACATATGACGGAGTTGCTATCGCATGGTCAGTTGCAGAGTATATCGCAGATAAGGTAAAAGCCCGTTGTATTTTTGCAACACACTATCACGAATTAAATGTTATGGCAGAAACTTATCCGCAAATTAAAAACTACAGAATTACAATAAGTGAAGAAAACGGTAAAATAGAGTTCTTAAGAAAAATAGTTCCGGGAGGAGCAAGTAAGAGCTATGGAATACAAGTAGCTAAGATGGCAGGTTTGCCAAAGACAGTAATTTCCCGCTCGGAAGAATTAATGCAAAAAATGCAAAAAAATTCGTCGAAAAATCTTGCAGGAAGAAAAAAATCTTCAGAAATAGATGTCGACAACTTAACTCCACAACTTAATTTGTTTTAAATAAAACCTTAGAATAAAAAAAGAACGACCAAGCAGTCGTTCTTTTTTATTTATATTTTTATTTTATCTATTTTGCCATCGGATAAGCTCTAACAACCGTTACAGATCCGTCGACATTCTTTCTGCAAGGTCCGTAAATATCATCTTCATCGAGATCCGCAGCAAATGCAACCGGCGTATTAACAGGAGCTGCTGTTACATCTTCAGGAACCCATTGAGTCATTAGGTTTCTTGCGTTTTCTCCGTTATCGGTAGGATTTGTGTTTTGTGGAGCCGGCGGAGTCGGAGGTGTTGGAGGAGTAGGTCCGGGAGGAACAATTGGAGCTCCAGGCCCTATTAAGTATGTAGTCTTCGTTCCGTCTGTTGCATGGAAGTCAGGAGAGTTGTATCCGACTTCCGGTTTGTTAGCAAGTTCATATGTAATTTCTTCATCAGGTCTTATTGTTACAACATGCTTATCCTTTATACTTGTATAATTAGTTGTAAAATCTCTGTTTGGAAAATCGAGTTTTAATGTTCCGGTTCTGTCACCAATATTGAATTCTTTTGCGTGAACATCACCTGTTATAGTAATTTGTTTATCAGGAGCAACCATATTTACTACGCCTGCGTTTGTACCGTTTACTGTAACATCATTAAGTGATTTTATATAAACTTTAACGTCATTACCGCCTGCAGAAACTTTTGGAGTATCAAGTTTTGTTATTGTTCCGCCATTAATGGCTAAATAATCATGACTTTCTATATCAGCAGGAATAAATGTATAATTTTCCATAGTATTAATTACTTGCTTATCAACAGAAACTCCATTCAAACTTTTTAATCCGCCTATATATCCGTCTGATTCAAACTTGTATGTATCAGCAGTTAAAACAGCCTTTCCGTCAGAAAGAATATTTCCGCCGTAATCACGAGTTCCGTCGTTATACTTTTCTGCATTATAATTGATGTTTTTAGCTGATGTATCAATTGTTGTCATAATATGACCGCCTGTTGTATGAGCATTTAAGTCACCTTTAACAACAAGTTTTCCGTCTAACAACTGTCCGTCCCAACCCGGATTTGTTTGGGTAACTTTATAATTACCTACGTGGATATTTTGTGATGATTCGATATTCAAATCCCCGCCAACTTCTGTGTTACCGTTTACGTGAACATAGTGATTATATTTTTTGTGTTCGATAGGTTGGAAGCCTGTTGTTGTAAGATTTGCATCGCCTTTAATGTTCATATTTTTAAGTTCTACAAAACCGCCATCATTAGACATCTTAAGATTTCCGTCTACAACACCGTCTCTGAATGTTAATACCTGACCATGCCCTTTTATATCAGCATCGCCCGTAACAGTAATTTTATCTGTATCAGACCCGAGTATATGTCCATAACCGCCAACTTCAGCTTTCAAGTCACCGTCAATATATGTTCCGTCTGAAATAGATAAAGCACCTGCATTATTGACTATTTCAACATTACCATCTATATTCATAGCTTTTAAGAATGTTACACCTTTATTCTCAGCTGGTTTATCAATTCCTGCTAAAAGATAATCATAACCGTCAGCTGTAACAAGTTTAAAAGTATTTCCTGCATTTACGTTAGAATTTGTACCTACAATCTTCGGTGCAAAAACATTAAATTCTCCGCCTACAGAAAAATTAGAATCTTTAATTTTAACTTGTACTAAATCCGGATTGCCATTATCATCAAGCCACAAATTACTTTTTAATGCTGAAAAGCTACCGCTATTCGGATTAAAATTATTTATATCTACAGATGACATATCTTTTGTTGTAATTGTTGTATCTCCTGCGGTTGTAAATTTAGCACCATCGAATAATACACCGTTAGGATTTGAAATTATCAAATGCCCGATTCCGGAATTAGCATTTATTTGACCGTAAATATTTGTCATGCCTTGATTAACAGTATTTAAAATAGTTAAGTTATTTGCACCGTTAACGGCATTAAAGTTTAATGCTTCACCGCTATCAACATTTAAAGTGTTCCATTTAACATGCGAATTAGCATCAAAATTTAGCCCGACATTTCCGGTTCCTACACCCGTTACATCAACAAAACCGGCACCGGGATCAGTTATTACAGCCCCTCCGTTTGAAGCACCTAAGCCGGTGTTAATATCTGCTGAAGAAATTTGCATTGTTGCAAATAATGTGCACAAAGCAATCGCTGAAAGTTGTTTTAGATTTTTCATACATAAATTCCTTATTTTAAGACTAAACATCTACATATAATTCTACTATTAACAAAAAACTAAAAAAATATTATTTGCTCTTAATATAATAAATATTTATCAAATTGTTACAAAATTTAATAATATAAACCGATTAAATTTTTATAAATTGATTAAAAGCTTTATATTTTCTACATATTAGCAGAAATGCATATTCGAAAAATATCAGTATAAAAATCTACAATAAAAACTAATTATAGCGATTTATGTAAACTTTTGTTACAAATATTATCAGTTTATTCAAAAAAATAGCAATTTCTGAAAAAAATAATACTTTATATATTTAAGGTTAGATAAATATAGGTTACGTAGGTATGATTAACAACATTCAAACTATGGACTTGCGTCCACAGATTGCAGTTGCTAAAGCTGCGCCGTCTGTTGCAAGTTTCAGCATGCCGCCGATATTAGGGTTTAAAACGCCCCAATTAAAAGAAAAGGCTACAATTAGAATAAAAAAAATTAAGCGTGGTGATAATATTATTATCCCCGGAGAAATTGACGATGATTATGTAGATATTGTTGAAGAAAATATAGATTCGGGAGGATTGTATCAAAATTCCGGAGGCGAGAATTTCTTTACCCCTTCCTCTATGTTATTCAAACCGCCGATTATAAAGCGGAAAACTAAGTATCTTAAAAATTGTTATATAATAGACTACATTCAGGCACCAAAACAGCGTTGCGGACTTGGAACTGAAGCTGTAAAGCAACTGGCTGAAAAAGCCATGTTTGATTCTCGAGCGGAAGGTCGTATTGTAACTTTTTCTGCGCCGGTACTGAAGGAAGCGTCACCTGCACTATTCTTCTATAAACTGGGGTTCAGGTTTACCGATCCAGAAAGCAACAATGTTATGGAAGAATGCTTGCGGAATAACATGCCTGATTTGCCTGCACAGATTGGAATGATGTATTTACCAAAAAATCGGCTTCAAAAATTGCTGATGTATGGAGAACTGTTTTAAATGAATAGTATTCAAAATCACAATTTAAATACAAATATGAGTTCGTTATCAATAAAACATAACGACAACAAAAATGATTCATTTATAATCGGAGCGCACAATTCAAATAATATGAAAGTGACCCCGCCAAAAGTTTCTGCTGTGGATATTACAAATGTAATAAATGAGAATAAACGTTACTCAATAAAAGAAGCTAATACCAGAGCGGAGCAAATAAATAATGACATATATCAAAGTGTAGAAAAGGAGAGATCCAATCATGAATTCAATTTTAAACGCTATTTTACAATTTTTGGAATCATTGGGCTGCTCACAGCAGCCATTGCCTATTTTGGTAAGGGCAAATGATAATACGCACTTTAATGAATAAGGAGTAGCGAGTTATTCCACTATATACGGAACTTTAACAAAATACTCGGAAAAATTCTTTTTGTAATCTTCCAAATTCGTACAGTATGCTTCCAAATCTAATGAAATACCTTTTTTTAAAGGTGAAGCCTTAATCCCGATAGATTTATATATTGAGCGAATAAATGTATTTGATATCGCATCGCTTCCTCTTTCCCATGGAGTTGCATGTGCAAGAATCCAGCGAATTTCTGCAACAGAAGAATTTATTTCATTCAAATTATCCGGTTTTACTTCATTTTTTATGTATTTATTAAATAAATTATCATAGATAGTTTTAACACGCTTAAATGCATTATTTATATATCTATGATCTGCATGACTAATATATTTTTCGCTATCCGGGGCACGTACTGGACGTGATAATTGTATATCAGTATAAGGATTCTTAAGAGGGAATTGTACTATATGGTCTAATCTGCTTGAATAAGTTTTATACTTACTTTTTGTTGTATTGCTATATCGAGTTATAAGCATACTACCTGCCCAATCAGAGCCATGACGCCATCCTGCTCGTGCTGTCCTTAAAATTCCGGTATGCATTCTTTTTGCAATATCAAGAGGAAGCTGATTTGCTTCTGTAATACCTGCTGTTATATTTTTAAGAACTTCTTCAAAACCGGAATTATCTCTTATAAACTTTACTGCTCTATCAGCTGTATCTATTACTTTTTGCGCCCATCTTGAATGATGTCCGTATCCCTTTATACGAACATAAAAATCATCTTCTTTAAACCGGAGTTTTTTTGAATTTAGATTAACACCAAAAGAAGGAGTATAATAATTATAAGTATAGCCATTTTGGAAATTTATTCGCATACTTGTTATAAATATGCTAAAAAATATTTTTGCTACACAAACTAATTAAAGATAATATTAGCTCTTGAAACTTTTATTTGCTCAGCAGTATCAAGATTTTTTATTGTAACTTCTCCGCAATTAATTTCATCTTCTCCTAAAATTACCGCATATTTTGCAATCTTAGAAGCTTTTTCAAGTTGTTTTACAAATTTCTTATTAGCCAAATCAAACTCGCAGGTTATACCTTTCATACGCAGCTCCTCTGCAAGTTTTACAGCTTCTTTAGTATCATTAGAAACAATATATGCTTGCAGTCTTTCATCTTCTTTTTTCGCTATCAGAGAAGCTAATCTCTCCATTCCCATCGCAAAACCTATTGCTGGAGTATCTTCACCGCCTAAATTTTTGACAAGAGAGTCATATCTTCCGCCTCCGCAAACAGCATTTTGAGAGCCCAAATTGTTTGATTTAATTTCAAATACCGTTCTGTTATAGTAGTCGAGACCTCGCACCAGAA
>ODAI010337096.1_pt1 | contig 25269 bp, 16 predicted proteins | sample 1539321 | NCBI WGS metagenome assembly ODAI01 (sample SAMN02144231, study PRJEB22623) | gut metagenome | biome: sheep rumen | host: Ovis aries | place: New Zealand
CCGGATGGGGTGATCGAGGAGGCAAGGGGGCATATCTCCCAGGAGCAGGAAAGCTTCGAGGACGTCATCGCCGATCTTGAGGACCGCCGCAGACAGGCGGGCGCCGCGCAGGAGCAGATCGAGGAGGACCGCAAAGAGATTGCGGCTCTTCGCCGCCGTCTGGAGCAGAAAGAAGCGCGGCTCGAGGCGAGCCGCGACCGCGTGATGCGGGAGGCCCAGGAAAAGGCCCAGGCCGTCCTGCGGGAGGCCAAGGAGTACGCGGACGCCGTCATCCGGCGCTACAACAAGCTGGGCGCAAGCCCCGATATGGCGCGGGAGATGGAGCGGGAACGCACAAAGCTGCGGGAAAAGATGGATGAGCACGGCAAAGCCGCGGGAACCGGGACCGCCCAGAGACAGGGCAAAGAGGTCGATCCCGCAAAGCTGCATCTGGGCGACGCGGTCCGGGTGATCAGCATGAACCTGAAGGGTACCGTCAGCTCCCTGCCTGACGCGAAGGGAAATCTCTTCGTGCAGATGGGCATCCTCCGCTCCCAGGTCAATGTGAGCGACCTTGAACTCATCCAGGAGGATAACGCCTCCTCCGGTTCCGGCAAGGCCCGGGGCACGACGGGCAAGATCAGCATGGCCAAGTCCGCCTCCGTCTCTACGGAGATCAACCTTCTCGGCATGACCACCGATGAGGCGATCATGGAGCTGGACAAATACCTGGATGACGCCTGCCTGGCGCATCTGCCCTCCGTGCGCGTCGTTCACGGAAAAGGCACAGGCGCGCTGCGCAAGGCCGTGCACGCCTATCTGCGCAGGCAGAAGCGCGTGGACAGCTTCCGCCTCGGCGAGTTCGGCGAGGGCGACGCGGGCGTGACCATCGTGACCTTCAAAAAATAAACACTTCTGACAAAAAGAAAGGGCTGTGGGTCCCGGCTCCGCGCATCCTGGCGCGGTCAGCTTGCCGGGGCGCACAGCCCTCTTGTTTTCGTTATTCCAGGTTATTCTATCTGTCCTCCCCGGATGCGGCACCCTTTTACCGGAACATCACCGGGAGATCCTTGCGGCCTCCTCGCCGTAATGCGCGATCGGCGTCCAGGACACCTTGCGGAACAGCGCCGTAATGGAGATCGGCACGTAGGTCAGCATGAAGATCGGGAAGGTAAAGCAGTAGAGGATCTTTTTCACGCCCGGGCAGCGTATCCTGCTCCACTCCGAGATGACCGTCAGCAGGCCGTAAAGGAGCATCAGCAGATAGTACTCGACCAGGAAACGGACAGCGAAACGTCCGCAGCGGCGAAGCACAAAGTGCGCCAGCCAGGCAGGCAGGTTCCACACGCTCAGGGCAATACCGCCGAGCACCAGAAGCTCGGCCAGGATAAGGATGGTGCCGGGCGCGATGGTCGCCAGCATGTCAAAGCAGGACCAGGCGGCTCTTCCCGGCATGGATACCGTACCCGCGATCAGGGATCCGGCGTACCGGCCGTTCACCTGGTAGAAACCCTTTGACCAGCGCAGGCGCTGACACCAGGACTGCTTAAAGGTCGTGGGCTGCTCATCGTAGACGATCGCGCTCTCGCAGTACCCGATCCGGATGTTCTGCGCGGCGCAGGCAACGGAGAACTGAATATCCTCCGTCAGAAGGAAGAAGGGCCAGCCGCCGTTGCGGCGGATCACGTCAGCGGAGACCAGGAAACCGGTGCCGGAGACATGGCAGTTCGTGCCCAGGTGCCTCCTCGGGCCGTTCAGGAACCGCGCCTCGCGCAGGAACCAGATCGCGTAGCCGGAGGAGATCCAGTTAGCGGCAAAATTGGAGGAATTGCGGTACCCGGTAATGGCGCCGTACTCCCCGGTATCAAACAGGCGGTTCATCTCGCGGGTAAAGTCGGGATCCACGATGTTGTCCGCGTCAAAGATCATGTAGCCGTCATATACGTCGAGCCCGTCCCGCTTAAGGCAGCGGAAAAAGTAGGCCAGTGCATAGCCCTTGCCCTGACGGCGGGTATCCCTGCGCTCATAGACGCGGGCGCCGTGCTCAAGAGCGATATCCGCGGTGCCGTCCGTGCAGTTGTCCGCGATCACGAAAATATCCAGCTTTTCTCTGGGATAGTTCTGCGCGCGAAGGCTCTCCAGCAGATTGGCGATGACCTTCTCCTCATTGCGCGCGCTGATGATGGCGGCAAACCGGTGCTCACGCAGCGGTTTCGTCTGCGGCCACTTATTGTGCACAAGGCCGATCATGGTATAGATGAGCTGATAAAAATACAAAACAAAGAATGCGGAACCGACAACGGTAAACACGGTTCGCAGCGTACGTATAGCCGACATGACTTTCCTCGATATCTCTTATTGCATAAAATTCCTTATCCTTTTCACAGCATATCCCATCATAGTATAAGGAAAGTGGCGCGTCAACTTAAATCTTTCTGAAATTGCCTCACGGAAACAGGACTTTGCTCTGTCCGTCCCGGTCAAACAGGTAATTATACTGCCACATCCGGTAGGTCTCCAGCCATTCCTTTTCCTCTCCCGCGGCCTCCGCATAGGGCAGAAAACCGCCGGCGCTCTTTGAATAGAACCCCTGGGAATTCCACACCGGAACGACCTCGCCAAGGGCCTGCCGGAAGCGGTTGTAGGGCGGAAGGGGAAGTCCTGCGGCGTCCAGCACCCAGGTGCCCAGATCGCTCATGCTGATCAGGTCCGTCTCCTTCTCTTCCCTGTCGAAATTGGTCCAGATCACGAAGGGAACGGAATATTCCGGCTCCTGCTCGTCCAGCGTATCAAAGGGACCGCCGTGGATCTCCTCGTAGAACCGGATATCCAGACTCGGGAAATGATCCCCGAAGATGGCGATCACCACATCCCGCTCCTGCTTCTCAAAATAAGAGATCAGCTCTTTGATCGCCTTGTCGCTCTCATGAATGAGCCCGAGGTACTGCTCCGCGTCCGGATAATCCTCCGCGTAACCTTCAAGGGGCATGCAGGGCGTCACGCCCTCCCCTTCATAGTCAAAGCCGCCGTGGTTCTGCATCGTGATGCCGAACAGGAAGAAGGGTTTTTCCGTATCCCTCTGCTCCCAGAGCCGGGTGACCTGTTGGAACATCTCCCGGTCGCTCACATAGTCGCGGATCAGGTCCTGCTGCGGATAGTCCTCGAGGAAGCTCCAGGAGTCAAAGCCCAGCAGCGGATAGACCTTCGTCCTCGACCAGCCGCCGGAAAGATAGGGATGGGTCGCCGCGCACGCGTAGCCGTGCTCCTTCAGCCAGGACGCCATCGACCAGGACGGCTCGTGGATGTAGAGCTGATAGGGCGTCGCCCCGTAGGAGAGGAAGCCCATCGTGTTGCCGGTCAGCACTTCAACCTCCGTGTTCGCGGTCCCCCCGCCATAGACAGAGGAAAGCACGTACCCGCGGGTCGTATTCTCCTTCAGGCTGTCCCAGTAGGGCGTGACCGGCTCCGCAGTCCGCAGCGGAGAGCCGAGGACAGAAAGATCCGCGAAGGATTCCTCCAGGATAAGGATGATATCCGGCTGTGTGGGCTCCTCTTCCGTATCCCCTTCAGACTCCCCTTCACCTTCATCCGCACCGCTGCCGGTCTCTCCGTCTTCCCCCCACTCCTCTTCCAGCCGGTGCATGGCTTCGGCGCTGTACCCGTCAGGCCGCTTGATCTCCAGTTCACTTCTGACCTGCAGGCTGAAATTCAGCAGGAAGCCGTTCCACTTGGAACCGTTGTTTCCCCAGGTCTCAATGTAGATGTTCCCGCTGCCCAGATACCAGGCAATAAACAGGATGGGGCAGGCAACAACTGCAGCGATCCTGGCCGCAGCGCCGCCCGTCTTTTTCAGCAGCGGAAACGCCGTGAAAACGCCGAGCAGGACGAGCCAGAGCAAGAGGCCGCAGTACATCATCGGCTCCATGGTAAAGGAATACTCCCCGGAAACGCCAAGGGCAGTCCGCGCGGAAAAGATATCCAGCGGCATCAGTTCCGTCCCCCGGAAGCGGTACACAAAATACCCCGCCGCGCAAAGGACCGTCACCACGCAGGACGCGGCCGAAACAGCCAGGAACGGCCTGCCCGTCAGGAAAAACAGCGGAAGAATGATCAGCAGGATGAGGCAAAGCTCCAGCAGGATCTTCGGAAGGCCGATATAGAGAATGTGCCCGACATTCACGATCAGCTGGGAATAGCAGTAGATGCCCCAGGCGCCGAGCAGGAAAAAGGCGCAGACAGCCGCCGCACGGGCCCGTCTGTCCGCGAAGAACCCGCTCCTCTCCTCCTCCTTAAACCGCAGGCTCCAGGCCGCCGCGATCAGCGGCGCAAAAATAAGGCCGGCGATCCCGGTGCGAAGATCCTCGCCCCGCGCAAAGCCGGTCACCGCAGCCACCGCTGCGATCACCGCCCCGGCCGCTGCCCTCTTCCTGCAAAACCCAAGTTTCCAACCACAATTGCCGTGCATCCTGTATCCTGAAACTCCCTTCTGCTATTATCTGTTCTTCCCTCCGTCTGCCGAGTTCCCTGCGCGTGCCAATAGGCCGGGGGCACAGGGAAGCCCAGGCAGACAATCAGGGAGCTCTGCTCTCCGTCTGCCGGGCTCCCTGTGCCCCGGCCTTTGTAACGCCCCAGCCACGCAGGAAGGCTCCACGCGAGAACTGCCCACCGGCAGCCCCAGCGCAGAGCCTCGAATTTTCATTTCGCAGATCACTGCATTACGCAGTGTCCAACTGCCGCTGCCGGCAGATCACCATCATTTCTTCTCCAGATAATCCGAAAGCAGCGCCGCCAGAGCTCCGCCGATCAGCGGGCCGACGATGAATACCCACACACTGCTCAGCGCGCTGCCGCCAGCCAGCAGCGCCGGGCCCAGGCTTCTGGCCGGGTTGACGCTGGTGCCGGTGAAGGCAATGCCCAGAATGTGGATCACGGTGAGGGTAAGTCCGATCACAAGGCCGGCCACAGCACCGTTGGACGCTTTTGCCGTCGTCTGAAGAATGACCAGGATGAAGAAGAAGGTCAGGACGACCTCGACGACGATGGATTTGACCACGCTTCCCTCATAGAGGGCGTTCGCGCCAAGTCCGCTCTCCTTGCCGAGCAGGTACATCACGCCGATGGCGCCGACGATCGCGCCGATGCACTGGGCCACGATGTATCCCACCAGATCGTTCAGGGAAAGCTTCTTCTTCATAAACAGGGCCAGGGAGACCGCCGGGTTCACATGGCATCCGGAGACCGGGCCGATCGCATAGATCATTGCCATCAGGATAAGGCCGAACGCCAGCGCGGTTACCAGGTAGCCGCTGCCCTGCTCCGAGGAACAGCCGACGGCCGCGGCAGTGCCGCATCCGAAGAGCACCAGGGCGAAGGTGCCGAGGCACTCCGCGATGTACTTTTTATAACTTGCGTTCATCCCTTTGCTCCTCCTTTATCAGATGAAGTCCTGCAGGCTGATCATGCCCTTTGCGAGCATCATGAACTTGTCATTGTACTCGTCAGCGACCATGTGGGCCAGCTGCATCAGGTAAATGAACCACTCCTCCCTCGGGGTCGCGTCTTCATAGAGCGGGTTGAGCGCGAAGGAGACCTGCTTTCTCTCAAAATCAAGAACGAATTCGCCCATGCGGAACTTGTTGTTCGCCATATGGGTGGCCAGGAGGGCTTCCGTCATCTTGTCATCCGGAATCCTGCAGGGCATAACCGTGCGGAACAGGACCATGTCAGCCTTATCCCTGATCATGACAAGGAAATCCATCGGGAAATCTTTTCCCGTGTAGGTGTAACGGATCACGTGATCGCCCAGCTCCTGGAATTTCCAGTCGATGCCCTTGAGGGCACGAATCATCGTATCATAAACAGCCTGTGCATTGTTTGCCATTTGCTTAGTCCTCCTTTATCAGTTCTTGATCAGAGCAATCAGCTGCTCCGCGTTGATCTTACCCTGCGCGTACATCACGAACTTGTCGTTGTACTTGTCGACCAGATCCAGCGCATAGGAAATGCATACGCCGCAGAAACGGTCAGTAAGCTCAAGGCCGACGAGGCAGGTGGTCTGCCTGTACAGGATCTCGCCCTTGCTGATGTCGAACTCTACCGTGCCCAGGCCGTAGAAGTCGTTCATCTGGTTGATGACAGCCGCCATCTCGACGCGCTTGTTCTCCGGGATGCTGCCCGGGAACGGATATACGCAGTACAGCATGCCGGTATTCTCATTCGCGAAGATAAAGACCCTCATAGGAAGATCTTCGCCGGTCACGCCGAAATCGATGCTCAGCTTGTTGTAATCAACGTTGATGTGCCACTTTCTGACCTGGGTCAGATGCGTTTCGAAGGCTTTGATGCCCGCCCTTGCCTGCTCTGTGTATTTTGCCATTGCTTCCTCCTTTTCTTGCTGCCGGTCCCCGTTTTCTCCCGGACAGGGACCGGCTTACAACAATACGCTTCTCTATGATTTAAGCCTGGTCCAGCAATGCCTGGATCCTGCTTCCATCCAGATGGTTTTCTTTCATCAGCGCATCGACCAGACGATCGATTCTCGGGCGGTTTTCGCTGATCAGGCGTACCGCCTCGTCCAGCTCCTCCTTCAGGATCTCGTTGATCCTTCTGCGGACCGCCGGATCCTCGGACTCTCCGGGCGCGGGGGGCGCGATCACGGAAAGGCCGCTCTGCTCATCCATGCCGTAGGTGCAGATGATGCGTCTCGCGACGGCCGTAGCGGTCTGCAGATCGCCGGAGGCGCCCGTCGTCAGGCCGTCCTCCTGGCCGTAGTAGACCAGCTCAGCCGCTCTTCCGCCGAAGGCGACCCTGATTCTGTCGCGCAGCTCTTTCTTCGAGTAGCTGCCCTTGTTCTCCTTGTTCGCGTGCTGCATGTAGCCGCCGTAATTGCCCCTGGCCACGATGGTCATATAGGACGGGGTCTCTCCGGAGGCGTAGCAGATGAAGGCGTGTCCGGCCTCATGCCGCGCGGTCCGAAGCAGTTCCTCAGGCGCCCACTTCTTCTCGTCGCCGCTGACCGTCGTCTCGAAGGCGTTGTCCAGGATGGCGTCGGTCACCGTCTCCTTGCCGCCGCGGACTGCGTCGCGCATGGCAAGCTCCAGCACCGAATTCAGGATGGCGAGGCTCATGCCCGTGCTGCGTCCGGCCAGGTTCTTCAGCGTCTCTTCGGAAACGCCGAACAGCTCGCCCTTTGTCTTGCGCTGCAGGAATTGCAGGCGCTCCTCCTCCTTGGGCAGGTCGACCATGATTCTGCGGTCGAAGCGGCGCACCAGAGCGGGATCAAGGGAATCCGGTCCGTTTCCTTCCGTCTCGTAGTTCGTGGCGGCAAGGACGAAGACCATCTCCCCGGCGGTGTTCTGGAAACCGTCCATCTCAGCCAGCAGGGCGTCCAGCACATCGGAGGTGTGCTCCATGCCTGCGCCGGAGCGGACCCGGCCGATGGCGTCGATCTCGTCGATGAACAGGATGGTCGGCGCGTATTTTCTGGCGGTCTGGAAGATGTTATGCACCTCTTCCGGGCCTTCGCCGACATATTTCTTCAGGAACTGGTTGCCCTCCGCCGTGATGAAGGTCAGTCCGGCCTCGGCGGCCAGGGCCTTCGCCAGCATGGTCTTGCCGGTTCCGGGCGGGCCGTAGAGCAGGACGCCCTTGGGCGTATGCAGGCCCTTTCTCGCATAGTTCTTCGGATGCTTCAGGTACTCGGCGAAGAACTTCAGCTCCTCCTTGGCGGAGGCAGCGCCGATCACGTCGTCGAACTTCACGTCCGGCATGGTCACGCTGCTGACCAGCTTCTTCGCGTCCTGCGCGTCCGCGGCGGTCACCAGCTCGAGGTTGATCAGCTGGATGGACGCCTCGGTCCCGTCCTCGGAGACGGTCTGCGCGGTGCCGTACTTGACGACCCGGTTGAGTCTCGCCAGGCTGTCCATGGATTTCTGCTGATACAGGAAGTCGCTGACCGCCTGCACCATGCCCTCCATCTCACCGGGCAGGGATGTGCAGACGCCGCGCGCGCCGGTGCGCAGGAAGGAAACTCTCTCCTCCATGCTCAGCTCATCGTCCGTATTCTGCAGCAGGTAGACCGGCGTGGACGCCATCTCATCGCGCAGCACGCGGTACATCAGGAGCTCAGGCAGGTTCTCATCCTCAATGTTGAGGTATTCGCCGCGGCGGTCCGCAGGGACCTTCACGTAGACGGCCTCGATATCCTCCTTCTTGAGGATATCCATCGCCTCCTCGATGTCGCTGGCAAACAGGATAACGGCGTTCTCGCCCTTATGCTCATACTGTCCCCGCAGCTCCTCCCTGCCGAAGACCAGGACCTGCGGCACCGTGTGGTTGCTGTACAGGCTGCTGATCTCCTCCTCATCGGGCACGCAGGTGGAGAAGTGGATCTTCTTGAGCTTGGAGATATCCAGGCCGCGGGTATGGGAACCCATCAGGCGGAACAGCTCGTAGAGCTCGGTATTGATAAAGCTGTCGGTGCGTCCCGTCACGGTACGGCCGTCCGCGCTGCCGCCCTCCGCAAAGAGGATGGTCGAGTAGACGTCGTCGTCCACGGTGATCTCAAGCTTGTACTTGTCGGTCATGCGGGCGGCGTTGCGCTCGGCGCGGTTGCGCACGATCCGCTTGAGGTAATGCGCCTCCATGTGGTTGAACATGACCACGTTGCCGGCGGCAAAGCGGGAGCAGATGGCTTCCGGGAAGAGATTCTGCCCGGTCACCGGATCACGGTCCTCCCGAAGGCCCTTCAGGATGGTCTTGCGGGAAAGCCCTGAAAGGTTGCGGCTCCGGCTGCCCTCGTAGACGGCATGGCCGGCGTTCGTCGTCATGATGATGATCGCCTTGCTGAAATCGACCTCCTTGTTCATCTTGGCGTCCTTGACCCTTCCGGCGTCAAGGAGCTGCAGGAACAGGTGGATGGTCTTCAGGTGCGCCTTCTCGATCTCGTCGAAAAGCAGGACGCAGTAGGGGTTCTCGTCCACGAAGGAGGTGACGACGCCCGGTTCCGCCCCGCCGTATACGGAGGCGGATCCCGCAAAGAGCGTCACGCCCTGCTGATGGTCGGAGAACTCACTCATATCAAAGCGCTTGTAGGGCAGCTTCAGGTATTCCGCGGCCTTCTCCGCCAGGTACGTCTTGCCGACGCCGGCAGGACCGGCGAACAGGAAGGAAGCGCTGGGCTTCTTGTGGTCCTTGTCCGTGTAGTCCTGCATCTTTGCCTGGAAATAACCGGAGGTAAAGACACTGATCGCGTGGTCCTGGCCAAAGACTTCGCCGCTCAGGAATTCCTGCATTTTCTTGACATAGGCGGTGAGCTCGGCGAGGTCCATCTCCTTGGGCGGCTCCTGCGGCTGGGCGGATCCGGCCTTTTTGCCGGTCAGACGCATCAGCCAGTCAAGCTGGGATTCCGTCCCGGAGGACTGTCCCTGTCCGGGCGTCTGGGACTCCCCGGTCTGGGACTCCCCGGCAGCTGCGGAGGCGCCGTCTCCCGCAGGCGCGCTCTCCCCGGTCGTTTCCGGCGTTGTCTGGGGCGCAGGCTCGCCTTCGCCCGCTCCACCCGCTTCACCGGTGCCGGCAGGCGGCGCGGTCTCGCCGGAGGCAGGCTTTTTCCCGCCCAGCAGGCTGCTCAGCAGAGAGCTTCCGCTCCCGGTTGCCCAGGAGGGAAGGGAAGAGCTGCCTGTGCCTTCTGCAGGCTTCTGGCCGCCATCTCCGGCAGGCGCGGCCGGTTCCGGTCCGGACTCGCCGGGCGCGGTCTCCATGGCCTGGCGCAGGGCGGAAGGCGGATTCTGGAAGATCTCTGCCAGTACATGGGCGGCGGTAACGGTGCCGCCCTCTTTTTCCGCTTTTCTGGACGCGGCGGTGAAGGTCGATCCCAGGAGAATGGAAGCGAGCACGCTGCCCTTTTCTCCCTTGACCTGCTGCGCGAGCGTCCGGAAGCGGTTATTCTCAAATTTTCTGCTTGCAAAAAACTGCTTCAGCTGCGCAAGTTCCGCCTCCGCCTCCGCGCCGGCTTTCGCGGCGATGGAAGCGGCGCTCTCCCGGCAGGCTTCGTAGCAGCAAAGGACAAGCAGAGCGGCAGACATGCAGGGCGCCTCCCCGCTGTCCACCTTCTGGTGCGCCTGCTGGTTGAGATACTGCAGCAGCGCGCTCTGTTTCATGTCACTCATGGTGTTCCTCCTGTTGCTTCTCCGGTTGAATTATCTCCTGTCATTTTACTAAATTTGCCGGAAAGTGTCCATATCTTAGTGATGGAACAGCCTGATTCCGGTGAACACCATGGCCATCCCGTACGCGTCGCAGGCTTCGATCACGAGGTCGTCGCGGACGGATCCGCCCGGCTGCGCCACATACCTGACGCCGGACTTCGCGGCGCGGTCGATATTGTCACTGAAGGGGAAGAACGCGTCGGACCCGAGGGCGACGTCGGTCATGGAATCCAGCCATTCGCGCTTTTCGGCGTCGGTGAGCGGCTCGGGCTGTCTGGAGAAGACTCTCTGCCACTTGCCGTCCGCCAGCACGTCCATGGGATCCGCGCCGATGTACACGTCGATCGCGTTGTCCCTGTCGGGGCGGGATACGCCCTCGGCGAAGGGAAGGCCCAGCACCTTCGGATGCTGGCGCAGGAACCAGTTGTCGGCCTTCTGGCCGGCCAGTCTCGTGCAGTGGACGCGGGACTGCTGCCCGGCGCCGATGCCGATGGCCTGCCCGTCTTTAACGTAGCAGACAGAGTTGGACTGGGTGTACTTGAGCGTGATCAGGGAGATCTTCAGATCCAGCATCGCCTCGGCCGGGATCTCCCTGTTCGCGGTCACGATCTTCTCCATCAGGGCGTCGTCGATCGGCAGCTCCTGCCTGCCCTGCTCGAAGGTCACGCCGAAGACCTGCTTGCGCTCGATGGGTGCGGGACGGTAGTCCGGATCGATCTCGATCACGTTGTATCCGCCTTTGCGCTTCTGCCGCAGGATCTCCAGCGCCTCGGGGGTATAGCCCGGCGCGATCACGCCGTCGGAGACTTCGCGGCGGATGAGCTTCGCCGTGTCGGCGTCGCACTCATCGGAAAGGGCGATGAAATCGCCGAAGGAGGACATGCGGTCCGCGCCGCGCGCTCTGGCGTAGGCGCAGGCCAGCGGGGAAAAGTTCGCCCAGTCAAGGTCATCGACCCAGTAGATCTTTGCCAGCGTTTCCGTGAGCGGGCGGCCGATGGCGGCGCCTGCCGGGGAAACGTGCTTGAAGGATGTGGCGGAGGGAAGGCCGGAGGCTTCTTTGAGCTCCCGCACCAGCTGCCAGCCGTTTAAGGCGTCAAGGAAATTGATGTAGCCCGGGCGTCCGTTCAGGACCGTGACCGGGAGCTGCCCGCCGTCTTCCATGAAGATGCGGGACGGTTTCTGGTTCGGGTTGCACCCGTATTTCAGCTGCAGTTCGTTCATCTGGCTTCTCCTTCTTCGCTGCTGTGCCGGTTAATGATTCTGGTTTCCGTCTTTCCTGTCCCGATCTCGATGAAGCGGACGAAAAGGGAAACGCGGTTATCGTTGTCAAGGTTATCCCAGACAAGGGCGGTAAAGCTGTCGATATCGCCCTCGATCTGTACGCGCTCCGGTTCTCCCTCGAAGCTCGGAAGGGGCTCGGCGTTCTCCCTGTAGGTATGGATGAAGCGGCCCTCGCCTGCCGGCGGCGTCTCAAAGGAGAAGGTGCTGCGGATGCAGCCCGACGGGTCACCGTCGCAGCTCTTCAGGATCGACATGGCATAGCCGAAGCGTCCGCCGTCCACCCGCACCAGGGCGGAGATGCGCGGCGTATAGTTGGGTCCGTCCGGTTCGAAGGTGCGGCTGCGCAGGGACTGTTCAAAGGTAAGGCCCTTGCGGAGTCCTTCATAGACCGTATCGGTCTGGTCGCCGTTCGTCACGATCGTGTCCGGTCCGAGAACGCGCACCGGCGCGTAGATGATCAGGCTGGGATCCGTCATTTTGGAGGGATCAAACGCCTGGGTCCTGATGCCCTCGCCGTCCCGCACGAAAATCCTGTTCCTGCTGTTTTCGCTGCGGCCCATGATAAAATACGCCATCACCGCAAACCGCGCGTCCGGCGTCTGTCCGACAACGATGCCGCGGCCCGGATATGTGCTGGCGGAGAGTGCCTTTGCCAGAGAGATACTGTTCATGAATGTCTCCTTTCCTTTTCGGATCCTGTTTCTGTACACCTGGTCTTTGCCCCGCCGGGGCAACCTTACCCTATCACCTTTCCCGCCGGTGCGCAACGCATTCTTGCGGAAAGCCGGATACGGCCCGGAAGATTCGCTCAGCTGTCCGCCCCGACCAGGCGGCGCAGGCTCTCGCCGATCACCACGGTCTCTTTGCCCGCGGCGTCTTCGCGCACGATCTCATCGATCCCGATCCAGCCCACGTGCATCGCGCTGCTTCGTCTTTCCACAGCGCTTCCCGTGCTCTCGCCGATCTGCAGCATCTGCCCGGCGATGCCGCCGCCCCTGCGGGCGGTGGAATAATGGGAGCAGACCAGGACCGGCACGCCCTCCACGCCGAACAGGCGGGCGAGCACGTCGATCTCCTCCAGGAAGGCCTTCTGGGGCTCCTGCATCTTGGCGGAGATAAAATAGGTCCTGCCGTTCTTTGTCCCGACGACATCCACCTCGTTCCTGGTCACGCCGTTCTCCCAGGAGAATTCCACGTTCATGTGCACGTCGTCAAAGATTTTCTTGCTCCGGCACTCCCGGTAGATCAGGGTCTCCAGGATGCTGCCCTCCTTCTCGAGGACCTCCTGGACGGCCGGGGAATAGTAGCGGAACACGAAGACTGTGCCGCCGTCGGTCTCCCGCGCGCCCAGCAGATGGATGGTCCGCTTTGTGCCCGTTCCGACATAGGCCTCCTCCTGCCTGGCCAGCAGGCGGAAGAATTCCGAGAGCACCTCGTCGCTGTAGAAGATCCGGCTGCCGATGATGTTGTCCGGCTGCTCGTGCGGGACCTTACCCGCCGTATACAGGCCGGTATTGACGAAGGTAAGCTCGTCCGGCACCTCGTCCTCCATCCTGTACTGCGGGCGGAAGCAGAAGGGATCGGCGCCGACCTGGTCGGAGCGGTTTATCCCCATCACCATCTTCTGCACCGCTTCGTGCAGCTCCGGATATTTCGTCACATAGGAGATCACATCGTACTCGCCCTTTTCCGGCACCTGGCAGCTCTCCAGGAGCCCTGCCCCGATCAGCCGGTTAAGGATATCCGTCATGCCGGCTGCGGCAAGGTCGGTCTCCTCCACGAAGCCCGTCCGGTATCTCGTGGGCACGCTGCGCACCTTCAGGCTTACGGTCATCCGTTTTGCCTCCTCGAGGCGGCGGAGTGTGTCGATCACGATCTTCCACTTTTTCCCGCTGTGCAGCTGCCGATAGGCGGTCCAGAGCGACTTGTACTGGCTGGCGGAAAGCTTTGTCTGCGCATGGAAGGCGTGGCGGCTGAACATGTCCGCGCCGTGCAGGTCGAAGACCTCCGGCACCGTCAGGCGCACCGGCCGGTTGAGGAGGGCGACGCCCGTATCCCCGTCGCTGGGGAACAGCATCCTGTCCTGCACATAGCAGAAGGATGCGCCCTCAAGGCCCTTCGCCCTGGCCAGGGCGCGGGACACGCGTCCGCTCGCGCCGGTCTCGTCAATAAAGATCCTGCCGGCTGCCCGGCCGAGACTTCCCATATGTCTGGCGTCCCGGATGAGGACCTGAGTCCGCAGGCCTCTCCTCTTCAGGAACTGTTCGCATTTGTCCCGCACAGGGCCGGCGTCCTCCCCCTCGTCCGGCACCAGGATCAGCTTTGCCGGTTCGATCATGAGGGTGGAAAACAGGTTCTCCCAGAGGGTCCGGGAGACCGGCTTGATCAGGATGATCCCCTCCGCACCGGTTTTCCAGGCCGCAAACAGGGCGGGGATGGCGCGGATCAGGACGCCGTCGTTTTCCTTGAAATCGTGGAAGCCGGCGTAGGCGAGGACCGGCCTCATCAGGGCATCGATCTCCGCAAGCAGCTCCTGCAGCCGCAGATGTTCATCCGGCGGCACCAGCGCGCCTGCCGCGGCGCGGGCGGCGCGCCACTGCGGGCCGGCATCCGTGTCCCGGTTCACGCATTTTTCCTTCGCCTGGGCAAGATCCGCCACGGCAGCCGCAAGGTCCTCCCTCGCGCCCGCCGCCGCTTCCTCCAGGGCGGCAAATTTCAGTTCCAGCTCCGGCTCGAGGCGGCGCGTCAGTGCGCCGAGCTCAACGAACACCGTCACCGCAGCCTCCTCCAGCGGATCGAGGCGCTGCTTCCAGGGTGCCTTTTTCGCGGAAGCCATCTCCCACCAGCCGGCGGGCAGGTGCCTGCCGGGCACCGAGGCGCAGACGCAGGGATGGCGCAGCACGCCGCCCTCCGGTGCCTTCTGTTTCCAGTCGTTGTCCCCGATAAACAGGTAGGAACGCAGCTGCTCGGCCGAGGATACGCCCCTGGCGCCGCCCAGAATCATGTGGGCCGTCCAGGAAAGATGTTCCAGCGCCTCCAGGCGGGCAAAGAGGGAACCGGCGTCCCGCGGGTCCGCCTTCTCCCCGATCACCAGGTCATAGAATTTCTGGCCGGCGTCTGGCTTTGCCGGATCGACCCCCGGCACGGAAGCCATCTTGTAGAAGAGCGCCATGGCGCTGCGCCGGCTGGACTCCCTGCTGTAGGCGTCGGCCAGGTAGGTGCTCTCGATCCGCTCCGCGTTCGCGAAGGGATCCCCCGCCTTGGTATAGTAGGCGTGGATCAGCCTGCCCATCCGGTCGATGCGGCTGTTCAGTTCTTTTTCGTTGTAATCCGGCGCCAGCTTCCGGCGCGGGATGGGGAACAGGGCGGGGCGGGCGCCCTTCGCCGCCTCTCCCGCTGCGCTCTCCCGCAGATAGGCGATCACGGCCGTCTGACCCTTAAGCTTTGCGCGGAGCAGACGGACCGTCTCCTGCGCTCTGTCCTCATCCTCGAGGACGACAAAATAGCGGCAGCCGCCGTCGGCCAGCTTCTCCAGTTCCTCCCGGTCCCCGTCATGCAGGAAGATGGAGGCCAGGGGGCGCTCCACCAGGTCTGCACCGTCGAAGGGCGCGATCACCTTTCCGTCGGGTCCCGTCACCTCCACGGCCTTCGCCAGAGCGGGCCGCTTTTTCCGGTCGCTGAAGTCCGCCCAGAAAGCGGCGGCGTCCTCCGCCGCCAGATGGATGCGCAGCTCGCTGCCGAGCATCTGCGCGCAGGAGATCACGATGGTCAGGAGCTGCTCCCGCATGACGCGGCTTCCCGTCACGGCCATCTCCAGAATGCGCGTCTCCTCCTCCATCCGCGAATAGACGTAGAGCGGATGGGCTTCCAGCATCCGGTAGAAGGCCAGCTGGGCGTTGGCCCCCGCCGTCTTCTTCTTCGGCTCGTAGGGCGCTGCCTGCAGCATGCCCTGCAGCCGGATGAGGTCATCCATGGCCGCCTTCGCGCTGCGGTAGCGTTCAAGCCGCGAGGTGCGCAGGAAGGTGCCGAGTATCCGCATGATCTCCTGGGCAGTCTTTGCGCTGCCGCGGCCGGAGAAGGCGCGGTTCTTTTTCAGTGTGTCAAGGAGTGCGCGGTACGTTCTCTCGTCCGGCTCCTTCTCCCCTTCCCCGGGCAGACGCCCGAACAGAAGCTCGAAGAACAGGACGCCGAGCTTATACACATCCGCGCTGCGGTCCAGATAGTTTTTCTTTTTCTCTTCAAACTCCGCGGCGCTGCACCGGCCGAGGGTCTCCATCTGCGGCGAATCATACGCCGGGTGATGCAGCACTTCCTCCGGGGCGACCTGGTCCACGCGGGCCTCCTCCAGAAGGCTGTCCGCGTCAAAGAGCCGCATCCCCTCCGGCCTGCGGATCCACAGCAGGTTCTCCGGGGCGAAATCCGTGAAGAGATAACCGTTCGTGTGCAGAATATCCATCAGCTCACAGGCCAGCACCATCACGCGCACGATCTGCTGGGCCGTGCGCGGCTCGTCCGTGCGCAGGGCGTCCCCGCGGTGCATCTCGCTGATCATGTAGAGGCTGTCGCCGTAACGGGCAAAGCCGCGGCTGCGCACCATGATCTCCATGGCGTCCGAGCCGGACAGCTTCTCCTGCATCCTCCAGCAGAGGGTGAAGCGCTCCCTGTCCCGCTCCAGCCGTTCGTCGGTCTGTTCCTCGGGCCCGAAGCGCAGCGCCGTCCCCTCCCGGACCGCCTCCCTTACCCATGAGGGATAGAATTCCTTCACGATCACCTTCTCCTTGTGATCGCCCTTGTCCTCCTCCGCCTCATAGGCGATGGACGTGCTTCCCGTCCCCTTCGGCGTCAGTCCCGTGATCGTGATCCTGCGCCGGTAACCGGTGCCAGCGAAATCCTGCGTCTCCAGCTCGAGACAATCTCCGGGGCGAAGCGCCAGTCTGCTCATCTCTTCACTCATTTTCTTCTCCCTCATTCTCTTTTCCCGCTTCCCGCATGAACAGCCACAGGATCCGGAGCATCAGCACCGGCTCGCCGTAGAGCAGCAGGTAGGAAAGCAGGCAGTCATAAAAGCGTCCCCGGTAATAGAGGGGATACCGGCAGGCTTCCATGACCTGGTCCACAGCCGATTCAAATTCATTCAGGATCTCCCGGCGCTCGTAGGTGTCCCGGGAGGCCTCGCCCAGCTTCGCGCTGTACTCGAGGAACGTCAGGGTCAGCAGGTAGGTGCGCTTCTGCTCGTCCGTCTTGGCGGCGAAATTGTGCACCACGTTGGCGTCCAGCCGCGTCTGCGCAAATCCCAGGATCCTGAGGCGCTGCAGGAGGACGTTCACCTTCTTTTTCCCCATCCCGGAGAACAGCTCATCATCCCACACCGACATGTCTTCGTTCAGGTAGCGGAAGAAGGCGTCGTCCGGCACCTCCCGCCGGGCCGGTCCGCCCGGGGCACGGCGGGTGACCGCCTCATCGTCCCAGGTATCCCGCAGGTCCTCCATCTTGTAGATGAGGGGTTTCTCATTGAAGATCTGCACGATGGCCTCCGGCCTCTCCTCCATCCCGCAGATGGAACCGGTCGCGGCGATCTCGTACCCCTGGCCGTGGCTGGCCTTTTTCCCGGCGTTCCGGTCCGTCGCGTAGACGAGCACCCGGTCAGAGGCGTACTCGCCGACCGTGACCGGCTGTGTGGTCTCGTACAGGAGCGTTTCTCCCCCGTAGACGCAGGAGAACCTGGTTCCGGCGGCAATGACCGTTCCGGCCTTTGCCCTGACCAGCACCGTCCCCTCCTGCCGGGTCCCGGCGTAGAGCGGGACGCCGCCTTCCACGCGGATCTCGTAGATCGAATCCTCCGCGGACACCGTCTCCATAAAGCAGGGGCGCTTCACGCTGATCATGGCCCGCCTTCCCGAAGGCGCGCCTTCCGGCCGCGGCGAGAGGGCGCGTACCGGTACCTGCAGCGGCGTGCAGGCGTACACGCTCCGGCAGAGGGTGTAGACCAGTTCCTCCTCCCCGTCCCGGAAGGTGAACCGCGTTCCGGCCGGCAGGACCGTGCCCGGAACCGCTTTGATCTCGACCGTGCCGATGCCGTCCGGCGCGAAGTAGTTGGTTCCCTTGAGGACCTTCGCGGAGGTGATGCTGCCGCGCAGATCCTCCGGCGGCTCGCACAGGACCGTTTCGGTCACATCCACCAGGGCGGGATGCCCCTTCGGATGATCCTCCCGTTTCTCCAGGGCGCGGACATTCACGACGGCGCTCCGCATGGTCAGGCTGTCCGTCTCATCGGGTGCATGGACGTCTGCAAGGACAAGGAAGACGAAGTCCTGCTCCCCGCTCCGGTGCCGGATGATCTCGCCCGCCCTGATCCGGGTCCCCGGCCGGCAGACCGCTCCCACCATGCCCAGGGACGCCTCGTCCCGGAAGCGGGCAATGTCTCTGTTCCGGTTATTCGAAGAGAGCCGGATCTCCTTCACCGCCGCCTCAAGCTCCCGGGGCGCTGCCCATTCCCCGACGGCTCCTGCGCCGACCCGGAGCTCGTTCTGCTCCGGATGCAGGGCGCTTTCCGCCAGGGCTCTTACGGGAACGAAAAGCCGCGCGCCCTCTTTGGACTTTTCCTCCGGGGCCGCGCACACGGTCTGGGTGACCTCATATTCATAGACATTGCCTGCTTCGCGCCAGGAAAAGCGCTGTCCCTTTTCGATGCGGGTCCCCGGCGCGCAGGAAACTTCCAGGACGCCCAGGTCATCCGCGTAGAGCGGAAGGGAGCCCGCCGCGGTCAATCCCGCGATGTCCTCCCCGTGTTCCTCCGGGAAAAGCACGTCCGTCTCCCCGGCGCCGATGACCATGCGCGAGGCGTTCCTTCTCTTCGCGATATCCGTCAGGGCTTTGACCGCGATCTCCACCCGCGGCCAGAAGACCGTGCGCTTCGTCGTCTCAAACCGGTAAACGTCGTCGCCCTCCCGCAGGACAAAGACGCTGCCGGGGGCAAGGTCCGTCCCGCTCACGGCGCTCACTTCCAGCGTGCCGTCAGGGGCGGTGGGCGCATAGCGGCGCACCTTATCCTTCGCCACGACGGAAATGATCCTGCCCTCCCGGGGCTGCGCAAACCCGAGGAATGCGGGACCGTCCTGCTGCCGCAGGAAGACTTTTTTCCCGGCAGCATCCGCGGGCGCCGGAGAACACGGCTCCACTTCCCCGGTCAGGGTCATCTCATCCGCTGCGGGCGCCAGCAGCCAGTCGCGCTTCGTGACAAAGCGCACCTTCCCGTCCGGGGTCTTCTCGTTCTTCATCGCGTCCCGGAAAAAGATGCTGCCCTTGGGGATGCGGAGCCCCTCCTCGGCGTGATACCGGATGGTCACGTAGGCCGCCGCCCGGACATGCAGCTGTCTGGGCTTCAGGTTCCTGATCCAGTCCGGATCGCTCTTGTCGATGGAGGTACCGGCACCCGTGACCGCGCGGAATTTTTCCACTTCATCCGCATAGAGGGCCTTCGTCCTGCCGAGGGCTTCCCGGAAGACGCGCTCCGCGGTCCGCACCGACGGTTTCTCCAGGCGCGCGTACCACTTCAGATATGCCCGGAAGAAGGGGCTGAGGGTATACCCTTCCTGCGTATGCCAGAAGAGCTGCGCCGCCTCTTTCCCGGTCTTCCCGCCCCGTTCGGCGAGCCAGGCCCTAAGGCAGCGGCTGCCGGTCTCCAGCAGGGAAACTGTGCCGGCGGGCTTCCGGTCAAACAGCGCGGCCGCCCGCTCCTCCTCCGGGGAGACCTCCTCCGTGAACAGGCGGGCGTAGGCGTCCTGCAGACGCTGCAGCTTCGCGAAGGGCTCGAGGCCGATCGCGGCGTCCTGCAGGACCAGGGCAAGCAGGAATTCCCTGCGGTCATAGTAATCCAGTCCCGATCTGCCGTAGGCCCTCGTCAGAAAGAGATCGGTGTCTTCCCGGGACATGGCAAGTCCCGGCGCGATCACGTCCAGAAGATCGGCCTCGGAGGGGGAAAGAAGCAGACCGCGCACATATTCGATGCGGCAGTACTTTGCCGGCATCCCGTTCTCACTGAAGGTATCCGCCATCATCTGCGCGGCGGCGGAAAAGATCCGCTGCGTTCTGGAGAGCATAGAGGGATCCGGAAGTGCGGCGGTGATCCTGCCGTTCTTCATTCCCTTGTAGAGTTCTCCCGCATCCTCCTTCATGATCTGCAGGCCGCGGGTATAGCAGACGTAGCGCAGAAGGTACCGGCCCGGCGCAATGGGCGCAAAGTTCCTTGTCAGCTGGTCGAGGCTGTCAAAGCCCCCTCCCTTCGGGGCCATGCCCTCCTGTCCCAGCAGGTCCTCCTCCGCCGGCAGGAAAAGGTTTTCCTCCACATCCTTGAGCCATCTGCCCCGCTTCACGTCGAACATTCTTGTCCGCCCGCTCGAGACCGCAGACACTTTTCCCTTCACCGGCTCAAACAGTTCGTCGTTCCGCCCTGCCCTGTCTGTTTGCTCCTTTGCCATGGCCGTCCTCCTCCCTGAAAATACTGATTACATCATAGCATGATGAGCCACGGCGGGCAAGGGAATCGACGGGCGCGGGACGCGGTAGAGCATGATGGCGGCGCAGTCGTCAGCGGCCCGTGATCTGCCCAGCATATCGCCGCTGCGCGCTGCCTCGAAGGAAGCCCGCGGACAATTGCGCAGGCCGGCGTCCCACAGTCCGTCCGTCAGCAGGGAGAAGGCTGTGCAGTCGTCCAGATAGGACCGCCTGATCTTCATCATCGAAAACGCGTCTTTGCCGGTGGTGAGGATGGTCTCATTCTCCTCAAAGCCGTTCATCGGATAGGAGATGACCCTGCACTGCGCGGCGCGGCACAGGATCGCCCCGTCGCCCAGATGGAAGGAGCACCAGGTCCCCGCCTGTTCATCGGCGCACACGGCCAGGAAGGTCGAGGCAAAGGTCTCCTCCGGCACCTTCAGCCGTCCGGCCAGCTCCCGGATGGTTCCCCGCACGCATCGCCCGACGCGCTCCCGCAGTTCATCCTCCTCCATGTTCATGTAATCGAAATCTTCGTCCGCGATCATCTCCCCGGCCCGCCGCAGGATCTCGGAGATCCCCTCGGCGCCCAGGGCACTGTCCGTACCCGCGCCGTCCGCGAGCAGAATAACATGCCTGCTCCCATTTCTGCGATACACCATTCTGTCCTGGCAGGCCGATTCGCATCCCGTGTGCCTTCCGCACGGTCTGCTCTCTCCGCGTGCTCTCCACTGCGGCGCGTCTGCTTTCACTTTGCCTCTCCTTTCTTCCTCATCCAGAGCTTCATCCGAAGTTCTCCCTTTTTTCCTCTGTATATCCGGTACCTGCCCCTGCAGCCGGAGTCCGCGAGCAGCCCCGCGGCGATGCGGCGCATCTGCTCCTCCTGCCGGAGAGCCCCGTCTTCCCTGCTTCCGCGGCAGGCCTTTTTTGTTCTTTCCATGCCTTGTCTTCCGGCCTCTTCGGCCATACGGCGCGCTCGGCGCTTCCCGGCGCCTTCGAACATCCTGAGGGGCCGGCTTCCCGCCGGGAAACCGCTTTCCTTCCAGGCCGCCACGATCACCGCGGCGTCCTCCTCATGGATCCCGACCATCGCCTTCATGTCGCAGCGGATGGGGTCGCAGACAAAGGTCACGGCGGGGAATGCCGCTGTCGCATATCCGCTTCTCCGGTCAGGCGGGGAAAAGAAGCAGCCCAGGTCCGGATGGGTGTGGCCGAACAGCACCGTCTCGCTCTCTCCGTCTGCGAGGAATGGATCCTTCTGTCTGCCGTCCGGCATCAGGTTGCATCGTTTTTCAAACCGGCAGTAGATCTCGCGCTCCGCGGCCAGCCGGTCAAGCATTACGCCGTCCCGCTCTGTCTCCACCACCGAAGCGTGCACCGGGGAACGGCTGGCGGAATAGATGTAGAGAAAATGGCTCACCACCACGTGGGTCCGCCCTTCACCCGCAAACACATGTCCCATGCCCTGGTACTGCTGCTCGTAGCAGTTCACCGCGGCGCGCTGCCCGAAGCAGATCATCCGGCGAAGCTCCTCCCACGCTTCGGGGAGAATGATCACCGAGGAGGCGCCGCCCCCGTAGGCGCCGAAAACGACGCCCCGGCAGCCGGCCCTGATCCTTGACAGCAGCTGGCCCCGCTCCGCGCGGGGAAATTCCCGCTTCTCGCCGTTTCTTTCTCTTGGCGGGAGCGGCGGCGCGGCCTGCCCGCGGGCAAAGAAGCCGCGGTCCGTCCGGTCTTCCTCCCGATAAGGCAGCGCAAGCCTCCGGTATCCGGAAAAATCTCTCCTGTCCATTTCTTCTTTCCTCCTGACAGCCCGCTCATCCTGTGCCGCAGCCCGTCCTCTCATCGGCCGGGTCTTGGCGGAAGCGGCGGCGGACCGCCCTTTGTCTTTCCGCCTGCAGCCCCTGCATGGGTCCCTGCGCTTTTTACGCCTTCGGCAGGACCAGCCTCGCCGTATCCGGTCTCCCGGTCGGGAAGCACGGGTTCCTCTCCCGTTTCCGGCGCCGTCCTCAGCACCGCGAAGGGGTCGAGGGTGGGGAAATCCCCGTTTGCCGTATGCTTCTCCTGCCAGCGCTTCAGCGCGCTGTTCGCCATGGACCCGTACCTGGTCACGGCCGGGTCGTGAATGATATCCCGGATCGTTTTTTCCGCCAGGGTGCGCAGCGAAGAGTTGGCGCCCCAGTGATCCGTGCACTGTTCTCCGTTGCGGAACACATTCACCGACGCCAGGTGTCCCTTCACGGTGCGCATCCTGCCGCCCGGCCCGCGCACGATCGCCTCGCGGTACCTGACCTTCGGCTTCGTCTGCGGGTATCCGTTCTGTACGGCGATCTCAAACACCAGTCCCGCTGCCTTTTTGGGGATGATGTCGGTCGTCTGCGTCAGATACCAGGTCGGTGCGTGCACGGTAACGACCAGCACGCACATGCACCCTGCCGGCGGCTTTTCCCGCTCGATCTGGACGACCTCGGGCCGGAAGGTCTCGAGGAGCTCCAGATAATCATTCCGCAGCGCTTCCAGCGAGTCATCGCTCCATCTTCCCATCTGTCATTTCCCTCCCTTCCTGATTTCCGGTGTTGTCATTCCTCTGTCTCATCCGCTCCGCTCTCAGCAAGCGTAAGATCCTGTTTCATCAGCGCCTCGTCCCCGCTGCAGACAAAGCAGAAGGACTGCGTGCCCTCGTCCAGCGCGTCCAGTCCGCCCTCTGTCCTGACCTTCAGGTATCCGCCCAGCGGCCAGCCGAGAGAGAAGAGGGATGCGCCCATGAGCCGCTCCGGCGTATCCGCCGGGGAAAATCCGCCAAGCACAAGGCCCGGCTCGCCTCCCGCCCCGGCGCGGGGCTGTTTTCCTGCCTTCCGGCAGTCCGCGCAGATCTGCCGGCTCAGCCTTGTGCGCCCCTCGTGGGAAAACCCTTCGGGGAGCGGCGCGCCGCAGCACTTGCAGGTATCCTGCACGATCACGCCCCCGTACCCTGCTCCCGCATAGGAAAACACGTGGGCGCCGAGGGTAAACTTCTCTGTGCCGAGGACCTTTCCGATCCCGGCCAGCGCTTCCCCGAGGGAGAGCGTCAGCACGCTGCCTTCAAGGGGGATGACCTCCCGGGGCGCCCGCTCTCCGGCGCAGTCCGGGCAGCTTTTTCTGCGCATCGGGACGGCGCTCTCCAGGCCGAAATTCGGCCAGGCACTGTAGAAGACGCGCCGGTTTTTCTCCGGCGTAAGGCCGAGCACGATGGCGCGCATCTCCTCGGCCATCAGGTGGGCTGCCATGTCGGAGGCAAGACCGGAGGTGCGCACCGGCACCTGCTCCCCCTCCTCCATTCTGTACTGGGGCCCCGAGCAGCTGGTGCGGCGCAGCGAATCGGCAAACCAGCTCTCATCGCACAGGCAGCGCCAGCAGGCGCCGGTGCCGTCCAGCACTTTGGCCTGCGCCATTCCGCCGATGGTGCCGCCCTGAATCAGCACGGCGCGCCTCCCCGCCGGCACCTCGAGCCAGATCCGGTTGAGATACAGCTTGGCGGCGTAATTGTCCAGCGCCGCGAACACAAAATCATATCCCGCCAGGGCCCAGGGGCCGATCAGCGCGATCTCCGCATCGATCCCGTTCGCCTCTCCGCCCTCGGTCATCAGCACCTCCGCCCGCTTTGCGGCGGCCGGCGCCTTCTTTGCTCCGACGTCCTCCGGCGTACGGATCATGCCCGCGTGCTTTGCGGCGTTCTCCAGGGTAAACCGGTCCATATCGACCAGGGTGATCCGGCCAACGCCCATCTTGGCCAGATGCTCCGCCAGGCATGTCCCGACCGCGCCGGCGCCGACGATCAGCGCGCGCACCGCCGCGAAGCGGTCAAAGTAGGACATCATGCGCTCTTCGCTGTACATTCCTTTCATCCGTATCGCTCCGTCCTAATGCTCTTTTCCGGTGAAACGGTGCCCGCCGGCGCACAGATAGCAGCGGGCGCCGGGATCCCAGAATACCCTCTGGGGCCCCCCCCGCCGGTTGCGCATCCTGCAGACCGGGCACTTGGGAAACCCGTATACCTTAAGGTCTGCCTTCAGCAGCGGGCGCGCAGGGAGGGGAGGCGGTGCGCCTTTCCCGTCCCTCACAGCCTCTCTCCGCCGGCCACGCTCCCGTCATCGGTGATGACCAGGACGCAGTCCTGCGTATCGCTCTCGCCGGTAAAGCCGAATTCCCCGAGGGTCATCTGCAGGTCGCTCGTGGTCTGTCTCGTCTGCGCGTTCTCAAACACATAGGTGGATACGCGCGGATCGATCCCGATCAGGTCCTCGCAGGAGGTCGCGATCTGCCCCAGCGTGTTGCGGGCGGTCACCGGCATGGTACTCTTGGCGCCGGAGGAGCGGTTCATGATCTTGATGTCGAACACGCGCACGCTCTGCGCAGGCGGCTGCGTCTGCCTTCTTGCGATCTGTTCGGTTCCGGACAGAAGTTCATCGATAATTGCCATATCATCAGTCTCCTTTCTCTGGCTGCTGTTGTTTCCCGGCGGACTTTCCCACCGATATACAGACAATATAAAGGAGACCGGAAAAAAACTTTTCCGGTCTCCAGACATCCGCTGTTTTCAGTTTTCTGATGTTCAGGCGTTTTCGATGCGGCGGTAGGTACGCTCAAATTCGCCCCGCTCGACAAAGTTAAAGTCCGCGTCCTCCACGGATCCGTCTTCGGCGTATCCGATCCGGTAGAAGAGCAGGACCGCGTTCCTCGCCGCGGTCAGGGGGGCGCCGAACAGCACGGCCCCGAAATACCGCTCCGGGTCCTCCGGATCGATCTTCAGCCCCTTGTGTTCGATCAGGAAACGCACCTCGGGGCACATCGGATCATCGGCCTCCCAGTAGAAAAGCGGCTCCGGGATCTGTTCCCAGGCGTCCTGCTCCTCCAGGGCCCTGTGCTTTGCCTCAAAGAATTCCCTGCGGTTCGGATAGGGCCAGCCGCCGGTATCGAGCTTTACATAATCGCCCTCCGCCGCGATCTCGCCGGTCCCGCCCGTTGCTTCCCGGGAAAAGATCTCAAAGGTCCCGTCCGGGCGCCGCAGGACCTTTCCTTCCTTAATAAGGCGCGCCTCCAGGGGGCTCCCGCTGCCCAGTCTGCAGGCAGTGACCTTTTTTCCGCTGTATTTGATCGCTTTCTTCATCTTGCCGCTCCCCGCTGCTCACCTGCTGCTCTCCTGCTGCTCACCTGCCGTTCCCAAAGGGTTCTGCCGCCCTGGTGTTTGGTTTACCCGGCGTAGGGCAGCATCTCAAAATAGCTGTCCTCATCCATGCCGTTTATCATCCGCGGCCATCCGCTGGTGTCCACG
>ODAI010691026.1_pt1 | contig 25264 bp, 16 predicted proteins | sample 1539321 | NCBI WGS metagenome assembly ODAI01 (sample SAMN02144231, study PRJEB22623) | gut metagenome | biome: sheep rumen | host: Ovis aries | place: New Zealand
CCTGATGCAACACGATTCCTCCGATGACCTGCACGCGGAAATGCTTCATACCCAAAGATCTCCACGCTCCCTCTCTGCATGCTGCGAAGGCTTCCGGCAGCAGATCGTCCAGCGTTTCACCTGCGGCGATCCGGTCCTTGAACTCCTGGGTCTTCCCCCTCAGCTCCTCATCGCTGAGGGCGGCCATCTGATTGTCCAGGGCCATGACCTTATCTGCTATCTTCTCGACCTTGCGAACTTCCTTCTCGTTCAGATCTCCGAAGATTTTTTCCATTAAACTCATCTGTCTTTTTCCTCCGTTTCTTCTTCATCCGCGACGGTCTCGCAGACCAGATTGATTTCGATCGCCTTCCTGTCATCCGCCTTGGTCACCCTGACCTTCAGCAGTTTATCTCCGATCGTCTGCTCGAATTTATCATCCCGTTTGGGCAGCCGGTCCAGATTCATGGCCACCCATCCGTTGATCGTATTGACCTCCTGGATCTCCTCATCGATATCCAGATAGTCGAAGATCTTCTCAACATTGGCGCTGGCCTGGACCCGGTAGCTTCCGTTCTGCAAAGGCAGGATCTCCTTGTTGATGACGACGTCATGCTCATCGTAGATCTCGCCGACCAGCTCCTCGATGATGTCCTCCATGGTGACCAGACCCTCGGTCCCGCCGTATTCATCGATGACGATGGCCATGTGGGTCTTGAGCTGCTGCATCTTGCGGAGCAGATCGAAGATCTTGATGGTCTCAGCCACGAATACCACGGGGATGATATAGTCGATGATCTTCCTGTCCGTCCCCACGATGTGGTTATGGAAATCCTTCTGATTGATGACGCCGATGATCCGGTCGATATCCTCCTCGTATACCGGCAGTCTGGAATATCCGGTCTCCCGGAACAGGTCCGCCAGCTCTTCCTGGGTGCAGTCGGTATCAACGGCCACCATATCCGGCCGGGGAGTCATGACATCCTCAGCCGTCAGCTCATCGAACTCGATGGCGTTCTGGATCAGCTCGCTTCTGCCTTCATCGAGGCTGCCTCCGGTCTCCGCCTCCTCGACCATGGTCAGGATCTCGTCATCGGTGATGGTCTCCTGGGCGCCCAGCTTGAAGATCCTGCTGATCAGTTCCTTCCACTTAGTGAAGACGTAAGTGATCGGAGTCAGGATCGTCATCAGGGCCCCGATGATGGGAGCGGAGAACATGGAGAATCCCTCGGACTTCTCCTTGGCTACGTTCTTGGGCGTGATCTCTCCAAAAATCAAAACAATGACGGTGATCGCAATAGTCGCGATGGTTGCGCCGTGAGCTCCGTACAGGTTGATGCAGAGCGTCGTCGCGATCGCTGTCATCCAGATATTCACGATGTTGTTTCCAATCAGGATCGTTGTCAGAAGCTTGTCGTATTTCTCCGACAGCGACAGTACCTTTTCCGCCTTGCGGCTTCCGTCGCCGGCCAGATTTTTCATCCGGATCCGGTTGACCGACGTGAAGGCGGTCTCTGTCGCGCTGAAGTAAGCGGAGCATATGATCAATATGACAATGATGATGATCTGCCCGGTCAGGCTGTCCATATGATTGATCCCTCGATTCGATAATATACCATTTAATAGTATATCGCAAAGGCAGGCGGATTGTAAAGGTGGACCTTGGCCTGAACAGGAAAAAGGCGGCGATGATACCGCCGCCCGGGGAATTCTCCCTTCGATCCGTTTCCTATTTCTTTTCCTCGTCGTGACCGTAGATCACTACATCGACCTTGGCCGTCTTTCCGGTGTCCTTCTTATACTGGTCCACCGCCTCCTGCATGATGATATTGCAGTGCTCGGTACATTCCTGGGCTTCCTCGCCCTCGATCTCGGCCCGGGTCAGGGCATAATAGGTGACCGTGATCTCCGCTCCGTCCTCCAGATACTGGACAGATCCCTTGGCATCCTCGCTGAGGATGGCCAGGTCCGTTTCGATGGTAGACCGCAGGGCCGGCTGGTCCTGCATATAGTCCGCGAAGTTCTGGTCATTTCCGCATCCGGTCAGGATGAAGAGGCTCAGGCAAAGGCCTGCCAGGCAGACCGCAGTCATTTTTTTCAGGTTCTTTTTCATTGGATCTTTTTCTCCTTTTGATTCAGACTAACTCCAGTAACGGCCGAACAGCACAAGCAGATAGAAGGTCGCCAGCACGACAGACATCAGCATGACCGGCGCTCCGATCTTCAGGAACTGTACGAAGGTGATCGGATAACCCCTTCTGCCCGCGATACCGGTAAGTACGACATTGGCCGACGCGCCGATGATGGTTCCGTTCCCTCCGAAGCAGGCGCCGATGGAAACAGCCCACCAGAGGGGCCATACATCGATGCCCTCGGCTTCCATGGTCATGATCAGAGGGATCAGGGTAGCGACGAAGGGGATGTTGTCCAGTACAGCGGAACACAGAGCGGACACCCAGAGGATGACCAGCATGAGGATCACATAGTGAGTGCCGGTGGCGGATACCATAAGGTCCGCGATGGCGTGGATGATGCCCACCTTCTCCAGACCTCCGACGACGATGAACAGGAAGGCGAAGAATACGATGGTCGGCCACTCGACATCATGGATCGTCTCCTCTACATCCTGTCTTCCGATCATGATCATGAGGGCAGCGCAGGAGAGGGCGATGATGCTGGTCTTCAGACCCAGGGCGTCATGCAGGATGAAGGCCAGTGCCACCAGGAAGATCATGATGACGCTCTTGACAAACAGAGCCTGATCCCTGATCTGCTCCCGCTCGTCCATCTGCATGATCAGCTCCATCTTCTCCGGTGTGACCGTCAGTCCCTTCTTATATATAAACCGGAACATGATGACTGCCGCGACCATAGAGATGACGACGATAGGCGCGTCATACTGAACGAACCTGGCGAAGGAGATGGCCGCGGAAGAGCCGATCATGATGTTCGGCGGATCTCCGATCAGTGTCGCGGTCCCGCCCAGATTGGATGACATGATCTGTGTCATCAGATAGGGGACCGGATTCAGCTCCAGTTTCTGACAGATACTGAACGTCATGGGTCCGATCAGCAGGACCGTCGTGACGTTGTCCAGAAAGGCGGACAGGACCGCTGTAATGATCATGAAGGCGATCATGATCCTCCAGGGGTTTCCCTTTGCGATCTTGGCCGACTTGATGGCCAGATACTCGAAGATTCCCGAATTCTTTACGACGGCGACGAACATCATCATTCCGATCAGAACGCCGATCGTATTGAAATCGATGAACCCGAGAGCCTCTTTTGGCTCCAGGATCCCGATCAGCACCAGCAGCATTGCTCCGATCAGGGCGCAGGCCGCCCGGTGCAGCTTTTCCGAAACGATCACGCCGATGACGGCGACGAAGATCGCAACGGCTATCACTTGTGATACCATTTATGTTTTCCTCCAGCTAGTTATAATGATCGTTTTTAAAGCGGCACAAAAACCCGGGTGGTGACCGGGTCTTTGTGCTTACTTATTCAGTTCGGAAGACTGAATCTTCCTGTATATGAGAAGAGTATGCACTCTTTCTCTCTCAAATAAGCATTCCCAAAGAATGGGTTCTGATTAAGCCTCCGCAGCTTCCAGAGCAGCCTTCTTCTCCGCTTCTCTTTCTTCCAGAACCTTCTGGTATTCTTCCTCTGTCATCTCCTCCATGGTGATTCCGGTGACTCCATAGAACATGGATACCAGCGGGTTCACATAGTTGAGGATAGCGAACGGAATGTATGCGCTGTTGACGCCCAGGAAGGATCTCATGGTAGCACCGCAGGTGTTCCAGGGGAAGAAGTTGGAAGTGATCGTTCCCGCATCCTCCAGACATCTGGACAGGTTCTTGGGTTTGAGTCTTCTGTCTTCGAAAGCTTCCTTGTACATTCTGCCCGGCAGAATGATGGACAGGTACTGGTCGCAGCAGATGGCGTTGACGAATACGCAGGACAGCTCGGTTACGATGACCAGACCGCCTCTGGTTCCTCTTGCCAGCTTCAGGATCGCTCCTGCCAGGTTGGCCATGATTCCGGTGGAGTCTACGATTCCGCCGAAGCACATCGCCAGCATGATCAGGGAGATGGTCCACATCATGGACTGAGTACCACCGCCGGACAGCAGGTTCAGCAGGTTCTCTGCCATATCTTCATCAACACCTTCCGGAATGGTCAGGTTCTCAGCATCCCAACCATTATTGATGATGTTGCCCAGGTCGGACAGCTCGCCGCCGCTCGGTACGATCCGGATGCCCTGGATAGCCATGAAGGGTACGCCCAGGAATACACCTGCGATCAGAGCAGGCAGGGCCGGCATCTTGACGATGACCGCGACGATAACGAAGACCGGCGGGATCAGGTACAGGATACCTACCTTGTAGTTCAGAGTGATGAAGTTCAGGAATACATCGATGGTGGATTCGTCAGCGTTACCGCCTCTGTGCATGAATCCCAGGATCAGATAAGCGACCAGAGCGATGATCAGGGACGGGGTAACGGTATAGATCATGTGTTTGATGTGATCGAACAGAGTGGAGCCCGCTACCGCAGGTGCCAGGTTGGTCGTATCAGACAGCGGGGACATCTTGTCGCCGAAGTATGCGCCGGATACGATCGCGCCGGCCGTCATGGCTGTCGGGAATCCCAGAGCCGTTCCGATACCGATCAAAGCAACGCCCATGGATCCGGCTGTCGACCAGGATGAACCTGTCGCCAGAGATACGATGCTGCACAGCAGGCAGGCTGTGAACAGGAAGATGCTCGGTGCGATAACTTTGATTCCGTAGTACATCATGGACGGAATAACGCCGCCCGCTTTCCATGAAGCGATCATGGCACCTACGACTGCCAGGATCAGCATCGCCTGCATGGATCTGTTGATCGCTGCCAGGATGCCCTGCTCCATGTAGCTCCATTTCCAGCCGTTGATCGCGCCGATGATTCCTGCTACGCAGGCGGCGAGGATCAGGCCGGTGTGCGCTTCGCCGCCGTTATCGCCCATGACGTTCCAGAACAGGAATACGACCATGCCGATAATTGCGAGGACGCACTGCCACATAGGCACTTTTCTACCCATAATAAGTCCTCCTTACCAAATAAGTAAAAATGATTTCGTCGACCCGAAGGCAATATACACCACCTTTGCCATCGGATTTGGTTAAATTATACATCGCGTGTATATAAATGTCAATCATTTACAAGCCCTAATGATTGAACCTTCTGATATTTTATGATAGGATAAATCGAGCATTCTATAAAACACAGGAGGTCATCACCTATGACGATACGAAACAACGGCCAGAGAAGAGATCCCAAACGCATACTCAGCGCGCTCTTCCTGTTTGCAGTAGCCCTGGTCGCTCTCTACTTCACCGCCAGACGGAACTGGATCTGGAGCTGGGACCTGATCACAGCAGCCCTGTTTTACCTCTCCTTCGCCATGTTCCGCAGTGCCAACGAAGTCTGAACCGGCAGGGCCCATTCCGCCCCGCCAGCTTCGGCGGCTCCGCCGTCACCAGATCAGCGTCTTGTCGCCGGAGGGCGAAGTTTCCACCCTATGTACCTGACCCTTGCGATCCGTAAGGGTTTTTGATTTGACCGGATGCTCCGTGATCATGAGCGGGATCCTCCCTTCCAAAGGCTGGTCCGCCTCATAGGAAGCCTCGACGATCTCGACCCCGATCTGCTCATAGGCCCGGGCGGCCTGCTCATTGTACACGTTCAGACCATGGCCGCCGTAGACTTTCACACCGGCATCCTGAAACCGCCGGATCCATCCCGGATTGTTGAGGATGATCCCGGTCTCTTTCACCGCCCTGACGATCTCATCGAACTCATCCTCCAACCAGGCGTCGGCCCTCCCCTTGGTGATCTCGGGCAGGCAGGGCATACCCTGTTCTCCCGCCATGAAGTCCTCCAGAGCCACCGGACGGCCCAGCCTTTGGACGACCTGGTCCGGAGCCGGTATCTGCAGCCTGCTGTCCGCCAGTTCTTCTTCCGCCCTGGTCAGGGTCTCCAGGTCCGCCGGAGGGCGACACGGCCTTGTCTTCTCATGCAAAAGCTGGCGGATCCCTTCCCGCCGCATCCGGTTGATCTCCGATACCGGGACCACGCAGCGGCCGTCCAGATCTACCTGGATATCCTCTGCTGCCGCTTCAAAAGGCGTTCCGCCAAGCTTGACCAGCTGACCGCTGATCCTGTCCGGATCGGATGGCCTTTTCTGCGCAGGCTCCGCCGCTTCTTCCGAACGGACGACGACTTCCATTTCTCCTTCCCAGATCCGCAGGACCGCCGGCTGGCCGGCCTCCGCCCCGAATTCCATCCGCAGGGGGATCCGCCGCTTCATCTGCCGGTCCAGATCCTCCGTGCTCTGACCGCTGAAGGTCTGCCTGGCCTCTTCCAACTGGGCCCGGCTGGTCACCCGGAAGACCCGGTCGCCGGCCTCCGCCCTTCCTTTGATGTCGCCTGCGCGGACAGCTCCGCCGGGCATTTCTTTGAGGAAGGTCACCACGCCGCCGGAGTCTTTGCCTTCCGGCCGGCTGTCCTTCACCGGGCGGATCTCTATGCCGTCGCCTTCACGGAGCTCTCCCTGAAGGAGGATATCCACCAGGGCGGCTCCCTTCTTGGCCGCGCCGGCCGCGGCCGCCTTGTCTTTGCCGGCGGTCTTCGCTGTCACCTGGGATCTGACCTTGCCGATGTAGATCCCGGCATTCTTAGGAGACTGGCCTGACAGGATCCGGTCCCCCGGATTGCCGTAGAGATAGCCGGTCGTAAATCCGCCCCGGCTGTAGATCTGGGTCAGGGCAGCCTTATCTTCTTCGGTCACTTCCACCCGGCCGGTCCGGGCGTACTGGTCCAGATACTTTCGGTAGATCCCGGTGACCACGGCTACATATTCCGGAGATTTCAGCCGTCCCTCGATCTTCAGCGAGTCCACTCCCGCCTGGCAGAGAGCCGGCAGCTCCTCCAGCAGACAGAGGTCCTTAGGGCTGAGGAAGTATCCTGTCCTGCCCTGATCGTCGGTGTAGGGCAGGCGGCAGGGCTGGGCGCACAGGCCCCGGTTGCCGCTTCTTTTCCCATCTCCCAGCAGCCGGCTCATCTGGCACTGGCCCGAGTAACACATGCAGAGGGCTCCATGGACGAAGACCTCCAGCTCGCAGGGGGCCGGGCTGTGGCAGGCTGCGGCCAAGGCCCGGATCTCCTCCAGGGTCAGCTCTCTTGCCGGCACGATCCGGCGGATGCCGAATCCCTTCATCAGTTCCACCGCCTGGGGGTTATAGACCGTTGCCTGGGTGGACAGGTGGAGGGACAGGTCCGGCAGATACCGGCCCAGGATCCGGACCAGGCCCATGTCCTGAACGATGACCGCGTCCGCCCCGATCTCCTGCAGGGCAGCCGCGTAGTCCAGGGCATCGGCAAGCTCCCGGTCCTTCAGGAGAGTATTGAAGGTCACGTAGACTTTCACATTGCGTTCATGGGCATAGGCGATGGCGTCCCGGAGTTTGGGCAGGGGGAAATTATCAGCCTTTGCGCGGGCATTGAAACGGGACCCGCCCAGATAGACCGCGTCCGCTCCGTTATTTACAGCTGCAAAAAGCTGCGCCGGTCCTCCGACCGGCGCGAGTAATTCTGGTATTCTCATTATTTCTTTACCTTAAATGATGATTTCAGGCCGACGATCTTGTTGAAGACCTTCTCGTCCTCGGTGCAAAGCTCCGGATCCGCCATGTAGTATCCCTTGCGGAAGAACTGGAAGCGCTCGCCCGGCTTCGCTTCGGCCAGGAGAGGCTCCGCATAGCCTTCCGTCTCGATGAGGGAATCGGGGTTCATCTGCAGCTCGCCGTTCTCATCCTCGATCATGAGGTAGTCGTAGTTGCGGATGCGGATCCTGACTGCCGTTGCGGCGTCGACCCAGTGGATGGTGCCCTTGACCTTGCGGTTGGCCCCCTCGCTGCCGGATCTGGTCTCCGGATCGTATGTGCAGAGGAGCTCGGTAACATTGCCGTCTCCGTCCTTGATCACTTCATTGCAGGTCAGGAAGTAGGCCCCCTTGAACCGGACCTCGTTGCCCGGGAAGAGGCGGAAATACTTCTTGGCCGGGACTTCCATGAAGTCGTCCCCGTCCACCCAGAGCTGGCGGCTGAAGGGAACCATGCGGTTTCCCATCTCCGGAACTTCTCTGTTGTTCTCGATCTCCATCTCCTCGGACTGACCTTCGGGGTAATTGGTGATGGTCACCAGGATCGGGTTCTCGACCACGTTGCGGTTCTGCACCTTGGTCTTCAGATCGTCGCGGACGCAGGACTCCAGCAGGGCGATGTCCACGGTGCTGTTGGCCTTGGCCACGCCGATGCGCTCGCAGAAATCCCGGACCGCTTCCGGTGTATATCCTCTGCGGCGGATGCCCGCGATGGTCGGCATTCTGGGATCATCCCAGCCGTCGACTTCGTGCTCGTCCACCAGCCTCTTCAGGTAGCGTTTGCTCATGACGGTATTGGTCAGGTTCAGGCGGGCAAACTCGATCTGCTGAGGCGGAGCCGGCCATTTGCCGACCGCCTGCAGGACCCAGTCGTAAAGAGGTCTGTGATCCTCGAACTCCAGGGTGCAGATGGAGTGGGTGATCCCCTCGATGGCGTCCTCGATCGGGTGAGCGAAGTCATACATGGGGTAGATGCACCACTTGTCCCCGGTGTTGTGATGTTCCGCGTGGGCGATCCGGTAGATGACCGGATCTCTCATATTGATATTAGGCGATGCAATGTCGATCCTGGCCCGCAGGACCTTCTCTCCATCGGCGTATTTGCCTTCCCGCATCTCCTCGAAAAGCTGCAGGTTCTCCTCGATGCTCCTGTTTCTGTAGGGGCTCTCCTTGCCGGGCTCGGTCAGTGTCCCCCGGTATTCTCTGATCTGGTCCGCGTTGAGGTCACAGACAAAGGCCAGGCCCTTTTTGATCAGGGTCACGGCGCATTCATACATCTCATCGAAGTAGTCGGAAGCCCAAAGCCGTTCTTTCCATTCGAAGCCCAGCCAGCGGACGTCGTTCTCGATGGAATCGACGTATTCCATATCCTCCTTGACCGGGTTGGTGTCGTCGTATCTCAGGTTGCAGGCCCCGTGGTACTTCATCGCCGTCGTGAAGTTCAGGCAGATGGACTTGGCGTGCCCGATGTGCAGGTAGCCGTTGGGTTCCGGCGGGAACCGGGTCAGGACCTTATCCCCGTACTTCTGGTTCTCCAGATCCTTGTCTATGATCGCGTGAATGAAATTCGTGCTGTTTACTGTTTTCTCTTCAGCCATGGTTTTCCTCCGTTATTTCAAACATACACAGTCATTGTATCACGACTGGCGCCGGTCCGTAAAGCAAAAGCTTGCTCTTGCGGTTTCCGGTAAAATAGGGTATGGTAGGGTAAAGAGTTAAGGGAGATTAACATCCCGGCAGGAGATGCCATGTCAGAGAAAGCCGCAAAACAGGACCGGATGTTCCGTCCGGCGGATATCATCCTGGCGATCGGCCTGATCGTCATCGGTTTTGTCATGTCCTTTTTCCTGGCCTTCGGCTCGGATGACGGCGCCCGGGTCAAAGTCCTGACCGCGGGCGATCTCTACGGGACCTATTCTCTGGACCAGGATCAGACGGTGACTGTCCGCCGGGGCTCTCACGTCAATGAATTCGAGATCAAAGACGGCGCCGTGCGGATGGTCCACGCGGACTGCCGCAATCACGACTGCATCCAGCAGGGCGCCATCACGAAAACAGGCGAGACCATCGTCTGCCTGCCCAACAAAGTGGTCCTGGAAGTGACCGGCGGAGAGGAGGAATTCGATGTCATCGCGCAGTAATTCCCCATCCGGTCCGGCGGCTGCTCCCGGCGCCGAAAACCGTCCCCAGGCCGGGCCCTCCCGCACCCAGCGCCTTGCCTACAGCGCTCTTCTCGCTGCCCTGGCCCTGATCTTCTCCTACATCGAGGTCCTGATTCCCTTCAATTTCGGCATCCCCGGGATCAAACTGGGCATCGCCAATCTGGTGGTCATCATCGCCCTGTATTATCTGGGCCCCCGCTACGCCTTCACCATCAACATGATCCGGGTGGTGGTCGCGGGCCTGCTCTTCACCGGCCTCTTCGGCTGCCTCTATTCCCTGGCCGGCGCCCTCCTCAGCTTTTGCGTGATGATCCTCATCAAAAAAACCGGCCTCTTCTCCGTGACCGGCGTTTCTATCTGCGGCGGCGTCTTCCACAATCTGGGCCAGATCCTGGTGGCGGCATTTCTGGTCTCCAGCCTGAAGATCTTCGCCTATTTCCCTGTGCTGATCATCTCCGGCGTCATTTCCGGCTGCATCATCGGCGTCCTCTCCTGGCTGATCCTGCAAAGGCTGCCGGCCGCCCGCTAATCGACAACGGTGATGTGGTAGCTGTCCGAGCTGAACTTCTCCGCCAGCGGCGCTGTCACATAGAGCTCATCCTTCTCATCCATCAGGATACAGTCGAATTCATCCTGGTGAGCCCGCCAGTAATCCAGGGCATCTTCTTTTCCCATGATGTAAAGGCTGGTGGACAGGCCATCGGCCAGCGTTCCATCCTGGCTGACCACAGTCACTGATCTGAGGCCGCTGTCTGCAGGCTTTCCCGTCGCGGGATCGATGATATGATGATAGAACTTGCCGTCTTTGGTGAAGTTCCGTTCATAGGCGCCGGAGGTGATGACTGCCGTGTCCTCCGCCTCGAGGACGCCAAGGTACTGAGCAGTAGAGGCATCCTCACCGCCCGATGCTTCATCGTCCGATCCATTCCCCGGATCCTGCACGGCCACTCTCCAGCTGCTTCCGTCCGGCTTGGTCCCCAGGACCTGCACATTTCCGCCCAGACTGACCAGGCCGCTTTCGATCCCGTGCTCCTTATAGATCTCCATGATCCGGGAAGAGGTATATCCTTTGGCGATCCCGCCCAGGTCGATGGCCATGCCTTCTTCCTCGAAGCTGACCGTGTGCTTTTCGGGGTCATAATGGACCTTGGAAGCGTCGGTCAGGGGCAGCAGCTTGTCCAGCTCCGCCTGGTCCGGCACCCGGTAATTCTTATCGGTGAAGCCCCAGGCCTCCATGACCGGGTAGATGGCGATGTCGAATTTCTTTCCTGTCTCTTCGTAGAGGGCAAGGCCCTTCTCCACCAGCGCGCCGGCCTCCTCGGACAGTTCTCCGCCGCCGGCATTGACCCCGGCGATCTCGCTGTCCTTATTTCCGGTCGACAGCATGGCGTCCAGCCGGTTCACTTCCGCTTCCGCAGCTTCCGTGGCCTCCGCAGCCTTATCTCCGTAGGCCGTCACCGTCATGTAGGTATCCATGGCGAAGAAATCCCGGCTGACCGGCTCCGCCATGGCAGGATCTCCGGCAGCAGATCCTCCGTCTGTTTCGCCGCCCGTCTCTCCTCCGCAGCCGCAGAGGCACAGGCCCAGCCCCAGGCAAAGGCTGAGAAGTCCGACAAGTACTATCCTTTTTTTATCTGCTCGCTTCATCGCGCGTCTTCCTCCACTGCTTCTATCCCATCGATCCCCTGCCGCTATCATATCACACCCCAAGCCAGAGGAACAGACCCGCAAGGATCAGGGCCCGGATCATGGTCAGCCAGAGGTCATCTCCCCGGATCCAGCTGACCTTGGTCGTCACGTTGCCGCGGGGACAGGCGAAGACGCATTTATGACACTGGAAGCAGTCGCCGGGGGTGTCCGGCGATCCCATGTCAGGAAGCTGGACCCGGGCCGGACAGGCCTTCTCACAGCCTTTGCAGCCGGCAATGCACTGCTGCCGGTCTCTGCGGACCGTCAGCCAGGGAAGGACGGGAAGGAGGGTGAAGACCGCTCCCATGGGGCAGAAGACCCGGCAGAAGAACCGCTCCGAGAAAAACATCCCGATCAGAAGGACCCCCAGAAGGAGGCAGCCGATCACATAGCCTTCCAGGGATGAGAACTGGCCCGCCCGGATCTGGGAAAAGGCGTCCCAGGGGCTCCAGCCGCCGGTCAGTCCGAATTTCTGCAGGATGCACAGGAGTATGATGGCCGCCAGCAGAAGGTATTTCAGGACGGAAAGACCGTTCATGACCCCGTCCGGGATCTGGGCCGGCCGCTTTCCCATCCGGCTGCTGACCATCCTGTGGATCCCGAAGATCCAGTCACCCACGCTGCCGAAGGCGCAGGCGTAGCCGCAGAAAAAGCGGCCGAAGACGACCGTATAGGCGCAGACCGTGACCAGGATAGCGACGAAGGGGGTGAATTCGATCAGCTGGTGGCTGCCGATCTGGGTGAAGATGTATTTCACTCCCGCAAAGGCTGAGGCGTAGGCCGATGGAAACAACACAAAGAACAGGACCTGTACGGCAAGCCGGACCAGCCCCTGCATCTTCTGTCCCTTCTTTCTTTCGGACGCCGGTATATTCTTTTTTGTTTTCGTATCTATCTGCTTCTTTGTCTGCTCCATTGTCACTACATTGCCTGAGAAAGGGCGTCGATGGTCGCGTTGATGATTCCGGTCGAGCTGAAGGTCGCTCCGCTGACCGTGTCGGCCTTCTGACCCTGGGTCTCGATCAGCTGGGGGATCACCCCGCTGCACATATCCCAGTAGGCCGCGTCCTCACCGCCGTGGGCGATGGCTTCGATATTGGTGATCGATCCTCCTTCGATGGTGACTTCCACCGATACCGTGCCCCCGTAGCCCTGGGCGCTGCCGACGTATTTGCCGTCCTTGTAACCGGCACCCGCGGCCTGGGCCGCCCCGCCGGCGCTGCCGGAGCCGCTGCCCGCTCCCGCGGAAGCGGCCTCCGCCTCCACCTTGGCCACCGTCTCCTCGGCCAGCCTGGTCGCGGTCACCGAATTGTATTCGGCGAAGGCCAGCAGGACCAGAAAGACGCAGATGATTTTTATGAGTAGATTATTCATATTCCTGTTTGCTGCCTGGCCTTACTGCCTGGCCTGGCTCAGTGCCTGCCGGCAGGCTTCGATGATGGAGACAGAGGAACAGGTAGCCCCGGATACGGTGTCCACCCCGTTCACATTGTCCCTGCCGATGAGTTTCGATTTCATGCCGTTCAGGGCCCGCTTGATGTAGGCTTTATCAGAGGAGGAACCATCCCCGGAGGCGTTGCTGATCCCGGTGATTTTTCCGCCCTCGATGGTGACGTCCACGGTCAGGGTGTAATCCTCGAAGTCTTCGTCCTCATCGGCGACGCAGGCCACGCTCACTGTGTAGGTTCCGTCCACGTAGGGGGATGCAGGTTCAGTGGTTTCGGTCTCTTCGGTCGGGTCGGTCGGATCGGTCGCTTCGGTTGGATCAGTGGGATCGGTGGGATCGCTGGGGTCTGTAGCATCCGTCGGATCGGTCTGTCCGGTCGGGTCGGTGGGATCGGTGGGGTCAGTTGGATCTGTCGGGTCCTTCTGTTTATCCGCCTCCGCCTTGGCCACCTTCAAAGCGTTGATGGTCGCTTTGATCAGGCCGTTGGAACTGTAGGTCGCCCCGCTGACCGCGTCCACCTTGGTGCTCTGGGCCTTCACGATCTTCTTCAGGACCGCCAGGGCCCGGCTGAAGAACTCCTCATCCTCGTCCTGGCTTACGACTTTGATCCTGGTGATGGTCTTGTTCTTCAGGGTGACCGCGACAGTGATATCACTGCAGAAACCTTCCGCGGTCCCTTCATAAGTGCCGTCCGGATATGGGAACTGTCCCTTCTTTCCGGTCTTCTCCGGTTTCTTTTTCTTGGTGTCCTTCTTACCCTTCTTCTCAGCCTTTGCCAGAGCGTTTCGGACCGCCTTGATCAGACCCGTCGAGCTGTAGGTCGCTCCGCTGACCGTGTCCACATTGGTGGTCTGCTTGAGAACGATCCTGCCCAGAAGGGACTTGGCCCGGTTGAAATAGGAGGCGTCATCCCCGTGGGACACCACATCGATGCTGGCGATCTTGCCGCCCTTGATCACGACCTTCACCTTGATCTTGCTCTTGAATCCGGTCGCGGACCCGTAATAGATGCCGTCGGCGTAGTTTCCGCTCTCTTTGACCTTGGCCACGCTCTTGGTCCCCTTGGGGCTGGCCGCCTTTTTGACCGCCGCGGAAACATTGGCCTTCTGCATCAGCTTGGGCTTCGCCGCCTGAGCAGCCGCCGCCGTATCCTCCGGACTGGCGAAGGTCGGCGCCTTATATGTGGTCAAAGAAAAAACGGTGACGCAGATGACCAGGACCGAAACTATAATAGGTATTTTCGTTTTCCAGCGCTCCATGCAGGCTGTCTCCTTTCATGTGAAAGCGTAATATCCAGGCTTGGCTGAAGTTAGTTAAGTCAAACTAATCATCGTAGAGTATACCATAGGCTCCTCCCCTTCACAAGGAGCCCTGCGGCAGAAAGTCTGGTCTGATATTGATTCTTTTCACCTCCGCTGTCACAGTATTGACTTTCTCTTGTCTGTTATTGACCGGTCCCGTCCTTTTGATTGCCCTTCCTGCTTTGTCGGTGATAAACTTACCCGACTTATTAGTTCAAACTAACTAACCATAAGACAGAGGACCGTCCCCCGTCTTAAAGAAAGGAATGCATTTATGAAGAAGACTCTATTGAAGCCTCTGCTGGTCGGCAGTCTCTCGCTGGCCATGGCGCTTTCCGCATCTGCGGTCGCCTTCGCCGATGAAGCCCCGGCAGAAGAAACGCAGGTGACCACCTGGGCACAGCTTTACGAAGGTATGGGCCTTACCGCCCTCACCGGTCAGGAAGGCTACTACGATGCCGTATCCAGCGCGACCGGGATCGCCCTGAATAACCACTACACCCACATCCCGACCACCATCCATCAGGTGGATACCGGCAATCTGATCCTCGATGAGGAGGGAAAGCCCAAGACAAACAAAGCCGGCGAAACGAGGAACGCTGTCGAACTGGACGGTGTCGTCCTGACGAATCCGTCGGATATCATCGAACTCAGCGTGGATACGAACCGGACCACCTGGAGCAAGTTCGACCCGCGGGTGCTGGCTCCGAACAAGGTCTACGGAACGGACAAGTTCACCGTGTATCCGGACAATACCTGCGAAGGCTATAACTGGATGGACTACAAGAGCAAGGTCTACGCCGTGACCATCTCCGATGGAGCGACCACGGTCGGCGCCATGCCCTGGATCGACTTCTATGTTGAAAACGGTCATACCGACCAGGTCGAGATCGCTCTGAACAGCGGCGAAGTTCCGGAAGGCTGTGACAACGGGGCGACTGTTCACCGCTTCGATGCTTTCTACACCGACGGTGTGCTGAACCCAGGCACCTATCAGGTCAAGGTCTATGCCGAAGGTTATTCCACCCTGATCGCGGATATCGTCGTTCCGACCTGGACCGAGGCTACGGTTTCGGCCGAGGACGCAGATGCTTCCGCCACTTCGACCCCGGTCACCCTGACAGACCTTCCGGAAGACTATGATCCGGTCTTTGCTGTTGACGGAACCGAGGTGGCCTACGCGGACGGCGCCATCTCCTATGACAAGCTGGCGGTCGGCTCCCATAAGCTTACGGTGACAGACAAAAACAGCAAATACAACACCCTGTCCACGACATTCAATGTCAGCACGGAAAATGCCGTCGTCTACTACAACGGGAAAAATATCGCAAAGGCTGGCTGGGCCGCGGACACTGATCTGGCCAATTACATCAAAAACGTTTCCAAGGTCATCGTCGCGGGCGTGACCTACAATGCTTCCGGCCGCGGTTCTGTCAAGGTCGTTCAGGCAGATGGTTCGATCGACCTCAGCAAGACCACCAGCGCTTCCGCAACGGAGCCTGTATCGATCACCGTCATGTCCACCGGCTATCCTGATCTGTCCTTCACGACCGATACCGCCACGGACGAACCTGCTCAGCCAATCAGTGACGCCCTCGTTACCGCGGAAGCTGCCAGCTACACCGGCAGCGCCCTGACCCCGGCCGTGACCGTTACCCTGAACGGAAAGGCCCTGACCGCGAACGACTATGACATCGCAGAAGGAACCTATGTTGATGCAGGAGAGTACCCCATCACCGTTACGGGCAAGGGCAGCTACACCGGCACCGCGACCGGAACCTTCGTGATAGACAAGGCCGCTCAGAAGATCAGAGCTTCCGTAAAGGCGCAGAACTTCAAGGCGAAAAAGCTGAAGAAAAAAGCCCAGAGCTTTGCCATCACCAAGGCTGTCAAGGTCTCCGGAGCCCAGGGCAAGCTGACCTACACCCTCAAGCCGGCCAACGCCAAGGCCAAGAAGGCTCTGCAGATCAAGGGCAGCAAGGTCACCGTCAAGAAGAAGGTAAAGAAGGGGACCTACAAGATCAAGGTCACCGTCAAGGCTGCCGCAAGCGCCAATTACAATGCGGCTTCTGTTACAAAGGTAGTTACAGTCAAAGTAAAATAAGGACCGAATGAAATGACCAAAAGAAAAATCTTAAAAGCTGCGAGTTTCGCAGTCACAGGCGCCATGCTCCTGGGCGGCCTTTCACCGGCCGGGCTTTCACCGGTCTACGCCGCTCAGGCTGAGTCCGCCCCAGCCTTTGCATATGCCGAAAACGGCGGCGGCTCCTACACCGACGCCTACCAGAACGTTGCCTATACCGGGGACGGGGGCTTTGTCGTCTCCGGCTACACCTTCGGCGACAGCGCTTCCCCGGAGTGGACCTATGAGGCGGACGCTCCTTCCGGGAAGCACCAGAATAACGACGCGGTTCTGGTGAAATACGATAAGGCCCACGAGATCGAATGGTCCAGGGCCTACGGCGGGACCGGCGTTGATGTGTTTGAAGCCATCGATGTCCTGAAGGACGGAACCATCGCCGCTGCCGGCCGGGAGATGTTTACCAGCAGCGACAATAAGATCAAGGGTGTCTCCTGGAAGATCATGCTGATCGACCCGAAGGACGGCTCCCCCGTAAAGACCCTGCGCATCGGAGGAGACAGCGGCGATCAGGCCTATGGCCTTGCCGCAACGGAAGACGGCGGATTCGTCGTCGGCGGCTGGAGCGCCAGCAAGGCGGGATTTCTTGCCGTGGATGGGACCGATGGAACGCAGCCTCTTTGGGAGGCGGCCGGCGGAACGGATGATGCCCTTCCCAACCGCCTGGCCTCCGGAGGCTCCGACAGCATCATAGTAAAAATGAATGCCGAGGGAACACCAGAGTTTTGCGCCATCCACAACTACGAAGTCCTGGAGGAAGCCTATAACGTCTCCAATCCCTCCGAACGGCTGGAATCCCTGACCGTTTCTGAGAACGGCGATATTCTGATCGCGGGCTACGGCTCTGTTGCCAAGAACGCCCAGAACGCCGTCATAGCCAGACTCAGCGGCAAAGACGGAAGCCTGCTGTGGCACCGGTCTGCCGGACGGGCCGATATGAGGACCGTTCCGACAGATGCGGCTGACTATATCAAGGCGGAGTACAAGGATATCGCAGTCCTGACGGACGGATCCATCGTTGCCGTCGGATCTGCGGACAATGACGCTTCTACCGAGGAGGGCTGGCAGACGACGGCCGACAAGGACACCATCCTGGTCCGCTACGATGAGGACGGCAGGCTACTCCACGCCGAAAGCTTCGGCAGGATCAGCGACAGCAACAGCCGGCCGGAGGGTGTGACCGCCGCTCCCGACGGAGGATATGTCCTCTACGGGTCCCAGTCCGGCGTCATGTATGAGGACGATCTGATCTCCCGGGGCTACGATTTCGGAAACTACGGCGCTCAGGACGCGATCCTGGTGAAATACGACAAAAATGACAAGGTCCTCTGGTCGGAGAATTACGGGACCACCGCCGGTGACTGGATCAATGGTCTTGCAGCCGGCGAAAACGGTGAGCTCATTGCCGTCGGAGAATCCAACGGCAGCTATGGCTTCCCGTCCTACGGCAACAATGGAGGCATCGACGGGATCGTGATGATCTCCGGCGCGGCCGGTTCCCAGGAACAGAACTCCGGCATCGTTGCGGACGGTGATGTGACCTGGGCGGACGGCACCTACAAAGGCATCGGCAACGGATATGGCGGCGATATGGAGATCCAGGTCGTAGTCAAAGACGGCGCCATCATCTATGTAAGCTGCCTCAAGGATGGAGAAACGGATGAATTCTTCGATGACGCCTCTGTCCTGTTCGATGAGATCACCGAAAAGCAGACCGCGGATCTCGATGCGGTCAGTGGCGCGACCCTCTCCTCCAACGGGATCCTGGAAGGCACGACCAAGGCCCTCTCCCAGGCGTCCGCCGCCTATGTCGACGGCCTGATCGATGCGATCGAAGCCGCCGAGGGCGATGAGGCCAAAGAGGCTGCTGTCCGCCAGGCCGCCGCAGCCTGGAGCCAGCTGGGGACCTACGCCCTCGATGCCCTGAAAAACGGCCAGGCCCTGGCCGAAGCCGCAGATCAGTTCGGTATCAGCCTGACGGCTAAATCCGATGTCGTGCAGCTGAAGGAGAACCTTCCTGAGCTCGCGGGCGATCTGGCCCACAACGATCGTTACTACAAGATCCAGAACGTCTACTACAGCAACGTCGGCGCTGAAGGCCTGCGGGAACATGGCTACACCGGCGCCGGGGTCAGGATCGCGGTCATCGACAGCGGCATCACCGGATCTCACAAAGACCTGGACTACGCCAACATCCTCGATGGCTGGGATTACGGGGACGGCAAGACTTTTGACGCCGAAAGCAATCCCGGAACAGAGATGACGGCTGCTGATTTCTATGACAACAACGGCCACGGCACAGCGGTCACCGGCATCCTTCAGGCGACTGCCGACAACGGGATCGGCGCCGCCGGCCTGCTCAGCCAGGCGCAGATCGTTCCTCTGCGGGTCATCCCCGTAAACGGAAAGAACGCGGCGCAGAACGCCAGCTCCAGCAGCCAGGTGGCCTGCGCTATCCGCGATGCAGTGGATAAATACCAGGTGGACGTCATCACCACAAGTCTTGACGTTGCCGACTCGGCAGACCTGCAGGAAGCTGTCGCTTATGCTGCTGAAAAGGGCGTCATCATCGTCGGCGCGTCCGGCAACAGTTCCTCAGCAGACAGCGACGGAAATGACCCGTATATCTATCCGGCAGCTTATGATGAAGTGATCAGCGTCGGTGCAGTCGATAAGAACAACCGCGTCCGCACGAATTCACAGAAGAACGATCAGGTCTTCGTCACAGCCCCCGGCGAGAACATCATCCTGCTTGACCTGAGCCGGAACGCCAGGTGCAAGGTCTCCTCAGGAACCTCCTACGCTTCTCCGGTCGTGGCGGCAATGGCTGTCTGCGCCAAGCAGAAGATGGCGGACCTGACCGGTCACAAGGAGGACCTGACCACGGACCTGTTCAAGGACCTTCTCAAGGGAAGCAGCATGGACGCGGGCGCTGAAGGCTATGACACTTCCTATGGCTGGGGAGTCGTCGATCTGGAGGCGTTCGCCCAAAGGCTGGACAAGGCGGAGGGTCTCACGGAAACCGCCATTGCCTCTGTGAATGAGGACCTGGCGGCGCTGGATGAGAGCCTGGCATCCGCGAAGGAAGCCCTGGAGGCAGCCCAGGCTGCAGCCGACGCGCTCCCTGAGGATGCCACGGACGAAGAAAAGGCCGCTGCGGCAGAAGCTCTGCTGCAGGCGCAGAATGCCGTCGCAGCCCTGGATGATGAGATCACCGAAGCAAAGGCTAAACTGAACGCTGTCCTGAAACAAGCCTACCCCTCCATTGACGAGGAAGTTTCGGACCTGGAGCAGCAGCTGGCCGATCTGACCGAGCAGCTGAAAGAGGCGAATATCATCGATATCACCTACTATGCGGCAAGCCTGGAGGCGGATGCCTTTGAATATACCGGTGAGGCCATCACTCCGGCTGTCACCGTCCCCGGACTGGATGCAGAGAAGGGCGACTATACCGTCACCTACTCGAACAATACCCAGATCGGTACCGCTTCAGTCATCATTACCGCAAATGAAGCCAACAACTACCGGGGCACGATCGAAAAGACCTTCCGGATCACGAAGCAGGCAGGTCACATGACCGTCAAAGCCAAATCGGTAAAGGCCCGGGCCAAGAAAAAGACCGTGATCAGATCCGGCAAAGCCTTCTCAGTGAAGAACGCCGCCGGAAAAGTCACATTCAAAAAGCTCAGCGGAAACAAGAAGGTCACCATCAGCAAGGCCGGCAAAGTAACCGTGAAAAAGGGATTGAAGAAAGGCACCTGCAAAGTAAAAGTGCTTGTCACCGATCCAGGAAATGACATCATCGACACTTCCTCCGCCAAGGTAACTCTGACGATCAAAGTGAAATAAGCCATGATCCGCCTGTATCATCAATCCAAAGGCTGTAAGAACAGCGAGCAGGGCAATCAGGAACCGTGTCCATGATATGCGCTTCGTTGCTTCCATTTTCTTCTCCTTCCTGTACGCATAAATAAATGAAATTCTTATATTATGGGTTAGTTCAATCGAACTAATCCATACTCGTTATAGGTATCTTTTCTGTTTTTTGTCAATCAAATACCGTTTCACATTATTGACTTTCGATGGTACAATACTAATTGACATACATTTAACGAAGTCCTGAGAGACTCTCTGATTATTTCAGGGGAAGGAGAGAGAGGAAGGCAACTATGAAACAAACAAAAAAAGGTAAATTGGGAATTCGCGTGCTCACGGCATTTTTATCCGTGGCGCTGCTCGTGACCATGACGCCCCTGGCCGCGGTGTCGGTCAGCGCGGCCGAGGATCAGCCGGCGCAGGGAAAAACGGAGACGCTGAAACTTGCGATCCTGTCGGACATCCACTACGTGTCGGATGCGAACAGGGCGAATGCAGACACCGAAGGCTTTAAGAACGCGGAGCTGACGGAGATGCGCATGATGAAGGAGATCGGCGCGATCCTGGATGAGGCCCTCGATCAGGCGGCCACCACCGGCCCGGATGCCATGCTGGTCTGCGGAGACCTGTGCAGCAACGGAGAGCGGGAGAATGAATCCGAGCTGGCAACTACTCTGAAAGAGGCGGGGGAGAGCCAGGACAGGGACATCTACGTGATCAACGGCAACCACGACATCAACAACTCCTACAGCGCTAAGTTCGGGGAGGACGGTGTAACCGGTGGTGCCCGTACGCAGGCAGAGGAGTTCAAAGAAATCTATGACGGCCTGGGCTACGGCGAAAAGGCCCGTTACTATGACGCGGCGGAGACCCCGGGAGCTGATGTCAGGAACTATGGCGGGCTTTCCTATGCGACCGAGATCCAGGACGGCGTCACTCTGATCGCTCTCGACACCGGTCAGTACAGCAATGATACTGCGGCAGGATACAACAAGGCGCAGATCACGGCCGGCACCGTTTCCGACGGCCTGCTCGATTGGGCCGTCAGCGAAGCGAAGGCAGCCAAGGCCAAGGGCAACCTGGTCCTGGCCATGTGCCACCACAGCATCATCCCGCACTACAGCGTGCATAGCGCCGCCGCGGACGCCTTCTTCGGCGAGTACCTCGTCCCGAACTGGGAGCACATAGCGGGAACCCTGGCGGATGCAGGCGTGAGCGCGATCCTGACGGGCCACTCCCACGCCAACGATATTTCCCAGCATACCACAAAGGCAGGGAACACCATCTACGACATCCAGACAGCAGCCCTCTGCGCTTACCCATGCGCCTGGAGAACGCTGGAGATCACGATCGACAAGAGTGACAAGACGCCGAGCTACAGTTTCGATATCGATACCCACTTTATCGAAGGATCAGACAAGCTGGCGTCCCTCACAAATGACTACGACTATATCACCAAGTCCGGTGAAAAACACGAATACAGCAGTCTCCAGGGCTACAGTTTCGACAAGACCGCCCTGGCTGAGGGCTGCCTCACCCAGATGGCCGGCTACTTCATCCGGAGCTATCTCTACGATATCAAGACCCATGAAGATGGCTTCCAGGGATTCCTGCAGGAGCAGATCAAAACCGACGGGAAGACCGTAGGTGAATACAGTACGGAGCAAGTCGCTGGCCTGCTTGATAAGGTCGAACCGATCGTGCAGAAGTTCAGCTTCTTCGGATCGGATTATACACTTAAGATCGAAAGAAATGCTGAAAAGAGCAGCGGCTCTCAAAAGATAAAGATTTTCGATGTGTCCCTCAGCTACGGGAGCACTTCCGGGACGGGCGGTAATGTAAAAATCCCTGTCGAGGACGGCACGGTCACTCTGCGGAAGATCATCGAAGAGATGAATGCGAAGCAATCCGAGTACGAGAAGGATTATGTTAGAAATCTTGTGACAAACGACACCGAGATGACGTTCGAGTTAGGGGATGATTTCCCGGAAGCCACGAGAGCTCAGCTTGCCCCTTATATGGAGGACGCATCTTCAACGACCAAGACCGAGACCGGCACGCTGACCATCGATCTGTCCGGCTTTGCAGGCAATACACAGGGCGATATTGATCAGCTCACCGGTATCGATGGCATCATCGAGAAAGCGGATCGATATATCGACGAAGATGACAAATGGGATAACAATTACCAGAGAACTACGATCGAGGAGCAAGCCGCTCAGGTAATAACGAAAGAGATCACGCCTGCCTTTACAAAGCCGATTGAGGCGGATGATGCGCAGACGGCTCCGATCTTTATCGCAAGAGACGCCTTCCAGGCCTTCGCCAGAGGCGACGAAGCGGACGAAGCCGAGGCTCACGTTCCTGCGGAGATCTATGGGAATATAACGGCACAGGAATTAAAAGAAAAGAGAGCGCACTGGCATGAACTGATCCTTGGAGAGGCTTTCGAGAAGAACCTGAAAGATCAGGTTGCATCAGCCGTCACAGCTGTGGCTGACGACCCCGAATATTCGCAGTTCGGTTCGCTGCTCGAGACTTCTCTTGCCCCGGGGGAAGGAAAGCACGTGATGACGCTCACCGCGGATGAGGGCTCCTATACTACCTTAACTGTTCTGGGCAGCCTGCTGGAATCGATCGATACTCCGAAACAGGCGATCGGCATGCTGAGCATACTCAGATCCTTCGGGATAGACCCCTTCGCACCGCTGCCGATGAAGAAGCTCGCTACCATGCTTGCTGACCTTCAGCTGGCTCTGACGACAGATACCAGCATCACGTCGGATTCCGTTTGGGACTTCCACACGGTAGCCTTTGATGCTCAGGGAGGCAAGGTATCGACGCAGGCAACTATGACCGTCGATGGTCATGCGGCTGGCGCTCTTCCGACACCGGCGATGGACGATGCGAACTTCCTCGGCTGGTTCACCCAGGCAGAGGGAGGAGAGCAGGTCACGGCAGATACTGACTGCAGCGAGATCAATAAGGTCTACGCCCACTGGAAGATGATCGACCGAAAGACAAAGAAGGGCGAGGACGGCACTGCCTTTGGAAAGGGTGCGGCCCTCGAAGCGGCAGAAGCAGCTCTCGCTAAGATGACCTCGGATAAGGACCCGGCGGGCACCAAGATCGCGCCACTGCTGCTGAAGTCGGCCAAGCAGACCAAGAAGAGTGTCAAGCTGACCTGGAAGAAGGTCCCGGGAGCCAAGGAATACGTCGTCTACGGAGGCCTCTGCGGCAAGGGCAAGAAGGTGAAAAAGCTTCTGACGACGACCGGCACTTCCTATAATGTGAAGAAGGCGGGAGCGAAACTGAAGAAGGGCAAGTACTACAAGTTCATCGTCATCGCGATCGATGGCAAGAACAACGTGGTATCGAGTTCGAAGATCGTCCACGCAGCGACTGCCGGCAGCAAGAAGGCGGCAAACCCGAAGAAGGTCACCGTCAAGGCCAAGATCAATAAGTCCGGCAAGAAACTGAAGAAATGGAAGAAGACCGGCAAGATCACCCTGCGCGCGGGAAGCACTCCGAAGAATCTCGTGAAGAGCACCAAGCTCAAGGGATCGTTCACCAAGGCGAAGAAGGCCAAGGTGAAGAAACACGTGGCGATGCGCTACGAATCCTCCAACCCGATGATCGCGGCTGTCAGCGCGGGCGGTCAGGTAACGGCCAAGAAGAAGGGAACGTGTAAGATCTACGTGTACGCTCAGAACGGCGCAGTCAAGACCGTGACGGTAGTGGTGAAATAACGGGCTTAAACGATTTTAAGCGGTCTTAAGTGGACTTAGGCAAACTTAAACGAACTCAAATTGGCCTAGAAGGGAGTGACGCACCAGACCTGGTACGTCGCTCCTTTTTCAGTGCGCCCGGCGGGCGCACTAATAAAAACAGGGCATCGCCCAATACGATACCCCGTTATTGTGTAGGTAAATCTGTGGATTTGCGGCTTGCCGATCAGCCTCTCGCCTTCTCGGGCCGCAACGCAGTCAGGTGCCACGCGCTGAAGCGCTGCACCTTTTGCAGGACACCTGCCGCCGCTCTTGCTTCGCAACTCGCGGGGCTAGGGGTTCCAGCATAAGGAGTCCCATCTGCTCACTGCGTTCGCAGTGGCGACTCCCCTATACCATCCCTCTCTTGACGATCTCGGTCAGGACGAAGGATGCGACGTCTTCCGCATACTTATGGGGACCGAAGCCGGCATCGTAGCCCAGCTCCTGAGCCAGTTCGTGGGAGATACGGGGTCCGCCGCAGACAAGGATGACCTTGTCACGCATGCCTTCCGCCTCCAGAAGCTCGACCATGTTGGTCAGGTTCTGTATGTGGATGTCCTTCTGAGTTACGGTCTGGGAAACCAGGATAGCGTCCGCGTGGACTTCCTTGGCCTTGGCGATCAGGACCTCATTGGGCACCTGAGAACCCATGTTGTAAGCCTCGACTCCCTCGTAACGCTCCAGGCCGAAGTGGCCGTGGAATCCCTTCATGTTCATGATGGCGTCAATGCCGACCGTGTGGGCGTCGGTGCCGGTGGATGCTCCCACCATGACCACCGGACGGCGGATGTTTTCTTTGATGTACTCCGCGCATTCCAGCCGATCCATCACGTCCACTTCCACCTTGGCCCCTTTAATGGTGGTGAAGTCCACGGTGTGCTGGCACTTGCCGTAGATGACGAAGAAGGTGAATCCATCGGTCATGCTCTTGGAATAGACTACGTTGGGTTCGTCCAGGCCCATCTTCCGGGCCAGCTGGCGCGCCGCTTCATCCGCCTCATCACCATAGGGTACCGGCAGGGTGAAGGCGACTTCCGTCATGCCGTCGTTGAGGGTATCACCGTAGGGTTTGACCCTGGTCAGGTCCACCTGTGCGATGGCTGTGCCGGCGGAACAATTTGCCGCGCCGCCAGCAGCGCATTCTTCCATACCTGCCTGCTCGCGCAGATCTTCTACTGTGTTCTGTACACTC
>ODAI010602506.1_pt1 | contig 25252 bp, 16 predicted proteins | sample 1539321 | NCBI WGS metagenome assembly ODAI01 (sample SAMN02144231, study PRJEB22623) | gut metagenome | biome: sheep rumen | host: Ovis aries | place: New Zealand
ATCCCCACGTTGAGATCCCGCGCCGACCGCTTCAGGATCTCCGGAAGCTTGTAAAAATCGTCTTTGTTGATTTCCCGGATTTCCTCACCCAGCGTATCGCAGAGCTTCTCTGCCAGGTCCAGATCCTCCCGGCCGATCTTGTCCGATCCCCGCAGCTTTTCCGCGCAGACATAGACCACATAGGCAAGCCTGAGATTGTCCGTAAATCCGTCTTCCGCGGACGGAATCACATACTCGATCTCTTCGGAGGTGTCCTCCAGGGGCTCCTTGTAGCGGATCTTCACCGTGCCCAGCTCCTTTGAACCGGTGGTCACGACTTTGGCGTATTTATAGCCGCTCTCCACAGGTCCGCTGCCGTCCCGGAGCACCAGCTCATAGAGGGCCACCCCGTAGCCGCCGGATCCGAAGGGCTCTGAAATCACCTTATCATCGGTGAAGTCCTGATGGCTGATCTCCCGGTTCTCAAAACCGAGCAGGCGGAAGGACTCCACGACCTCGGGATTGAACTCGACCTGGGCCTTTACGTCTTTGGCGATGACATTGACCAGAGAGGCGTACTCCGCATTGACGCATTTCTTCACATCCGCAAGGTTGTTGACGACGCGGTATACACCGTTTCCGTGTTTGCAGAGGGTCTCCAGCTTGTCATCCCGGAAGTTGTAGATTCCCGTCCCGACCACGCTCAGGAACAGGTTAGTCTTTTTCTTCTCTTCGATCAGTTCCGCCAGTCCGCCCTTGTCCGTAATGCCGAAATTCAGGTCCCCGTCGGTGATCAGGATCACCTGGTTATTGCCGCCTTCAATATACTCTTCCTTACCGATCTGATAGGCTGTCTCGATCCCGGCTGATCCGTGTGTGCACCCCCAGACGCCCACTGCCAGGAACTTCTCAAGGGCCCGGATCCTGTCCTTTTCATCCCGGATCTTCATCCCTCGGAAAACGACCCGGTCCCGTGAACTGTAGGTCACAAGGCTCAGCTTGTCACCGTCCTTCAGTTTGCTGAGGATGGTGGCGACCATGGCCTGGACCTGGACGGTATTGTAGGACATGCTGCCGGAAACATCCAGGAGCAGCACGATATTCTGCTGCGGCCGGATTTCCTCTTTGCCCTGGACGTTGATGTAGAGGAGTTTGTGCCCCCCTGCTTTCGGCATCAGCTCGCAGGAAACGCGGAACCTGTCCTTTTCCGGCAGCAGGCTCTGATAACGGAAGTAATTGAGCATTTCCTCAATTCTGACCATACTCCTGTCTATGCGGCGCTCTTCCCGCAGCTGGTTGAAGATGATGCCGGCGGAAGCAGTATTGGTCGTCATGCGGAAGGTGGATGTCATCTGACTGGCGGTATTCCGGAAATCCTTCTCCTCGATGGGCTCATATTCATCTGTCGCCGGCATGGCCAAAGGCGCACCAGTGACAGGCATTCTCTTCACCGCTGACGCCTTCAGGGACCTTTCCCTGGAAGATCTGCTGCGTAAAAAGGAAGGGACCTCCAGGCTTTTTCTTTCTACATGAGCGTCCGGAAAAGCTTCTCCGCTGAACATTTGACTGATCAGGCCTGCCTCCAGTGACGAGGAGGCGATTTCCGCAGAAGATGCGGACGGAGCAGATTCTTCCGTGTCCGCGATGCATTGATGCACTCTGCGGCCCGTACTGCAGCCGGAGCCTTCGGGGAACCCTGTCGGCGCACTGAAGCCGGTGAAGATGCCCGTCTCCGGCTCTGCCGCGCTGCCGGTTTCGGTGATCATATCTCCAGGTTCTTCGTCCTCCTCATCGCCCGGGCACACAAAGATCTCATAGAGCTTGTCCATTGGAAGCGTTTTCTTATCTTCATAAGAATAATCTGACCCGAACGTATAGATGGCCAGCACCGCCGCTGTCTTCCGGTCATACCCAAGGCTCCGGTAATATGGATACAGTTCCTTCTGCTCTCCGGAAAAGGGAATCCCGTCAAGTACTTCTGTATATTTTCTCATCAAAATCTCCTCTCCGAATCTACGTTATATCAGTTCTTATTATAACAGCTGCAGGGCTCTGTCGCGATCCCTGTTCCGGGACCGCATCGTCATCCTCTCCTTCTCTGCTTCGCTCCTCCATGGAAGCAAGTCAGATACAGCCGGTCCAGTACGGGCCGGCTGTATCTGTATGGTCTTTTTCGGATATTCTCATGCCAGGCTTTCATTCTCGATCCTGACGAATTCCTTTGCCAGGGTCTGACCCAGTTTTTCAATATCAATCGGTTTTGTCAGTACCGCGTTCATACCGGCTCTCAGGCACTGGTCCAGAGAGTCGTTATAGACATCCGCCGTCAGGGCGATGATCGGTATGATTTCGGCGTCAGCGGTGTTGAGGGACCGGATCTCCCGGGCCGCTTCGATGCCGCCCTTGACCGGCATCATGATATCCATGAGGATGGCCTGGTAATAGAAGGAGCCTTTCTTCTTGAAGATATCAATGGCCTCCTGGCCGTCCCTGGCCAGCTCCGAATGCATCCCCTTGGTCTCCAGGATCTTCATGATCACTTCGGCGTTGATGTTGTTGTCTTCCACCAGAAGAACAGTCTTGCCGTGGAGGATCTGTTCCTCGAAGGTGGCCGTCTTGTTCTTTTCCCGCTGGATCTGTTCATCAGTGGCCAGGTCGAACTGCATATGTACGATAAAGGTGGCGCCCTCTCCCGGTTTGCTGTTGTAGTCGATGGTGCCTCCCAGCAGATCCACCAGGTTGCGGCAGATGTAGAGGCCCAGGCCTGTGCCTTCACTCAGGCCGCCGCCGGTCTGCTTCTCCTGTTCGAAGGGCAGGAACATACGTGTCTGGAATTCGGGACTGATGCCGACGCCGTTGTCCATGATGGTATAGGTATGCTCCACCTGTTTGTCTGTGTAGGCGACATCGAGCCTGAGGACGACTTTCCCGCCCTCCGGAGTGAATTTCAGCGCGTTGGAGAGCAGGTTCATCAGGATCCGCTCCATATGCTCCAGGTCCATCATGACATAGCGGTCTTCACATGAGCGCACGATCAGCTCAAAATGGATGCCCGCTTCTTTGGCCCGTTCCGCGATAATGGTGGAGACATTTTCCACCGCCTGCCGTTCATGGACCGCTGAACTGACGGATACGACCTTGCCGGCGTTGATCTGGCTGGTCTCCAGGACCTCGTCGATCAGGGTCATCAGATAGTCGCCGGTGGTACGGATCTTCTCCAGGTTGTCCCGCAGGGACTCTGGCAGGTTATCCTCCTGCAGGGTCAGTTCGATCAGACCGTTGATGGCTGTCATGGGGGTCCGCATGTCATGGCTCATCTGGGAAAGGAATGTCTCCTTCTCCTTGTTCTGCCGGACGGCGGCCCGCAGGGCGTTGGCCATTTCCTCGATCTGGCGCTTGTCATTGATCTGTTTGGTGGTATCTACAAATGTAATGACCAGGCCGTGGATGTCCTTGTGGGCTTCCTCCACGGTCAGATATTCGGCAGGCTCTTTGATATGGGCCCTGTAGGGGGCGATATTGATCAGGTATGTCTTGCCTGTCACCGCCGCGCAGTAGTGCTCCTCCGGCCGCATGGTCCGCAGGACTTTTTTGGAAAGCTCCATAAGATCGATGGTGGCGAAATTATAGGCGATATAACGCAGAGACCTGCCCACGTCCTGTTCAGCTACGGTGAATTCCTTGGCGATATATTCCGTGAACTTGCGGATGTTCAGCTTCTGGTCCACCATGATGATACCGACCATAGTGGTAGAGAGGAAGTTGGCCATATCGTCGTTGGCCAGGGCCAGCTCCGATACCTTGGACTGGTATTCCGAGTTGACGGTATAGAGCTCCTCGTTGACGGACTGCAGCTCCTCGTTAGAGCTCTGCAGCTCTTCATTGGCGGTCAGCAGTTCTTCATTGGCCGCCTGCAGCTCGGCGTTGACAGCTTCCAGTTCCGTCACGGTATTTTTCAGGTGGTCGTTGGCCACGTTCAGTTCTTTTTCCAGACTGGAGATACGCTGGGCGGCGGCGGTATCCACCTTGTAGTCGTCCATGATTACAGTCTGGGCGTTCTTGACGTCCGAGCGCAGGAAAACGATGGCCGTCATGCCCGTACTGCCGCCCAGTTTGTCCTGGATGGGCTCGGCGATGACGGAAATATATTCCGGCTGGTCGTCGAATTTGACCGGGATCTTGCGGTAGGCCACCTGACTGCGGGTCTCCCGGGATTCCTTGAGGACCTTGGAAACAATGATCTTGAGGTCTGTCCTGACCAGGGAGAAGATGTCCAGGGTAATGCTGCCCAGGGGGACCCTGAGCATCTTGGAGCAGTCTCCGTAGGTGTGGGTCAGTTTGTTCTTCTCATCCACAATGACGCAGGCCGGCATGAAGGTCTCCAGGATCTTGGTGTCCAGCTCATTCTCGGTATAGGAGATGCTGGACTTTTCCATGGAAACGGGCACATTGAGGGCGTCCAGACTGTTGTCATAGTCGTGCATGGAATAGGTGATCCGGTCGTTGACCGGCGCCTTTCCCGAAGCGTTGTGGACAAAGATCTTCTCATTGGCGCACAGGACCCGGAAGACATCGTCATAGTCGATGACGGACTCGGACCGGCCCAGGAAAAGGTAGCCCTTGTCCTTCAGGGCCATATGGAAAATGGCGAACAGCTTGCGCTGCAGGATGCCCTGGAAGTAGATCAGCAGATTCCGGCAGCTGATCAGGTCCAGCTTGCCGAAGGGGGGATCCTGAAAGACATTGTGCTGGGCAAAGACGATCATCTTGCGGATCTCGTGGTTGATCACATAGTGATTCCCCTTGCGGGTGAAATAACGGCTGAGCCGGGGGACCGACACATCTTCGATGATGTTGTCCCCGTACACGCCCCGGCTGGCGGTGGCGATGGCGTCGGCGTCCAGATCGGTGGCGAAGATCTTGATCTGGCGGGAGATGCCAAGCTCATCCATGGCCTCAGCAAAAAGGATGGCGATGGAATAGGCTTCCTCACCGGTGGAACAGCCGGCGACCCAGACCCGGATCTGATCCGAAGGCGCAGCGGACTGCAGCAGTTCGGTAATGACCCTGGTCTTGAGGACATCGAAATAATCGGTGTCACGAAAGAAACTGGTGACGCCGATCAGGACTTCCTTGGCCAGGATCTTGGCCTCCTCCGGATTGTTGGTCAGGTAGTTGACATACTCCCGCAGGTTACGGTTATGGGTGACCACGATGCGGCGTTCAATCCTGCGGAGGATGGTCGTCTGCTTATAGTAGGTATAATTGATGTTGGTGATATTCTTGAGAATACTGAACACCTGGGACATGAGGTCCTCGTCCGACATCTGCATGCCCCGGCCGGTGTCATTCATGGAGGCGGAAATGTGGGACATCTCCCGGGCAATGCTGTCGGGATTGAGGATCAGGTCCACAAACCCTGTGGAGATGGCGCTGTTGGGCATGCCGTCGAATTTGGCGCTTTCGGGCGTCTGGACGATGATCACCCCGTTCTGCTCCTTGATGGCCCGGATGCCGTTGGTTCCGTCCGACCCGGTGCCGGACAGGATGACCGCTACGCTCCGGTTCTCATAGGACTGGGCCAGGGAGCGGAAAAATATGTCGATCGGGTGATTGATATGCTGGTGGTTATATTCCGTCAGATGCAGTTCATCGTTCTCGATCTCCAGGTTGTATTTGGGCGGTATCATGTATATATGATTCTTCTCGACCCGCATACCGTTGACCGCTTCGACCACGGGCATGGAGGTATACTTGCCCAGGATCTCCCGGAGCAGGCTCTTATGGTCGGGCGAGAGGTGCTGGATGATGACATAGGCCATATCCGTATCCCTGGGCAGGAAGGTAAGGAACTGCTGCAGAGCTTCCAGGCCGCCGGCGGACGCGCCGATGCCGACGACACAAGCGGGCTGATTATATTTTGTTTTTTTACCAGTATTAAGCATATCGACCTCACCGTTTTTGTTAAGATTTACTAAGATTATCATATATATACGACGTTTATAAGTCAATATTCAGAAGCGGAAACAGGCGGGGATTTCATGCCTTCAGGACCTGTCATTCAAAAAGTCCGGCCAAAAATTCATACCAAAAAGTCATACTAAAAAGTCATACTAAAAAGTCATACTAAAAAGTTCAGGGCGCGGCAGCCACCCTTTGATGATGAAAAACCCGGGATCCGGCGGTCATGCACTGGCCGCGGATCCCGGGAACCTTTTTTTCATACTGCGTACAATCGGCTCACATACTGCGTGCGGCCGGCTCAGATCTGATCCAGCGCCTGCAGGATCTGATCATAATAAGCGTCATATTCCGCCAGCTGACGGATATATTCTCCGTACTCATGGAATAATTCATCCATGGTCTCATTTTTGTTTTTGATGTTCAGCAGGCAGGTCTCATGCAGGTATTTTTTCTGCGTGTTGTTGGAGATGATGTTGATCAGGATCAAAACTGCGCCGATTCCGGAAAAGGCCAGCAGGGAAGGTGCCGCGGAATAGATGGCAAGACCTATACCGGCTGCGCAGAGCACGCCGCCGATGATGGCCAGCATGTAATTGATTTTGCTCAGTTTCTGGTCGCGTTCATTCTCATAATAAGCCGTGATCTTGGCACGCTCATTCTCCCGGTCTCTGAAATCCACCCGGGTGGAATAATCTCCCAGCACAGCCGGGTGGACATCCTGCTGGCGTCTGCGATAGTGTTCCGCGTACTGACCGACTGCTTTCCGCTGCAGGCCGATGGTCAGGATAAACATGTTCTTGCGGACCTGTCCGCTGACATCGTCTTTTGTGCGGCCATAGATCCAGTCGACCATCTCCGCGACCAGGTTCAGGTCTTTGGCCCGCTTTTCCTGCAGGGCCGCCCACATCTGCTTTGTCCTGTCCATGTCTCCCTTGTTGGAGATGACCATCTCATTAAATTCAATGTCATTATAGACGGCCAGCTCCGCGTCATTGGGTCTGGCGATCTCGTCGTTGATGAATTTCTCCAGATAGGAGTTCCTGCTCTGTTCCGTCACATTGCCCACATCCAGAATGAACTGCAGGATATGCAGGTTATTGGCGGCACAGGCCATGAGATCTGTCAGCTCACCATAGTCGCTCAGGCACTTGCCCAGCAGCTTGTTCTGCAGCTTGACCTCTTCCTTCATCCGGGACAGGCAGCGCTCGATGGTATCGACGATGGCGGCCTCGTTGTAGCCCTCCGACCGGACGTTCATGGCAATGACCCGGTTGATGAAGTCGATGATCTCATATTTGATCTTGTTGTCAACGTTGTCCTCGATGGTCCTGCTCAGCATGGAGAAGAGCATCAGAAAGGTCTTCTGGTCGCTGCCCTTGAGTTCACAGCCCTGGTAGACCATGAACCATTTGAGGGCCGCGTCTTCCCGTCCCATACGAAGGTTAAAAAGCATCAGGAAAATGGCGGTTTCCTTCAGGTTCAGTTTTACCGCAGCCCCGATGGCCCGGTCCGCCAGCGCTTTGTCGTCACTGCGCCAGCCCATGATGCTCAGCAGCACGGCTGTCAGCCAGTAGTCGGGCGTCTGCAGATGGACTTTCTCGACCGATTTATAGATGATCTCATCGGAGATCATATTCAGGTTCAGGTTATCCAGCATGCCCTGTACGATCTTGCGTACGGCAGTATAGTTGGCGAACTCATACTGTTTCTTCCGGTTGCATTCACGGATCTTTTTGTTGGCCAGCTCCATGTTTTTGAAGCGGGCGTAGAGCCTGTCGATCTCGGCCTGGATCTCCATGGAATGAATGATGTATTCATGAGAGGAGTTGATCCTGTTCCCGCTGGCCTGCAGTGTCTCCCGCACATTCTGTTCATAGTCAGACATTTCCCGGTAGGCATTGCTGACGCCGCTGCTGAGCTCATACATGTAGCTCCGCAGTTCCCGGTTCCTCGCCTCCTCTTCCGCCAGGCGGGCCCGTAACGTATAGACATCACTCATGTTTCGTCAACCCCTTTCTCCGGCAGGCCGGCCTCTTTTTCCGGATCTTCCTTCTCATCCTCCGGCAGGCCGGCGGACGCGGGAACAGCGCGCTCTCTTCCCCATCTGCGGATGCTGCGGACCATTTCCGGATTGGTCCCCGCAAAAGAAATATTCCCTTCAAAACAGGACCGGATCTGTTCGTATTCCATTGGATCCTCCGGATGGATCAGTTGGTGCTGGGCCGCTTCCTTGATCACGCTCTCAATATCAGAGTAGGAAAAGCCTCTGGAGAGATCTGTCAGTACCGTCAGCTGCTCTTCTGTCAGCGTCCTGCCCAGGCATCTGGTCAGATACTGACAGATGGACTGCCGGCGTTCCCGGGCGTTGGGCAGGTCTATGAAAAAGATCTCTGAAAATCTGCCTTTGCGGAACAGTTCCGCCGGCAGGGCTGCTATATTGTTGGCCGTGGCCACCAGAAATACCCGTCCTGTCGATTCCTGCAGCCAGTAAAGAAATTCTCCCAGGACTCTTTTGCCGGTGTCATTGCCGGAATCGGATACAGACAGGGCCTTTTCGATCTCATCGATCCAGACCACGCAGGGGGCCATGTTGTCGATAAAGGTCAGGGCTTCATGCATCCTGCGCTCGCTTTCGCCCATCCATTTATCATAGATGGCGCCTATGTCAAAGCGGAACAGAGGCAGCTCCCATTCGGCAGCGATCAGGCGGGCAGACAGGGATTTGCCGCAGCCGGGGACACCGGTCAGCAGGATTCCCTTGGGCGCTGTCAGGCCGTGCTCCTCCAGGATCTCATCCGAGATGAAGAAGAGCTTCTTCCGTTCGCGGATCCATTTCTTCAGGTTCTCCAGGCCTGATACCTGCAGGCTCCCGGGGATGGCGACCTCTTCCACGCAGGGGACCGCGGCGTAAAGGCGGCTCTTCTGGCTGGTCAGATCCGTCAGCCGGCTGCGGGTCAGGCCTTTGCCTGCCACCATGGAGGAAAGCAGGATATTGTCGATCTGGACCTCGGTAAAGCCCCTGAGCAGCATGGCCGCCCTGTGGACGGTCTCCTCATCCCAGTCAATGGGATAGCGGGCTGCATAACGGGCAATAAAAGTCCTGATCTGCTGTTCCCGTTCCTCAGCGTCCGGATAGTCCAGGACCGTCATCAGGCCGAACTGGGCCAGACGATTCCAGACATAATCCGGGGTGACCAGCACGATGGTGCCCGCGGTCTCCATGGCCAGATACAGGCTGTCCAGGATCTCCCGGCTGTAGGCGTTTTCCTCGCTGATCCGCCGTACATCCCCGATCACGAAGGTGGAGCCCCGGTTCCTGCGGAAGAGGTTCTGCGCGAAGAGCAGGGGGTCCCTGTCCACATCCCTGGAGCCGGTCCCCTGCAGGGCAACGACCTGTTTGACGTCTGTATAATAATAGATTTTGATCCGCATCTCCTCGGAGATGCTGCGCATCATTCGTTCGACGCGCTCCCGTTCGGAGGTCCGGATAATGATCAGGGGAACCCTGGCAAACAGGTGATTTTTCACTTCCTGTTTGGTCGCTTCATAGTTGCCCATTTTGTCTGTCCTTTTTGATCAGCCTGTCAACGTAATAAAGAATATCGTACAGATCGGAGCTGCCTGTCTCTTCCGCCATCCCGGTCAGGGCTTTTTGCAGTTCTCTCCAGAAGCGGTTCATCTCCGACAGGGTCTGCCGGTCCAGTTCCCGGACAAAATTCCGGGGCAGGAAAGAGATTTCCCGATAGAAGCGGCAGCGCTGCATTTCCCTGCGGCTCCTGCCCAGTATGGTTTCCAGGTTGCTGTAATCCCCTTCCTCCAGGCAGGTATTCAGAGACCGGGTACAGTGTGTGACGGCCCGCTGCAGCATGCTGTTGACGGTATCCTGCAGGCGTTCCAGAAAACCGGTCATGACCTGCTCAACGCCGGGGCAGCTCCCCTGCCCCAGGCGGTCCAGGAATGCGTCCGTGACCGGTCTGCTGCGCATATATACAAAGCACACCATCCACTCCCGGTAGGTGACCGGGACTTCCGGCTCCTTTTCGGTCAGGAAGGTGCCGGCCTCTGCTGTCGCAGCCGGATCAGCGGCCGCCGCTCCTTCCGGTTCCCTGACCTGCGGCGCCGGTTCATTTACGGCACCGGCCGGCAGGAATGGTATTTTCATTGCCTTATGAAGCTGTAAGGAGGCTCCAGGCTCCAGGCAGGCAGCTTCTTGTTCATTTCACGCAGGCGCTCGTTGGAAGGATCCGCCCGGTCGTCGTCGCTGCCGGCAAAATTGGCCTGCAGGCGCTGTTCCATCATCTGTTCGAAATCCATTTCCTCAAAATTCGTAGGTTCAAAGAACATATCGTTCTGATTGTTGCTGTTCTGGTCTGCCATAACTGACTCCTTTACTATGTGTACGGGCCTGCGGCCCTTTCCCTGTCTGTTCCATTTTAACCGGACATTCAATTTCTGTTTTTTACCGGCCTGAAAGACCGTTTCCGGCGGGCTGTCCGCAGAGTTCTGTTTCCATAAAGTCCATGAAAAGGTCAGATGAACTCTGTCTCGGAAAGGATGGTATCCTTTTTCCTGCTGTTTTCTTCATAATACTGACGGAAGTCTCCGATCTCCGCCAGGGTCTGCCGCAGGGCCTGCAGGGCTGCCTCGACCCGTTTGGGATACTCCTCCAGGGCCTTGTAGCATCTGTATCCCAGGAAGATGACAGCCAGAGCCGTAGCGACCAGGGAATAAGGCGTAACGAAGGCCAGGGCGATAGAGGCTACAAAAATAATGACCGCGGCGATATTGGGCGTATTGACGAACATGTTCTGGAACTTATTGGTCTCGTAATAGTTGCGCATGTTCTCTGTCAGCTCTGCCTGGTCATAGCCGTTGCTGATACCGGTCCAGGTATCTATGGCAAGCCGGTACTCAATGGGGAAGGCCTGCTCCATCTGCATGGAAAAGCGGTCCAGGGCAGATTTGAACCATTCCTTGGTATTCTGGAAAGCGAATTTGCGGACCCCTGCATTGGTGGTCTCATCATAGATGGCCCAGCTGATCATCTGTTTGCCGATATTAAAGCTGTCCTTCTGCAGGGCCATGGCGGCCTGGTACTGGGCATCTGCCTTTTCCGTAAAGCCTTCATTGCGGATGATCAGATTGAAATACTCCGCTTCATTGCGCAGCTGCCGCTCTTCTTCATCGTAATTGGACATCAGATTGACCAGGACCGCGTCTACTCTGTCCTTATAGTTCTCATCGTTCTGCTCGACAGCCTCGACATCCAGATCTTTCAGAAGCTGCAGGACCATATCATACTTGGATACCTCGGTAAATGATCCGACCAGTTCCTCCGCGTTGGTGCAGTACTGTTTGATGGCCTCATAAGGAAAGCTCCGGTTGGGATTGAGATTCTGCAGATAGGTCTGGTAGCTGGCGATCAGCTGGCCGCTGATCTCCGCGTCCTCATTGATGATGGAGATCCACTGGTCGATCACGTCCAGGACGCCCTGTTCCAGCTCCAGGTCCTTGCCGAAAATCCCGTCCAGAAAGGCATGGAGCATGACGGCCGATTCCTGCTGCAGCATGGTGGGGTCCAGGGTCTTGACATATTCGTAGAACCATTTTTTGGCCGGCTCCATCCTGTCGAAACGGAGATTGAGCAGGCAGAAGAAAAGAGTTGTCTTGATGGCGTCCCGCCGTCCGCATTCCGCCAGGGCATTCCGGGCTACCTCGGGATAATCATTGACCCAGGCCGTAATGGCGATCAGGGCATAGGAGAGCCAGTAGCGGGAGCTGGTCAGCCACAACTCATCCGACAGCTCCTGGATGGTGGTATTGCGGACCAGGTTGATATCAAAGTCCCGGACCACGCCCAGGACCGTCTTGCGGATGGTCTCGTAGCTGCCGAAGCGCTCTTTGATGATCTGCTCGATCCGGATGATATTCTCATGGGCCAGCTGTTTGAGCTCGCCGTGCTCCATATCCTGACGGAACTTGGTCAGCTGCTCGTAAATGCTTCTGGTGGCCTGCTCAACGTTGATGCTGCCGTCCCGGATCGTAGAGACATGGACGTTCACGTTGGATTCAAACTGGTTGATCGTCTTATTCAGATTGTCAATTGCATAGGAAACTTCTGACATGTCTCTCCTCCCTATTCTGCAATACCGCCGAACTGGGACAGGGCAGCCTGCAGATCCGTGTGTCCTGCGTCGGCCGCCTCAAACAGGGACCTCCATTGGCCCAGTTCCTCAATTGCGTGCTGAAAACGCTGTACATTCAGCCGTTGTCGTTCCTTCAGTTCTTCCAATACCGATACAGTCTGGCGCCAGAACATGAATACGCCCAGCAGCACCAGCAGGATGCCCACCGTCAGGGCGACGGGTGAAAAGCTGCCGTTCACCAGCTGCACGCCCATGATCAGCAGGAGCAGGATCCCGGCCAGGCCGATCATGCCGTAGATCTTGACCATCTTGTCGGCCAGTACGGTCTTCAGCCTTCTTTTCTGGTAGTATTGGCCGATCCGGTCCTTTCCGACAGCATAGTCATCTTCGGAGCAGGTCAGCTGACAGCCGTCCACATCGAAATTGTAGGCGGGTTTTACCTTGGCCCGGTACATTTCCGCGTATTTTTCATAGCCGCGGTACATCCATTTCTTCATGCAGGAGACCGCGAAATGGCGGACTGTCAGAGGCGTGATATTGCTGTCCTCCACAAAGGCCCAGTCTGAAAGCAGGTCCGCGAAGGTCCTGTTCTCCGGCCGCCAGAATTCCTCGTCAAATTTCCGGCGGGCCGCGGCGGTATCTCCCTGGGCTTCCATGATATATTCATTTAATTTGATCGTTTCCACGACCCGGCGCTCGTCCGCGTCATAATCATTGATCAGGGCATACAGAACGTTCTCGATCCTCTGATAAACATCAATGCCTCTGTCATCTTTTTCGTTAAAGAGCTGGTCATAGTATCTGGCCAGCGCGGCGTTCTTTTCCGCCTCGGACAGGGTCTCCCGCAGCAGATCATAGTCGGTACAGACGCCTTTCAGATAGGGGAAATGCTCTTTGGTCTGATGCAGATACGCGTCCGCGTGGGCATAGGCCCGGTCTATGAACCGCTTGCTGAAATCCGCTGTGACCGCTTCCGACTGGGCCAGCAGACGGTTGAACTGCCGTCCTACTTCCGCCTGGAAGTCCTCGTCCGCACCGAAGGCGCCCGCCAGGTAAGCCTGCAGCAGATACTGCCATTCCCCGCCCAGATTGGCTGGATTGACCCGGTCCATGTAGTTGACGAACCAGTTCTGGGCGGTCTGGACACGGGAGAAACGCAGGTTGATCAGCATGAAATAAAGGGCGGCTTTCTGGGGATCCATGAAGAGGGCCTTTTCCAGAGCCCTTTGCGCCGCTTCTTTTTCATCACTGGCCCAGAGCATCAGGGCCATGGTGGCGTAGGCCAGCCAGTAATCTGTATTCTGCAGATAGGCCTTTTCTACGGCCTTGCGCATATTTTCAGCGGACACAAAATTGGCGTCCAGGCCGATGACATAGCCAAGGGTGATCCTGCGCAGATGGTTGTAATAGGAAAACTTTGTATAGTATTCCTCCGTATACTGGGTCACGTTCTTGGAAGCCGTCGACAGGGTCTTGTAAGTGAAATACTGCTGGGACAGTTCCCGGATCGCCTGGCTGACGATCTGGGTATGCTCACTGTTGACCGCGACCTGCTGGGAGGTCGTCCGGAAGCGGGGTTCCACCGCTTTATGCAGGGACACGATGTTCCGCTGCAGGATCCCGATATTTTCCAGGGCATTATTGATCTCATAGACGAGCCGGTTGTTTTCGGCGACCAGCGCATTGATGGCGTTGATCAGATGCTCTATTTCCTGTTGCTCGCGTTCGTATTCTTCCTGGGTCATATTTTCCCTTTCCTGCTGTTCTCCAGCCGGGCTTCGTGTTGCTTTCCTTTATCTTTTGTCTTTATCTTTATCTTTTGTCTGCCGTCATAGGCTGGCAGACATTTTCCAGTTTTATCTTGTTTTGTCTGCCGCCGCAGCTTGCACACGGCAGACAGATGGTGGCAGACCCGCTCTTTGTCCGCCGGTTCAATGAGCATACAGACTTCAGATGAACAGGCAGACCTTCAGATGAACAGGCGGACTTCAGAAGAACAGGGAGAACAGGTTGTTCTCCTCGCACAGGGCCAGGGTCAGAGGGGACAGCATGGCTTTCCGGTCGGTAACGAATTTCTTGAATTTCATGCGCTGGCCGTTGACCAGGACAGGCTGGCTGAGTCTGGCGCCGGCCTGTTTCATGGCGGCCGTGATCTCGCCGGCCAGGGCTGCGGAATCCTCTGTCGCCAGGACATAGCCCTGGAAAAGGCTGCAGTCCACTTCCTCGTTCGGATAGCGCAGCCGGCAGCGGGATTCGCCGAAGGAATTACCGTTGCATCCCGCAAAGGTCAGGGCGTTCTGCAGCTTGATCTGATAGTCCTCTGCAGCAAAGACCACGTAATTGGCCAGGGCTGCATCTGAAATAATGGAAGAAGGCGTCATCAGCAAAGCGATCAGCTCATTATGGTACTGGGCCGGATTCACACTTTCCAGGTAGCGGCTCAGCAGATCCGCGGGAATCCGGGTCCCGTTCTGGACAGCATTCCTTATAAAAGCGGCTACATCTCCATAATTGGAATTTCCGGCGCTGCAGGCCATCTGCAGCAGCATGCCGGCGTCGACCGCGACGCCCTCTCTGCTCAAAAGACGGGTGACCGCTTTCCTGGTCTCCGGGGAATCCTTTGACTTTTTCAGGTAGTTATCCAGCAGTCCCCGGAAGAAACTCATATTCAGATCGAGTTCCAGCAGAATCTCCAGCATTTCCGGCTTCCGTTCCCCGTCCAGCGTGGAATGGAGCACGTAGTCCGTCAGGGTATTGGTGGAAACGGTATCCACATATTCTGTCAGTTTGCGGATCAGCGCCATCCTGGCGCCGGCATCCTCCTGATCCCGCATCAGGATTCCGGAAATGACCGCGTCGTTTTCCCTGGCGTCCATCCTGCACTGCTCGGCCAGTTCCAGCAGGGCGATCCTTTCGCTCACAGGCAGGTCCCTGCGCAGAAGCATGGGACAGACCTGTTTATCCGACAGGTTGATATAAATACCGCTGTGGATCAGCTCCTGTAATTCCAGAATGGCGGTCCTGCCGGGATGCCGGATACATATATCGCTGATCAGTTCGTAAAGCTGGGCGTCACCGGGCCTGGTCTGACTGAAAAGAGATGTGACACGGGCGACCTGGTCATCTGTGATGGCAGGATCTTTCAGAATATATTCCGATACACAGTGGATCGAAGGAGCGATCCCGGCTTCGACAGCATACTGATAGACCAGGATCCGGGTCTCAACGCTGTCACCTGTATGGCTCAGATAATTTTCGATCATCCTGCTGTCTTCCGGATTCAGAGCGGCCCGCTTCATGATGGGGCCAAGCCTCTGCCGTTTGACTTCTGTGTCTTCATAAGATTCCAGCAGGATGGGCAGGGCCTCCCGGCAGTTGATATTATCTACGTTGGCAAAGATCTGATCGATGATCTCCGTCTTATGGTTCTTAATGGCATATTTGAGAAGCATTGCGTTAAGCGCAGGGGAATAGACGGTGGAAGCGTCGAACAGATTCAGTACAAAATCCAGATGCGCCCAGGCCTGCAGGGTGTCATAGACCAGAATAAGAACCCCGAAGGCGTCACCGTTTCCTTCAAAGGATTCATAAAGAGCTTCCTCCTCTGCCGATATGGGCGCGCCGTCTGCTGATTCCAGGCGGAAATAAAGCCTTTTGACCTGCCCGATCACGCCCCTGTTGTCGGGCCGGCGCATCAGGATAAAGACCTTCTGGCTGATCTCGGCGATCAGCGTACCAACATAGTCAGAGCTGATCTTCTGACATTCGACCAGGTTCCTGACTGCGGAATCCATCCGCTGATTGGCAAGGTCCATCAGGACCATTTTGACAACGTTCTTGATGGTATATAAACCGTCATATTCTTCTTCCCTGCGGATCTCATTTCCACAGTAGATGCATTCCCATATCTTTTTTTCCTTAATATAACGCAGGGTCCCGTCACAACCGGGACATCGCAGCTGCTTATACACGGAGGCCATATCGCAGCTTCCTCCTTTAATATCTCTCTAATCCGGTCGCCTTATTTCGTCGCTTTCAGCAGGCTGTTCCTCTGCAGGAAGAGCACTTCAATGTCCCTGCAGATCTGTATGGCCTCCTGGTTCTGATTATTCTCGATCCGGACCCGGAGGTCATTCATGTTCTGCATGATCTGACCTTCGATATCCGCCACCGCCGCGTTGGACATGGGATCAGAATAACGGATCGTCTCGCTCAGCTTCTGCAGGGCCTTTTTCAGTTCAGGATCGGCGACCTGCGGAACATAGATATCCACATCCGCTTTCAGGGTCTGGATGGACTGAACGCTCCCCCGGACATTGTCACTGACATCCTGGACCACATTTCTGGCCATCAGGGCCATGATGGCTACAACACTGTAAATAGCCAGGACCAGGATCTGCATCAGAAAAGCCAGCCTGAAAGGAGCAGTCTGGAAAATCATAAATACAACGCCCACAAATACGGCGGCAAAGAAATAGTAATTGGGCAGGGAACCCAGCGGAATCCCCATAAAGACAGTCTCCGTCTCAAGTGTTCTGTAGGCCAGCATGACACTTGCCGCCCGGACCAGGAATGCCAGACATATGAAAACATAGCTGGTCCAGAAGACACTGTTTCTTTCTGTAATCAGTAAAAAAATGGCCAGGTTCAGTACGGCAAAGACAATCACATAAATTGCCCCTGTCATGATCCATATTTTTCCGGCTGTGCTTTTTTTCATGTCGCTTTTCCTTTCCTTTTTTCGGATCCTGTCCGTTTCTCAGGATACTTTCCTGCTTTTCAGTACTGCCCGTTATTGTGCTCTTCCTGACGGCGCCCCGCCTCTTTCTCGTACCGCATGCTCTTCTGCTGCAGATGTTCTCTGCTGCTGCCGGCCTGTTCAGCGCAGGGGCCGTCCGCATTCCGGACAGAATTTCATGCCGGGCTTGATGGCCCCGCCGCAGCCGGGACATGTATTATTCTCCAGCCTGAAGCCGCATTCGGAGCAGAATTTCGCACCGGGATTTAAAGGCGTACCGCACTCGGGGCAGTACTGGCTCTTTCCGGTCGGCCACATGGCAGGTGCCGGCTTCTCCAGATCTCTGGGCGGCGTATCCTCCATCATACTCATAAAATCGACCACGTCAAAAGGGGAATTACCGGTAAAGGAATTGACGCCTTTGGCAGGTTTGCTGCCGGAAGCGTCTTTGGGAGAAGGTGTTCCCGGAACGGTTTCTCCTTTTATGGCCTTTCTTGCCACCTCGGCTATGGTGCTGCCCATGATCATGCCGCCGGCCGCGCCGCCCAGCATGCCGCCCATGGCTCCCATGGTGCCCTGATTGCCGGCAAATTTCTCAGCGATCATCATCTGGCGTTCTTCCTGCCAGGTATAGCCCTCGATCAGACGGCTGGTCCTTCTCTCCTTTGCTTTGCTGACCGCGTCGTAGTCGGCTTTGGGTACGGAGATCGTTTCCACATTAAAGAATTCGATCTGGATTCCGTACTGGTCAAAGATCTCTCCGATCCTCTCCAGGAGGACATCACTGATGTCCATCAGGTTGGCGCTGATCATGAAGTAGCTCAGCTTGCCGTTGATCATAATCTTGGCGACCAGGTCCTTGACGTGTTTGGAGATGATGCCGCGGAATTTGGAGACCAGCATTTCGGGAGTGAATTTCTCCCGGAGACCCGCCAGCTTGAGCAGGAACTTTCTGGAGTCCACGATCGAATAGGACAGGCTGCCGTGCACCATGACATGCAGGAAGATGTCATAAAGGGGATCCTCCAGCGGAATCGCGTCCTTTGTCCCCCAGAGCAGATCCATCTGGTGTACCTTATTGACATAATAGACCTGGCAGGGAAAAGCGGTTTTGCCGCCGGTCGGAATCTCCACGATCCTGCGGAGCAGGGGAATATTGCCGGTCGTCAGTGTATGGCGTCCTTCCCCGAACAGATCCGCTGCGTTGCCGTTGAGGACCAGCAGGGCTTCATGGGTCGGATCAACAATCAGCTGCGATGTGGTATTAAAGTTTTCCTCCGGCGCTTTCCAGACCAGCAGATCGGGATTGCCCCTGAATTCAATGATTTCCGCTATAGCCATCTCTCTTGATCTCCTCTCCGTATATGTATTCCAGCAGGAATGCCCAGACATCTTTCATCTCTTCCGCCCTGGGTTCTTTCTTTTTGAACCCGCCATTGACAGGGCGCGTGATGATCCGGTTTTTGCTGACGATTGGCGTCCATAAAGTCTTCATCAAAATACCTCTCCCCATTGCATACTGAAGGAAATATAATGACAGTTTTATTATAAGTACTGCCATGCTAATAAATTTTTGCTGATGTTCACTGTCTGACTGACAGCAGTTACAGGTTCACAGGCGTCCCATTCTTAACTTCTTCGTAAAAAGTTTAGCACTTTATCTTGTAGCAGTAAATCAGAAATGTTCTTCCCGGAACCCGCAGACCTGACAGCCATACGGAACTTTGCGGGACCGGAGATGCACGCCAAAAAAAGCAATCTCTACGAATAAATAGATTGTAAGTTTGGATTTTTTTGTATACAATGTGATTGTTAAACAATAAACAATCAAAGACGCAAGGTGCACTACAGACTGGTTTCATATTTTTTGACGGAGAGAATATGGCTTATAAAAATTTCAGATGTACCGAGATCATCGAAGAAATCGGGGAGGAGCTTCGACGGGTCAGGAAACAGAAAAAGCTGACCATCAGCCATGTTGCTGAGCAGGTGTCGGCCGCGTCCGGTCTGCCTGTTTCCAACACGCTGCTGGGAAGGATCGAGACCGGCGAAAGGCGGATCGATGATGAGATTATGGAGGCCATCTGTGCCTTTTACGGAATTCATTCCAGAGACATCGTGATCGCCGCCGCCAGAAAGCATATCCAGAGGCTGTCGGAGGAAACAGCCGGAGATGAAGAACAGGAAAACAGAGGCGCTTCCTTAATAGCCCTGTTCGAGAACCTCAACAAAACAGGACAGAAAGAGGTGCTCTCTCTTATGCGGCTCATGGCGTATATGGATGCCTACAAAATCAGGGATTATGTCGTCAATGAAGAAGGGGAAATTACAGAGACGGAAGAGTAAGACGGAACATCCCGCGCCCCGGCCGTAATCCGCGGACCGCGCAACAGAAAAGCCCTTTCAGGGAAGCTGTGATTATATACAGCTTGAACCTGAAAGGGCTTATTTTTTGATTTTTATCTGCGGCTTTTCGAATGCCGCCTGCCGATCTGTGATCAAATCATCGGTTGATTTGTATTCTCAGGTGTTCCTGTCCGGCAGGAATACACGTCCGGTCCAATCATTTACGGATGAACTGATGATCTGATTCCGGCATGGAATCATCGGAAACAAATCTCTCAACCTGCATATGCAGATCGTATTTGTTGCGCAGCTCCATGATCCTGCCCATCATCGGGGAAGCGTGGTGGGCGTCAATGGCAGCCTGGTCTTCCCAGCTGTCGATCAGGAGGATGGTCTCCGGATCATCCAGGGGCTGGAAATAATCGTATCTGAGGTTGCCTGCCTCTGCCTTGATGTCACGGACCACGCCGCTGCTGATCATTTCTTCGGCAAAAGCGCGGGCACTTCCGTTCTCACCTGTGTAGTAAAGATTTACAGTAATGGCCATGGTGATCCCCTTTCTTTTCAGATTTATTGAGTACTATGCTGTTTATAGCCTGCTGTTCCGGATCTTTCTTTTGGATCTTTCTTTTGGATCTTTCTTTCGGATCATTCTTCTCCCAGATCCGCTCCGTTGGTCTCAATGACTTTCTTATACCAGAAGAAGCTCTTCTTGCGGCTGCGGGACATGTCGCCTTCGCCCGCGTTGTTCTTGTTGACATGGACGAACCCGTAGCGCTTATCCATCTCACCGGTGGAAGCGGATACGATGTCGATGGGGGACCACATCTGATAGCCGATCAGGTCAACGCCGTCCTCTTCTACCGCGGCGATCATGGCCTTGATGTGTGAGCGCAGGTAATCAATCCTGTAATCATCATTGATGGAACCGTCTTCTTCTACCTTGTCATAGGCACCAAAGCCGTTCTCTACGATGCACATGGGCAGTTCAAAGCGGTCATAGAACCAGTTGAGGCCCCAGCGAAGGCCGACGGGGTCGATCTGCCAGCCCCAGTCGGAGGCTTTCAGATAAGGGTTCTTCACATAATATTTCTCATTGTAATAGTAATGAGGGTTGTTCTCCGGATCCGCCTGGATCGCGTAGCTCATGTAATAGGAGAATGTCAGCCAGTTGACGATACCTTCCTTGAGGATCTGCTTGTCCTCTTCGGTAATGTCGATCTTATAGCCAAGGCGCTCGAACTTTTTGAGGATCCACTCGGGATAGTAGCCTCTGCAGTGTACATAGGTCCACCAGTATTTCTCGTTCATGCCCTTCTGCGCCATCAGGATATCCTCGGGCTTGCAGGTGGCAGGATAAACGGGGTTGAAACCGATCATGCAGCCGATCTTGAAATCGGGATTGATCTCCAGGCCTTTCTTGACAGCCAGAGCGGAAGCAACCAGCTCATAGTGGGAGGACTGGTACATCAGCTCTTCCGCGTTCTCACGGCCGTTGAGCAGGATGCCGCCTTCCTGCAGCATATGATGCTGGATCGCGTCGGCCTGATTGTTGATTTCGTTGAAGGTCATCCAGTATTTGACTTTATCCTTATAACGCTCGAAACAGGTCACCGCGAACTTGACGAACATGTCGATGGTCTTGCGGTTCAGGAAGCCGTCATACTCTTTGACAATGGCCCAGGGCAGCTCGAAATGAGACAGTGTTACCAGGGGCTCGATATTGTATTTACGCAGCTCATCAAATAAATCATCATAGAACTGCAGTCCTTCTTCATTAGGCTGCGCTTCATCGCCTCTGGGGAAGATCCTGGTCCAGGCAATGGATGTACGGAAGGATTTGAATCCCATCTCCGCCATCAGGGCAATGTCTTCTTTGTAATGATGATAGAAGTCTGTTGCCTCGTGGTTGGGATAGTTCTCACCGGGCAGAACGCCGTCCGTGATCCGGCGGGGCACACCGGGGCCTCCAACCGTCATAACATCGGCAATTGAAATACCTTTTCCGCCTTCATTCCAGGCACCCTCTGTCTGATGCGCTGCTGTCGCGCCGCCCCAGAAGAAATCTTTACGCATGTTAACCCTCCTTTTGTAAGAATTGCCTGCTATTTTAATTTACTCAAACGTTTTAGTAACCATCTGTTATGAGTATACTATGTTTATGTCTATCTTTCCACATTATTTGTGGTATTTATTGCTGTCTTTTTTCACGATTTTCGGAATAATTTCGTGAAAATGAACCGGGCGTCAGACTTGTCGGTTCATGAAAAATGAACCAGGCGTCACGTTCATGAGCTCAGAGCTCGTTTGCCAGAGCTCGTTTGCCACGTTCGCGAGCTCAGAGCTCGTTTGCCCGTAAACATGCGTTCATCACGTTCGCGAGCTCAGAGCTCGTTTGCCAAGACTTCCGGTTCACATAAAATGGCGCGCTGCCCGGAGGCGGCGCGCCATCTGCGATTATTCCTGATATTTTTTCTCGAAATAGGAAGCCAGGACTTCTCTGGCGTGGCGGGTCCTGACGATCCGCAGCCAGTTGAAGCAGGCGTTTTCCTTCTCATCCGTCAGGATGTAGACTTTGTCATCATAGCTGAGGATCGTCTCCGGCCCTACTTCCCCGCTCTGGTTGATGCGGGCCGCCCGGAAGCGGAGGCCCGTTCTGGCAGAAAGCATGAACGCGTAATCCAGGACGGTGGCGCCCGTCTGGATCTCCCGGGCGACGCCGTCGCCGCCGAAGACCCGGATCTTGGTCCAGGCGTCTTCCATGTGTTTCTCCAGATATCTGGAAATAGACCGGATGGCGTCCCTGCTGTGGACGTATTCCACCCAGCGGATGGTCGCGTTGAAATGATTATTTTCAGGGTGGTCTTTGTCGGCTTCGGTGACGATCCGCACTTTGTCCCCGTCATTCAGTCTGGTATGCAGGGGGACAGGGCTGTCATTGCCGTTGAGGAAAGCGTGTTTGGCACAGAGGCCCACGTCCTCATGGATGCGAAAAGCCAGATCCAGGACCGTACTGCCCGCCTGCAGCACTTCCAGAGTGCCGTCCGCCAGATATACATGAATCTGTTTGTCAAATCCGGCGGTGGGATCTGCCCGGTCCGTGACAGGGGGCCTGCGCATGCGTTCGTCCTTGCGGCGGTAGATGGAACCGTGGATCCTGTCTTTATACTGCTGCTCGTTCTCCAGGAACAGCCTGTAACGGACACTGCAGCTGTCCTGCAGAAGGTAGAAGGGGATTCCGGTCAGGGAATCCTTGCCGCTGCCGATGATGGTCAGGTTGATCCTCCTGGCCAGGAAGCGCTCGTCCGCGGGAATCACGGCTCTGTAGAGGTCCGGATACCGGTCAAAGAAAATGTTCTCCGTATCCTCTTCCTTTGTTACAAAATAGATATCGTAAAGGGGTACTTTATCTTTGGTAATGCTGGCCGGAAGCTCCATAAAGATGTTGGTGATCCCGGGGCTCAGGTCATGGTTGATGCTGGCGATATAGCGCCTGGTAAAGGAACAGTGCAGAATATGCCCTTTCCATTTGCGGGGCTGTTCCGCCGCTCTGTGACTGGACCCGAATGGATCCGCGTATACGGAAGAAACCTCCTCTGTATTGCGGGGGTCGGCAAAATAGATGTCGGACAGAATCTTCTGCACATCATTGACCGCGCCGCTGTTTTGCGCAAGCAGTTTCTGATAGCCCTGTTCGATGATCCGGAAGCATTCACTGTTTCCCAGATGCAGGCACATTTCCTCCAGGATCTCGATCAGACGGTAAGCCCCCGCCAGCTGCAGCAGGGGGATCAGGACGACCTCCGTGTGCTCGATCTTTTTGATCACCTTATGGTAGGGCATGTGCTCCATGTCGCTGAGATTATGGACTCTGTCTCCGACTTTGACATAGAGGGCCTGGGGGTTGTTGGTAATAGCCTCCACCAGATGAACATCCGATAAGACATCGACGTCCTCTTTCTGCATGGTCTCATATCCCTGCAGAGGCCCGTCCAGGTTGGTGACTGCCTGGACCAGACCGGCCACATCCGATCCCACCAGATCCTCCAGCTCCGCCAGAGATGTCGGCGTATCCTCCAGCACGTCGTGGAGGAGGGCTGCGGCAATGATCTCATTTTCCAGACGCAGATCCGCCAGAAAATGGGCCACCGCCAGAGGATGTGTAATGTAGGGGACATTGTTCTTGCGGCGCTGTCCGTCATGACGCTTCTCAGCCAGGCGCCATGCCTTGCCCAGGAGCTCTGTATCCGCGTTCGTATAGGTCCGGATCTTACGGATCAGGGCATGATAGTCCTGCAGATATGCCTTTCTTTCCTCCGGAGTTGCTTTTTTGAATGTCATGGCTGACCTCCTTTCCTCCTGATCGGGCCTCACTTCTTCTGCACATCATTAATGAAGAGCTTGCAGAAATGATACCAGTCATCATCATCCCGGGTGGAGATCTTAATGACACGGAAAAGGTTCTGAATGACGATACGTGTAATGATGGTCATGAGATTGGCGCTGATCACGAAGCGGGTGTTCCTGTCGGCAAGGTCCGCAGTCATGTTGTGTGTTTCGACCGGCGTCTGCTCATTGTGGTACTGGACCGCGTCGGCAATGTAATTGAGGACATGGTCGAATTCCGGACCCGGATCGATGGAAGGGTAGCCCAGCAGCAGGTGTCTGACAATCTCCTCTTCCGAAGCCGTGATCTTATACTTGGACATGCCCACGATCTGCATACAGGGGCTGGCTTCTCTGCCTTTGGAGATGGACAGAGCGGCCGCAATGCCGCCGATATATCTGGGCGCGCGGGAATCAGGACGGTGAAGGATCATGCTGAGATTGTCCTTGGCGCCCGCCGCGCACTGTAAGAAGATATGGCCGTGGGTCATATTTACAGTGCCTTCATAGAAAAGGTCATCCTGATATTTGTTGATCAGGATTGACTGGAAGCCTTTTTTCAGGATCGAATGGCTGTTGAAGAGCTCGTGACAGGCATCGTAGCGCTCGTCCGCTTCGTCCCGGGTCAGGCCGAAATCCGCCCTGCAGTGGACCATGCCGTCCGCAGGATCCATGTAGACCGCCAGCAGTCCGAATTCCAGCGCCGCAGCGTCCGTGGAGGTCTCCCTTCCCTTAAAGCTGCTGGTGCCAAAGTAGTAGAGGTAATAAAGACCGATCAGTTTCCTGTGCTCATCCACGGAAACAGCGGCCCTGGCAACGATGGTCATCTCCCGGTCCTCCAGGTCCTCCAGGAGGAGGTCATTGATGGTGTAGCCCGACAGACGGGACAGATTCATCAGGAAGGGATCCACCCCCGGGATCTTGCCGTTCTGTTTCACGGCGTTGATCTGGGCCTGCGATACCCCAAGGGCATTCGCCAGCTCCTTATCCGTGCTGAATCCGGACTTCTTCTTGATGAATTCAAGATTTACGTCTAATTTATAAGCTTCTGCAAATCCGTTACTCATGTGCTCTCCCTCCTCATATGACTTAAACACTTCTGTCCTATAATGGAGACAATCATAGAATACTTTTCTGACAATGTAAACCATTTTCAGATTATTTCTAGTGAATTAATTTCTCATTTGTGAATCACTTGTGTTTCCCCGTTGTTATCACGAATTGCTGACCACGGTTTTGCTATAGCTGTCTCTAATCTGCGGACATTTCTACAGACCAGTCCGCAATGGTAATACATCATAGCAGGTTAAGACAAAAAGGATAAAAAGAAAGCGTCAGGAAGGTTTCCTGGTTTTCCCGGCTTCTCCTGTTTTCCCGGTTTCACAGATTCTACTATTTTCCCGGTTTTCCTGGTACTTTCTCACGGGTGAACACATACTGCTTTTCCGAAGACAGTTCTTCCCGGAACCGATACCCGCTCCAGTCAAAGGTCCTGATCTGTTCCGGTTCTGTGATGCCGTTCGCGGCCATGTAACGCACCATCTCACCCCTGGCCATTTTGGCATAAACGCCCTTCTGAACGATCTTACCGCCTTCCATTTCACCGAAAACGCAGGTAATGAAGCGGTCGTCCGCCTGCAGATATTTCTCAACACATTTGGAATATTCTTTAGAGGCGAGGTTGATGATCACC
>ODAI012653687.1_pt1 | contig 25248 bp, 25 predicted proteins | sample 1539321 | NCBI WGS metagenome assembly ODAI01 (sample SAMN02144231, study PRJEB22623) | gut metagenome | biome: sheep rumen | host: Ovis aries | place: New Zealand
ATGAGGCTCTATGCCAGGGATGTGATAAGGGAGACAAGGGAGCTTGTGATCGCGCTCCTCAGTACGCTGCTTGAGTTGCAGACTAAGCATCTGAATACGATAATGCCCGGCTTTACACATCTTCAGAAGGCCCAGCCGGTGACGCTGTCCCATCATCTCGGGGCTTATTTTGAAATGTTCAGGCGTGACGAGGGAAGGCTTTCGGACTGCCTTCAGAGGATGAATTACTGTCCCCTTGGTGCGGGAGCGCTTGCAGGGACCACCTATCCTCTCGACAGAGCCTATACTGCAGAGCTTCTCGGATTTGGCGGCCCCACCTTAAACAGCATGGATTCGGTTTCTGACAGGGACTATCTTATAGAGTATCTTTCGGATGCTTCCATGATAATGATGCATCTTTCAAGATTCTGCGAGGAATTTATCATCTGGAACAGCAACGAATACGGCTTTATAGAGCTTGACGATGCTTTTTCCACTGGAAGCAGCATCATGCCGCAGAAGAAGAATCCCGATATCGCCGAGCTTATAAGGGGAAAATGCGGGAGAGTGTACGGAGCTCTGAATGCTCTGCTGGTAACGATGAAGGGCCTGCCCCTTGCGTACAATAAGGATATGCAGGAGGATAAGGAGCTTACGTTTGACGCAATGGATACGGTCAGGGACTGCCTGCGCCTTTTTAACGGGATGCTTAAGACTACCGTATTCAATAAGGAGAGGATGGAAAAAAGCGCCGCGAAGGGCTTTTCAAACGCTACCGATGCCGCTGACTATCTCGTTTTGAAGGGAATGCCATTCAGAGATGCGCACGCTGTTATCGGCAGGCTGGTTTTGTACTGTATCGAGAAAGGCAAAAGCATAGATGAGCTTTCCATGGATGAGTTTAAGAGCATTTCCCGGGTCTTTGAGGAGGATATATATGAGGCGGTAGCTCTTAAGACCTGTGTTGAACGGCGGCTCACGGAGGGCGCGCCGGGAGAGGCTGTCATGAGGGCCGCAATAGAGAAAAGCCGTGAGTATCTTGAAGGGCTTAAGGCTTCCGGATATCCCGGGTAAAGAAGGGTTCGGGTTAAGGCTTTGGGGTTGGTACCTGAAGATATGTATATATTTTAATTATTAAGAGGAGAAAGAGATGAGTGAAAGGTTAAGGGTCGGTATTTTAGGCGGAACCGGTATGGTTGGGCAGAGGTTTATCTCCCTGCTTGAGGAGCATCCGTGGTTTGAGGTGGTGACAATAGCAGCCTCCGCAAGAAGCAGCGGCAAAAGCTATGAGGAAGCGGTCTCCGGGAGATGGAAGATGACAGGTCCCATTCCGGAAAAGGTAAAGAACATAGTCGTAAAGGATGTTCAGGACGTTGATGCCGTGGCGTCGGATGTTGACTTTGTATTCAGCGCCGTGGATATGACCAAGGATGAGATAAGGGCCATAGAGGAAAAATACGCAAGGACAGAGACTCCGGTCGTGTCCAATAATTCCGCCCACAGATGGACGCCCGATGTTCCGATGATAATTCCCGAGATAAATCCCGAGCATGCAGAGGTTATAGAAGCACAGAAAAAAAGGCTCGGAACAACGAAGGGCTTCATTGCGGTAAAGCCGAACTGCTCGATCCAGAGCTATGCCCCCGTTCTTTATGCCTGGAGGGAATTTGAACCCACAGAGGTAGTTGCCACGACCTATCAGGCCATCTCGGGCGCGGGCAAGACCTTTAAGGACTGGCCCGAAATGGTGGGAAATATAATCCCCTATATAGGCGGCGAGGAGGAAAAGAGCGAGCAGGAGCCGCTGCGTATATTCGGAAGAGTCGAGGGGGGAGAGATAATAAAGGCACAGAGCCCCGTGATCACTACACAGTGCATACGTGTTCCCGTGCTTAACGGGCATACCGCCGCAGTTTTTGTAAGGTTTAAGAAAAAACCTTCAAAGCAGGAGCTCATAGATGCCATGGTATCTCTTTCAGGGGAGCCGCAGAGGCTTTCGCTCCCCAGTGCTCCGAAGCAGTTTATCAGGTATATGGAGGAGGACAACAGACCTCAGGTGAGCCTTGATGTGGATTATGAAAACGGAATGGGTATTTCCATCGGAAGGCTTAGGGAGGACATCCTGTTTGATTACAAGTTTGTCGGCCTTTCCCATAATACCGTAAGGGGTGCCGCGGGCGGAGCTGTTCTGTGTGCCGAGCTTCTTAAGGCAAAGGGTTACATCAATAAGAAATGACAGCAGCTGCAAAGTGTGACCGGGAAGCCGTTCAAAGCCCCGGGTAAGCCTTGTACTGTGGGATATACTGATCAAATGGACAAACTTAAATATCAGCTTGATTATCTGACTGCCATCAACGACAGGCTGTGTGAAAGCGACCGGATGTACAGGATGATAGCTCTTTCCGATGACGGGCTTTTCCTTTACCTGAATCTGAAGAGGGATCACACCGAGCTTGTGGGCCCGTGGGAAAGGTATCTCGGCTATAAGCCCCTGCCGGGTGAGTTCCTCGTGAGCGACCTGAACAGCTTTGTTTCGGAAGCCTGTCTTGACGATTTTATCGAGAACATCGTCGAAATGGACAAAAGGGGACTGGAGCATGCGGAGCTTATGCTTAAGAGCGCGGACGGAAAGGACTTCCGCTGTGTCGGTACCGTATATTATGACGAAAACAACGCTCCGGCCTACAGGCTGATCAGCTTTTACGAAGCGGATAAATACCGGGAGAAGGAATGATTCAGGAAAGAAGCGTGGAATATGAATATCTGCGCAGCTTTTACGAAAGAGAAGAAAATCAGATAATAGTCCTTTACGGGGACAGGTTTAACGGACTTTCCGCATTTTTAAAGGATTTTCTAAGGGGCATGAGCTATTATTATTATCTCGCAAGGCCCTGCTCAGAGGAGGAACAGATAAGCCTGTGGAGAAACGAGCTTAAGGACGAGCTTCCCAAAAGGACGGAGATCACTGACGGTTATCAGGGCATTTTTTCCGCGATGCTGAATCAGAAATGTGAAAAGAGAGTCATCGTGATAGATGAGTTCCAGAATATCGTTAAGGGTTCAGAGGACTTTATCGATATCCTCATAAGAGCCTCCGGCGATAAGTGGAGCAATCAGCCCGCACTGTTTTTACTTGTCACAAGGGGATCCTTCTGGGTCGAGCACCAGATGGTCGAAAAGCTGGGAAGATCGGCCTATGAGATCTCCGGTCTTATAAAGCTCAATGAGCTGAAGTTTCTGAACCTGGTAAGATATTTCAGGAATCAGGAGCTGAGAAGCTGTGTGGAGATATATTCGGTCCTTGGAGGCTACAGGGAGCTGTGGGAATATTTTGACGATTCCCTGTCGGTAAGCGAGAATATCTGCAGGACAATTCTGACGGAGGGAAGCGCTCTCTGGGAATACGGGATGCATATACTTCCTGAGGAGCTTAGGGAGCCGGCGGTATATTATACGATACTTTCCGCTCTTTCCTCCGGTAAGGAAAAGCTTAATGACATATATAAGCATACCGGCATAAGCAGGGCAAAGATCAGCGTATACCTGAAGAACCTGATAGCCCTTAATATCGTGAAAAAGGTAGATTCCTATGATTCCGCCTGCAGGGAGAATGCCCAGAAGGGGATATACCGGATAGCCAATGCCTTTACGGCCTTCTGGTTCCGTTTTGTCTTTAACCGCCTGTCAAAGCTTAAGTTCTATCCTCCGGAGAAATTCTACCAGAAATACATTGCTCCGGGTTTTGAGGAATATACCGCAAGGTACTTTACGGAGGTATGCTCCGAATACCTTGAGCTCATGAACAGGATGGGCAAGCTTTCGTTCAAGTACACAAGGAAGGGAAGCTGGATAGGCAAGGTAGGTAATCTTGACATCATCGCCCAGGATGAGGAGGGACATACGCTTTGCGCACTCTGCAGCTACGAAAAGAGCAGGATGAGCTATGAGGATTATGAATGGTTTCTCTTCTGCATAAAGCAGGCAAGGCTTAAGGTGAATGATTATTTTCTTTTTTCATCGGGCGACTTTGATGAGAGGATAATACTTGAGGCGGAGGAGAGAGAAAACGTATATCTCATCGATTCCTCCAAGCTTTGAGGAAAGAAACCGATCGCAGCATTTCACCGAAGGGTGAAATGTTACAACTGACCGGCGCCGGTTGCATTTCGGGTGCCGGGATGATAGAGTTTTAAAATGTAATGTTATTATTTGATCGAAGGAGGATTATTATGAAAAAAACACTGTCTTTGATACTGGCCTCATCCATCGGGCTTATGAGTCTGTTCGGCTGTGCCGTGCCCTCGGGAACGGGAGCTGCCGCCGGGCAGGGAGCAAATGCGCAGGCTGCGGAAGGCTCTGAGGGCGCAAAGGGCTCCGGGGAGGTCCTTGTAATGGCGACCAACGCGGAATTTCCGCCTTATGAGTTCTATGACGGAAATACCATCGTGGGAATAGACGCTGAGATCGCACAGGCCATTGCCGAGGACATGGGCATGACTCTTAAGATAGAGGACATGGCCTTTGATTCGGTGATCGCATCCGTTCAGACCGGAAAGGCTGATATAGGCGTAGCAGGCCTTACGGTAACCGAGGACAGGCTTCAGAATGTTAATTTTTCCGATTCCTACGCTGATTCCTCACAGATGATAATAGTTGCGGAGGGGAGCGAAGTGGATGAGCCCGATGATCTTGAGGGCAGGACGATCGGGGTTCAGCTCGGGACCACGGGTGATATCTACGCGGAGGATATCGAGGATGCGACAATAGAGCGCTATAACAAGGGAATGGAAGCCATACAGGCTCTTTCACAGGGCAAGATAGATGCGGTCATTATTGACAGAGAGCCTGCGAAGGTGTTTGTTTCCCAGAACACGGGCATCAGGATGCTCGATGAGGAGTTTACCGTAGAGGAATATGCCATTGCCGTAGCAAAGGACAATGAAGAGCTCCTTACAAAGATCAACAAATCCATTGCTTCTTTAAAATCAAGCGGGAAGCTTCAGGAGATCGTTGACAAATATATTACGGCGGAATAAAAGATGAGTGAGTTGGCAAGGTCCTTTTCCCAGAATTTTATTGAAAAGGAAAGATACAGGTATCTGCTTGAGGGGCTTGGGAATACTCTTCTCATGACCCTTTGCGCGGTGCTTATAGGTATTTTTATAGGCTTTATCATAGCTGTGATACGCTCCACCTATGATAACACCGGAAAGCTTAAGGTGCTCAATTTTTTTGCAAACCTTTATCTGACGGTCATCAGGGGTACTCCCGTGGTGCTTCAGCTTCTGATCACCTATTTTGTCATTTTTGCTTCGGTTAACGTGAGCAAATTGTTTACCGCGATAATAGCCTTCGGTATCAATTCCGGGGCCTATGTCGCGGAGATAATACGAAGCGGGATCAATTCAATAGACAGGGGACAGTCCGAGGCCGGACGTTCCTTGGGCTTTTCTTATTCACAGACAATGCTCTGGTTCATTCTGCCCCAGGCCATTAAAAATGTGCTCCCGGCTCTCGGAAATGAGTTCGTGGTGCTTCTTAAGGAGACCTCGGTGGCCGGTTATATTGCCATGCAGGATCTCACAAAGGGAGCGGACATTATAAGAAGCCAGACCTATTCGGCATTTATGCCGCTTATAATGGCTGCCCTGATATATCTTATCATGGTGGTCATCTTTGATAATCTTATAAAAAGGCTTGAAAGGAGGCTCAGAAACAGTGATCACTGATAATAAGGGCACTCCGCTTATCCAGGTGAAAAACCTCTGCAAGTCCTTTAACGGTACTGAGGTCCTGAAGAATGTCTCGGTGGATTTTTACAGAGGGGACGTAGCCTTTATAGTAGGACCCTCCGGCTCCGGGAAGAGTACCTTTCTAAGGTGCCTGAACAGGCTCGAGGAGCCTGACGGAGGCAGTATTTTTTTTGAAAATGCGGATATCTGCGATCCCGGCTGCAACATCAATATCCACAGACAGAAGATGGGGATGGTTTTTCAGCAGTTCAATCTCTTTCCTCATCTTACCGTAATGAGGAATCTTACGATAGGACCGGTAAAGCTTCAGAATGCTTCAAGGGAGGATGCCGAGAGAAAGGCCTTATCGCTGCTTGAAAGGGTAGGCCTTGCGGAGAGGGCGGACGCTTATCCGAACCAGCTTTCAGGAGGTCAGAAGCAGCGTATCGCGATCTGCCGGTCTCTTTGCATGGATCCTGACGTCATGCTCTTTGATGAGCCTACCTCGGCTCTCGATCCCGAGATGGTGGGAGAGGTCCTTAATGTCATGAGAGAGCTTGCCAGAGAAAAAATGACCATGATCGTCGTCACACATGAAATGAGCTTTGCCAGAGAAGTGGCGGACAGGATACTTTTCATGGCGGACGGCGAGTTCCTTGAGGAAAACTCTCCCGACAGCTTTTTTGATCATCCTGAAAATGAAAGGCTTAAGGCCTTTTTAGGGAAGGTTTTATGAGTAAGACTGTTTTTATAGCTGAAAAGCCAAGCGTTGCCAGACAGTTTGCCGAGGCTCTGAAGCTGAAGGCACAGAATCATGACGGATATCTTGAAGCTGAAAATACGATAATAACCTGGTGCGTGGGGCACCTGATCACCATGAGCTATCCCGACGCTTATGATGAAAGGTATAAAAAATGGAGCTTCTCGACCCTTCCCTTCCTTCCGGACAAATACAGATATGAGGTGATACCCTCCTCACGGAAGCAGTATGAGATCGTAAAACAGGTTCTTACGAGAAAGGACGTTGATACGATCTATGTATGTACGGATTCCGGCCGGGAGGGTGAATATATTTACCGGCTCGTCGACCAGGAGGCAGGAGTCGGGGGCAAGAAAAAAAAGAGAGTCTGGATCGATTCCCAGACGGAGGAGGAGATCAGGCGGGGCATAAAGGAAGCAAAGGACCTTTCGGAATATGATGCTCTTGCTGACGCGGCGTATTTAAGGGCCAAGGAGGACTATCTGATGGGCATCAACTTTTCACGTGCCCTCAGCCTTAAATACGGCAACTCCATCGCCGGCTTCCTCAATATGAAATACGCGGTCATCTCCGTAGGAAGAGTTATGACCTGTGTCCTTGGAATGGTCGTGCGAAGAGAGCGTGAGATCAGGGCCTTTGTAAAGACCCCCTTTTACAGGCTGATAGCTCTTGTAAGCCCCGTACCTTGGGACGCGCCGAAGGAGGGCTGCTTTAACGCGGAATTCAGGGCCGTGGAGGGCTCAGAGTACTATCTGTCTCCGAAGCTTTACAAGGAAAACGGCTTTAAGGACAGGGAGCTTGCGGAAGCAGTGCTTAAGAGCCTCCTTGAAAAAGCGGAAAACAAAGCCGTTGTCAGAACCATAGAACGGAAAAAGGAGCAGAAGAAGCCTCCTTTGCTGTTTAATCTGGCGGAGCTTCAGAATCTGTGCTCCAAGCTCTTTAAAATAAGCCCCGAGGAGACCCTTAAGGTCGTTCAGGAGCTGTACGAAAAAAAGCTTGTCACCTATCCGAGGACCGACGCAAGGGTATTATCCGGCGCGGTTGCAAAGGAGATATATAAAAACATAGGCGGGCTTAAGCAATATGATAAGGTATCGGCCTTTGCCGGACATATACTTGAAACGGGCTCCTATAAAAATATAGCCAAAACAAAATATGTGAACGACAAGCAGATCACTGATCATTATGCTATCATCCCTACGGGGCAGGGTCTTGACGCTCTTTCCCGTCTTTCCCGCCTTTCACAGGATATTTACGAGGTCATAGCCCGGCGTTTTGTCGGGATCTTCCTTGAAAACGCAGAATATATGAAGGTAAGCCTGTCACTTGATATCGCGAAGGAGGGCTTCTTTTCCTCTTTCAGGGTGCTCCTTAAGGAAGGCTTTTTGAGCTCTTCGGCATATTCCTTTGTGAAAAAGAATGAAAGCAGGCAGGAAAAGACCGAAGGAGACGGGGAGAAAGAGGAGACCGAGGAGCAGGATATCGATTCCCGGATGCTTGACAGAATATCCTCTCTGAAAAAGGGGGATGAGTTAAGACTTGAGAACATCATCATAAAGGAGGGCGAGACCTCACCGCCGAAGCGCTACACCTCAGGCTCGATGATCCTTGCGATGGAAAATGCGGGTCAGCTTATTGAGGACGAGGAGCTGAGAGCGCAGATAAAGGGCAGCGGCATCGGGACCAGCGCCACCAGGAGCGGGATCCTTGAAAAGCTCTTTACAAACAGATATCTCAGGCTGAATAAGAAGACCCAGGTTATCACGCCCGAGCTTTACGGTGAGCTGATATATGACGTGGTCGATTCCTCCATAAGGCCGCTGCTTGATCCCAAGCTTACCGCAAGCTGGGAAAAGGGGCTTACGCAGGTGGCGGACGGCACAATAAGCGCTGATGTATACATGGAAAAGCTCAACGATTATGTGGCAAGAAGGACGGAGCTTGTAAAAACCGCAGACAACACAACGGGGCTGAGAAGTATGTTTTTAAAGGCCTCGTCTTTTTACAAAAAGAAGGAGAAATAATGGAGCAGTGCAGGATAGAGAAGCTTTTTGAGCTTAAGGAAACGATCGCGGCAGCCTTATTTGAGGGGCATGTATATCCCTGGGAGCTTTTGCCGCTTATAGGTGAATTCATTAAAGGGCTTGGGGAAAGCCTTCCCGAATCCGAATACGAAAGAAGGGGCGAGTACGTATTTGCGGCCAGGGATGCCAGGATATATGACTCGGCATACATTGCGGGCCCCGCGATTATCGGCAGGGGCGCCGAAATAAGGCACTGCGCCTTCATAAGGGGAAATGCCATAGTGGGTGAGAAGGCGGTCGTGGGTAATTCCACGGAGCTTAAGAACGTCATTCTCTTTAACGGGGTACAGGTTCCTCATTATAATTATGTAGGCGATTCCATCCTCGGCTTTAAGGCCCACATGGGCGCCGGTTCCATAACCTCAAACGTAAAGTCGGACAAAACGCTCGTCTGTGTAAAGGACAGCGGCGCAGAGATCGAAACCGGACTGAAGAAGTTCGGCGCCATGCTGGGAGATCACGCAGAGGTCGGCTGCAACAGCGTTCTGAACCCAGGCACTGTGATAGGGAGAAATACGAACATCTACCCGACCTCCTGTGTCCGCGGAGTCATTCCTGAGGATTCCATCTATAAAGCCCCGGGACAGATCGTCAGGAAAAAGCACTGAGCAGATATTGTATTTTTTCATTGCGCGCCCACCACATCATGGGTATAATATTCTCTATAAAGGGTTGCATCAGCATCAAAATTTTGTCATAAACTGTTAAAAAAAAGTTAATAAAATTTATCGTAAAAATGATTAAAAAACTGTAACATTTTTCCAAGTTAATGGTATAATGAGTAGGATAACTGAATCAGATGAATGAATTTGTATAATATTAACGGCTGTTAAGTTCTTCTTTAATGGTTGGGGGAGTACAGCTGTTATATTATAAATATTTTTAAGAAAAGGAAGGTATGATTTATGGCAGATGAAAACAATGCTAACAAGTCACCAAGCAACTCCGGGGGAAAGAAAAATCTCCCGAATCTCCTTGACCGTAAGGATATGTCTGACTATGAGCGTTCATCCTACGAGGAGCAGCTCTTAAACAGTCTGAGCAATGATGACAACAAGATCATCGCATCACTCCTTATGGACATCCGTGACAAGAATGACAAGGCATTGAAAACGGCTCAGAAGCAGTCTAAGTTTTCACTCGGGACCTCGATCTTCTGTGCCCTTATCGTATTAGTCCTTGCCATTGCGGTATTCTCAATCGTACCGAGGGTTACAAGTCTTGTAGCGGACGTACAGGGTGTAGTAGGACAGGTTAACGGACTTATTGGTGACGTTAGCGGTCAGATCGACGGCATCGTTGGAACGCTCAACGATACCATCGGCACAGTAACAGGTCAGCTCGACGGCATTATGGGTCAGGTTGACGGCATCGTGAATCAGGCAGACGACATTGTCGGTCAGGTCAACACTGTGATCGGAGAGGCTCAGGTAGTCATAAAGAACGCACAGGATATTACCGACGAAATAGCTGCAGCTGATATCGGAGGCCTCGTAAACAATGTACAGCAGATCACGGATCAGGTAGCGGCAGCGGATGTAACAGGTCTTGTTAACAATACCAATGCTCTTATCGGCCAGATCTCAGAGGCTGACATCAACGGCGTGATCAATAACGTTAACGGTCTTGTAGACAACGCAAACGGAATGATCGCAATGGTCAACGGACTTGGTCTTGACAAGGTAGTTGCGAATGTGAACGGACTTATCGACTATGTATACACACTTGGTATCGATAGTCTCATAGCTGAGGCAACCGGCGTTCTTAACAATGTCAATACTCAGGTTATGGCACTTGTAGCCGATGCTGATGCGGTTGTTAAGCAGGTAGCGAATGCTCATCTTGATGAGCTCGTAAATGCGGTCAATACCATCAGTCAGCAGATAGCTTCGGCTAAGATCGACGAGCTGGTCAATTCAGTTAATGCTCTCGTAGCTCAGATAGCTTCTTCAGACATCAACGGTCTTGTTGCCAACACGAGCGCTCTTACGGCACAGCTTTCAACGCTTGATTACGATTCTGTGATCAATAACGTGAACAGTGTTGCAGGCGACGTCAGCAGGATCACTGGCGAGGTTGCCGATCTCAACATCGCAGGAGTATTTGACGATGTCAACACGATCACGGATCAGGTTGCAAACGCAGGGTTCGACAGGCTTTATGAAAACGTTGTGACTGTATCCGATGAGGTTGCAAGCGTTGATCTTATCGGCATGGTTGACGGAGTGAACAGCATCGTTAATGAGGCTGGCACGGTAGTTTCCGATGTCCAGAAGGCTGAGGTTGTTGAAGGTGTTAACGATCTCGTTAAGACCAGCACCGATGCGGTCGATACTCTGGTAGCAAGCGGCGACGAGGCAGTTAAGTCTCTGGCTGCTGCAGGAAGCGATTCCATAAACGTATTCGTTGAGCAGAGCAGCGAAGCGCTTGCAGAGGCTCTTGCGGCTATGGTTGATTCGGTTACGTCAACCATGGATCAGATCACCGAGAACGTGAACAATGCGGTTTCACAGAGCAGCGTTAACGTTGATATCGATGATCAGACTGTCAACGATCTTTTAAGCATGATCGGTATGCAGCAGTAATAAAAATTAAACCATTAAAACTGTTTGGTGATAAAATGGAGCTGATCCGTCCGGTTTACCGGGCGGATCAGTGCGAACTGAGGTTCGCACCCGGGCGCGTGATCCGCGGAGCGGATCGGCGCATACGGAAATGGATCAAAGTGAGGAAGGTTGTTTATGTTAGGTGCTGATGCAATGGCAAAAAGTTTGGAGGCTGAAGGCGTTAAGTTTGTTTTCGGTTATCCCGGTGTTGCTATATGTCCGTTTTTCAACAGCATGTTATCAGTGGATATAAACAGAGTTCTTGTCAGGACCGAGCAGAATGCCGCCCATGCGGCAAGCGGTTATGCAAGGGTTTCCGGTAAGGTCGGGGTCTGCGTTGCGACGTCGGGCCCCGGCGCTACCAACCTGATAACAGGGATAGCGACGGCACACGCAGATTCAATCCCGCTTGTCTGCATTACGGGACAGGTGGATTCCTCGCTCCTTGGTTCAGATGTTTTCCAGGAGGCGGATATTACGGGGGCGACAGAGTCTTTCGTAAAGTACAGCTATCTTGTAAGAGATGCTGAAGATATTCCGCGTGTTTTCAAGGAAGCCTTCCATATTGCGTCTACCGGAAGGAAGGGGCCTGTGCTCATAGACGTTCCGATAGACGTACAAAATTCAACCATTAGTAAATTCAGATATCCGGACGAAGTAAGTCTGCGTACATATAAGCCAACCGTCAGGGGTCATGCGGTGCAGATAAAGAAGGTGATCAAAGCACTTTCAAGGGCCAGAAAACCTATAATCTGCGCCGGCGGTGGCGTTATTTTAAGCGGAGCGAAGTCAGAGCTCCGTAATTTTTCGCATAAGTACGGTATCCCCGTTGTTTCCACGATGATGGGGCTCAGTGCTCTTCCTACCGATGATCCGTTATATTTCGGAATGGTGGGAAACAACGGCAAGCCCTATGCAAACCGCGCCATGAACGAGGCTGATCTCATAATCATGATCGGGGCAAGGGTAGCGGACAGAGCGATCTCACAGCCTGATCTTATTATAGGAAATAAGGTGCTCATCCATATTGACGTAGATCCGGCGGAGATTGGAAAGAATGTCGGCCCTACTATTCCTCTTGTGGGTGATATAAAGGCGATTTTTGAGGATCTTATGAGCAATGAATCGGATGCCGATTATTCGGAATGGGTGTCATTGTTAGGTGATTATAAGAGCCAGGCGCCTGAACGTAAAAAGCCCCGGGACGGCTTTGTTGATCCCGCGGAGTTCATCAGGCTCCTTTCTCTGAAGCTTTCGGATGACGCGATCTATGTGGCGGATGTAGGCCAGAACCAGATGTGGTCCTGCGGCTATCATATAGTAAAGAAGGGTATTTTTATGACCTCCGGAGGCATGGGGACCATGGGCTATTCCATTCCCGCGGCCATCGGGGCAAGGGCTGCGTCCATAGAGGCGCAGAACGGCAAGAGACAGATAGTAGCTGTCTGCGGCGACGGTTCCTTCCAGATGAGCATGATGGAGCTGGCTACCATGCAGCAGCACAGGCTTCCTGTCAAGATCATCATCTTCAGGAACGGTTATCTGGGCCTTGTCAGGGAGTACCAGTATAATACCTATAAAGCAAATTATTCGGTGGTGGAATTAAGCGGCAGTCCTGATTTTTCAAAGCTTGCCTCCGCTTATGATATACCCTGTGTCAAAGCTGATAATATGGATGAGATCGATGAGATCATCGATAGCTTCCTTAATATAGAGGGTCCCGCGATCATGGATGTAAATATCGATCCGTTGGATATGTCTAAATAAAGGTAATCATGAAAAGAATATATTCTGTATCAGTAGAAAACCGTTCCGGCGTACTTGCCAAGGTCGCCGGGCTTTTCGCAAGAAGATGTTTTAATATTGATTCTCTCGCCGTGGGAGAGACCTTTGAAAAGGGTGTAAGCTGTGTTACTATTGTTTCGTCAGGGGAAAGGTCGACTCTTGAACAGATAGAAAAGCAGCTTAATAAGAAGATCGATGTGATCAAGGTCAAAACCTTTTCGGAGGAGGAGAGCCTCAGCCGGGAGCTGATCCTTGTAAAGGTCAAGTACAATAAGTCAAACCGCCGTGAGCTTCTTGAAATATGCGATACCCTGGGAGCGAAGATAGCGGATGTTTCCAGGTCCTTTATGACCATTCAGCTGTGTGACGTGCCGGAGAAGACGGAGATCCTTATGGAGATGCTTTCTTCCATAAGCGTGGTCGAGGTCGCAAGGACAGGGATACTGGCTCTCCAGAAGTGCTCGCTAAGTGACAGATCATAGTAATTGCGAAAACCGCAGCTTGTACCTAAGCGCCCGAAGGCTTTTGCATCGGCGCAACGGAGGTGTTTTTTTATGCATAAAAAGGTGTTTCAGCTTATAGTAGAAAATTCATCCGGTGTACTCAGCCGTATTTCCGGGCTGTTCAGTCGGAGAGGCTACAATATCGAGAGTATTACCGCCGGTGTCACCTCTGACCCTGGATTTACAAGGATCACTATCGTCACCTCCGGAGATGAGGATATTCTTGAACAGATCGAAAAACAGGTGGCCAAGCTCATAGATGTCCGTTCCGTGACCGAGCTCAGACCTGAGGATTCGGTTTACAGAGAGCTTCTGATGATCAAGCTCAGGGTAAAGCGGGACGAAAGAGCGGCTGTGGTAGCCCTGACAGAGACCGATGTATTCAGGGCAAACATCATAGACGTAGGTCCTGATTCAATGATAATCGAGCTTACGGGAACCCAGAGCAAGGTGGATGATTTCATTGCTCTTGTTGACTGCTATGAGATACTTGAGATCGCAAGGACCGGGATCGCCGGTCTTACCAGAGGCACGGAGAAGATAGTCAGGATCGAATCGGATAAATAGGTATTCATTTGTTATATATATGCCAGGATTAAGGAGGAAAAATATTATGGCAAAGATTTATTATCAGGAGGATTGCAACCTTTCAATGCTGGAGGGCAAGACCATTGCGGTCATCGGCTACGGAAGCCAGGGGCATGCACATGCTCTGAACGCAAAGGAATCGGGCTGCAATGTTATCATCGGTCTGTATGAGGGATCGAGATCGTGGGATAAGGCAGTAAAGCAGGGCTTTGATGTTTATACGACCGCTGAAGCCGCAAAGAAGGCTGATATCATAATGATCCTTATTAATGATGAGAAGCAGGCTGATATGTATAAAAAGGATATCGAGCCCAACCTTGAGCCGGGAAACATGCTCATGTTCGCTCACGGCTTTAATATTCATTTCGGCTGCATAACCCCTCCTGCTGATGTTGATGTGACCATGATCGCTCCCAAGGGACCGGGTCATACGGTCCGTTCGGAGTATCTGGAGGGAAAGGGTGTTCCCTGTCTCGTAGCCGTTGAGCAGGATGCCACAGGCAAGGCTCTTGATATTGCCCTGGCGTATGCCCTTGCGATCGGAGGGGCCAGGGCAGGCGTGCTTGAGACCACCTTCAGGACTGAGACCGAGACGGATCTGTTCGGTGAACAGGCTGTTCTTTGCGGCGGTGTATGCGCACTGATGCAGGCAGGCTTTGAAACTCTTGTTGAAGCCGGTTATGATGAGAGAAATGCTTATTTTGAATGCATACATGAAATGAAGCTGATCGTGGATCTTATCTATCAGTCAGGCTTTGCGGGAATGAGATATTCGATCTCCAATACAGCGGAATACGGTGATTATATCACCGGTCCCAAGATCATTACCGAGGATACCAAAAAGGCCATGAAGAAGATCCTTTCAGACATCCAGGACGGCAGCTTTGCCAAGCAGTTCCTGCTTGATATGTCTCCTGCCGGCAGACAGGTCCATTTCAGGGCCATGAGAAACAAAGCGGCAGAGCATCCGTCAGAAAAGGTAGGAGCTGAGATCAGAAAGCTGTACAGCTGGAATAACGAGGCTGACAAGCTTATCAATAACTGATATTCTGTTTTCTGCAGGTCCAAAACATTAAAGACAATAAAAGCCCCTGTTTTATGTGCAGGGGCTTTTTTCGGGCCATTACCCGAAAAGGAAATCAATATGGTCAAAAATGAATTATCAGATATAAAAAAATGGTACAGGATAAACCTGAATGTTCACAGATCGAATCCCGTAATATTCAGGCAGCTTTACATCACCTCCGACAGGACCCTTTCAGACCTCGCCGAGCTTTGCTGCATTTCGGTCGGTCTTCCTGGAGCAGATTTCATCCTTGAGGAGAAAATGTTGGTCATAAAGAAGCAGGATAAACAGCTTGCGGACTGTCTCGGTGAGGATGCCGGGCTTAAGCTGATATTTACGACACCGGGGAAGAAATTAAGAGATACTGATCAGGAGATCTGCCTTTTACTGAAGGTTGACGCTATTACCGAAAGGCCTGCCGGGGGAGAGCAGGAGCCTCCGACGCTCCCCTTTATTTCCATGGCCGCGGGAAGAAATATCCCGCAGAAGCTTAAGAGCCTTAAGGAGCTGAACGGGCTTCAACAGGCCTTTTATGGCAATGAGTACTGCGATATGGGAGACGGCCGATATTATTCAGCAAAGGAATCCCTTTTTTCCCTTCCGAAAACAGAGAATTCAATACGCAGATACTTTGCCCCGGAAACAGCCGTAAGAGAAATAAATCACAGATACGGCATGCCTTTAAAGCTCCTTCTTGAAAAGAATAAGATGGGAGAGCTGAAGGGTATTGCCGACTTCTTAAATATTTACTATGACAGCACGGTAAGAAAACCCGGCCTGATCGATTCCCTGTATACACGTATTCTTGGGAAAGGGATAAATTCTGTCTTCTCGGAAATGTCAGTTTCCGAATTTCTTGATTTTAAAAGCTTCGTCCTGAGCGAGGATCCGGAAAAGGAGGGGAATAACTGGGAAGAATTACTGCCGGAGCTTTTTTACAGAGGCTTGCTCCTGTATGTGCCGAAGCTCGGTCACAGGATAGCCTCTGAGGTTCTGGACTTTTATGAGGACTGGTACGGAACCGAAAAGGAAACTGAATTCATTTACGGGAAATATATGCTTAAGGCTGTGACAGTCGCTGTCAGATTGTACGGAATCTTTACGAAGGAGCAGTTTAAATACCTGGTTAAGAAGGTAAGCCCCGTGGAAATTCCCGAAGCGTCAGCAGATGAATACTTTGATAAGGTGAAAAACGGGTTCTTCATTTCCGATATAGGGGGTTTGAATGACAGCTTTGCATATCATTGCTCCTTATTGAATCAAAGAGAAGCAGACAATCTCCTGAAAAACAGATACAGCGATACCGGTCTCTTTTTTGAACCGACGGAAAAGCAGATAAACAGATTGTATGAAAAAGGGCTTTCATTATCGGCTTCAGGTGAGAAGGCTTTGATGTCGTATCTTAATGATTACTGCTATTTCAGTTATTATGATACTGAAGATATTAAAGGAGCCTGCAGACGGATAGTTAATGAGCTTCATAAGTGCGGTGATGCGGAGGCTGCCTGCAAGCGGGCCGAGAATGAAATGCGAAGGCTCAGCTGGAGCAGGGATAAGGATAGGGTAATGACAAAAATAAAGGCGATCCTTGTGAAGGAGGCCGATGCTCTCCCCCTTATAAGCCTGAACGGCTTCTCCAGGAACAACTGCCCCGCAGAAATACTGGAGCATGAAAAAGCGCTAAGGGAAGCAGCAGATTCGAAAAAAAAGACGGCCGTCAAAAAGACCGCTGTGAAAAAGGCTGCCGCGAGAACCGTGGCTGTAAAAAGAAAATGATGCGTTCAGAAGATCGAACGCTCAGGGACGAACTGGTGTTCGCACCTGAGCGCACGATTCACAGGCGGATCGGCGCGGAAAAGGAAATGATATGAAATTTACCGAATATTATGATTGTTTTACTGAAAATGAGCTCGCAGCCGGTGCGGAGCTGTATTTTTCAGGAGATCTTCAGGAAATAGAGACCACGGCTCAAAAAAGCCCCACAGGAGAAAATGCCCCTGCGGAGAAAAAGTTCTGTAACCACTTTCCTGACAGCAGCACCGTTCTTTTAAAGGCAAAATGGCGGGAACAGGCGGTACACAGGAAGGAAACGCTTAAGAGCTGCAGCCTGAGATTACATGAAGGGCTCGGGCTTGTCTGTGAGACTTCCTGCTGCTGTGAGCGTTTTCAGGAGCAGCTCTATGGCTGCCCGCATGTTGCGGGTCTCCTCACCGCCTATATTGTACAAAAAGAGGGGGAGGATGTATTACGCGGCACAGGAGTGGAGGAACTGCTTAAAAACATGACAAATACAGAGGATCCCTTCCTTCCGGGTGTCCTGAAGCGCACCGACGGCCGTATCCTGTCACTTCTTGAGGGCAATGAGAACCAGGCGCTTCCGGTATGGCGGGAGGCTCTTAAACAGAGTGATCCTCTGAGGATCTCCGCAAGCCTTGAAAAGTCCTCCAAAGGGATACTGTTAGGCCTCAAAGCCGGTACAGGCAGGCGCATGTATCAGGTCCAGGATCTTCGTGAATTTCTGGAGCTTTACCAGAATGAAGGGATATTTACATCAGGTAAGGCCGAATTTAAGCTGGGACGTAAAAATGCCGAAGCTCAGAGCGGAGAGCTTCTGGATTACCTTTCGGGTCTTTATAGTGCCTCGGTAAAGGGACTGCTTCGCGGCCAGCTTTTTGCTGCTGACGGGAATAAGCATTACCGCTATATTCTCCTTTCGGGGCCGGAGCTTGACAGCTTTCTTGAGCTTTACGGGGGAATGGTACTGTCCATCGCATTTTACGATGAACGTCTGGTGAACCTTGATAAAAAGGGACTTAGTGCCGTTCTTCGTAAAAAAGCCTACGGAGCCACACTAAGGATAGATCCGGTAAATGTGCTGTTCGTAAACGGCACAAGGATCTATCTTTCCGATGCCACGGATATTTTCCGTGTTGAATCGGAAAGTACGGAAAAGACTCAGGCCTTTTTATCTCTTTTGGAATGGGATGATGAGCTTTACATCAGAGAATCAGAGATAGGTGCCGTGTGCCGGAACCTCCTGCCGGTTTTCAGACGCTTCGGAAATGTCATCACTAAGGGAATGGACTTTGAGGACTATGAGCAGGAATTCCCTCAGTTTATGTTTCAAATGGATTACAGCTCGGAGCATATCCTCACCTGTATTCCCTATGCCGTATACAAAAAGCAGGACTTTAAGGTACCTCTGTTTGACAGTAAAACGGATGCGGGCAGAAGAAACGGTTACGCGGAGTCACAGGTTTCCGACGCTCTTACGGGATATTTTAACAGGCTGGACAGTAATACCTTTACGCTGTATTCCCGGCTTGATGAGGAAGAGCTGTATGAATTTATGAAAAATACGCTTCCTGCTCTGGAAAAGCTTGGCAGTATCCTTGTTACTGAAAGCCTGAAAAGGAACAGGGTAAGAGCGCTTCCTTCCATGAAGGTTGGAGTCTCCGTTGAAGGCGGGCATATTCTTTTGTCCTTACAGGGAAATGGTCTCACTGAGGCTGAAACGGCGCAGATACTCGGCGCGTACCGCAAAAAAAAGAAGTATTTCCGTTTAAAGAGCGGTGAATTTCTCTCTATGGAAGGTGAAGGCGAAAACGGGCAGGAGAGTGAGAATGTCTGGGATACGGCTTCCTCTCTGTATGCTGATTACGGGAAGAAGGATCCGAATAATATAAGGATCCCTGCCTTCCGGGCCATGTATCTTTCGGAGATGCTTGAAAACAAACGGGATACCGAATTCGAGGCCACCGGTCAGTATCGTGAGCTCCTTATGGCAATGGATACCGACAGCGAGGCGGATAAAGAGGTGCCTGCTCCATTAAGGGAAATAATGCGGCCTTATCAGACAGACGGTTATCGTTGGATATCCATGTTGAAGCGCTGCGGCTTTGGCGGAATACTTGCAGACGATATGGGACTGGGAAAAACGCTGCAGATCCTGAGCTTCCTTCTTTCCGAAAAGCTTTCGGGGAAAAAGGGGGATGATCTGAGGACCCTGGTAGTCTGTCCCGCGTCTCTTGTATATAACTGGAAGAAGGAGATCGAAAAATATACGCCGAAGCTTTCATGCGTCGTTATAGCAGGGACCGCGGCAGTAAGGAAGGAATTACTTTCAGACTGCGGAAACGCGGATATCCTGATCACCTCCTATGATCTGCTGAAACGGGATATCTCACTCTATGAGGAGCTTTGCTTTGCAAACCAGATCATAGATGAAGCACAGTTCGTAAAAAATCAGAAGACCCAGGCGGCCCAGTCGGTAAGGCTTGTTAACAGCTCCTTCCGCATGGCTCTTACGGGTACTCCGATAGAAAATTATTTAAGCGAGCTGTGGAGCATAATGGACTACCTTATGCCGGGCATACTGTTCCAGTACGGCAAATTTCAAAGTGAATACGAGACCCCCATTGTAGCAGGGAAAAATACCGATATTCTGAACAGGCTCAGAAAAATGGTGCATCCCTTTATCCTCAGAAGGCAGAAAAAGCAGGTATTAAAGGAATTGCCGGATAAGCTTCAGGAGGTGGTTTCCGTCCGCCTTGAGGGTGAACAGAAGAAGCTTTATGATGCTTCGGCAGAGGAGATCCGTCTGATGCTTGATAGTGTGAGCGCCTCAGAGTTTAAATCCGGTAAATTAATGTTTCTGGCAAAGCTTACGGGGCTTCGTCAGATATGCTGCGATCCTTCCCTGATCTATGAAGATTACAGGGGAGGAAGCGCCAAGCTGGAGGCCTGCCTGGAGCTTATCAGTCAGGCGATCGACGGGGGACATAAGCTGCTGCTTTTTTCTCAGTTCACCTCAATGCTGGATATCATCGGGGAAAGGCTTAAGGATGAGGGCATTGAGTATCACCGGATCGACGGAAGTGTACCCAAGGAAAAGAGGATGGAGCTTGTGGATTCGTTTGCGGGAGATAATGTACCGGTCTTTCTCATCTCTCTTAAGGCCGGAGGGACCGGACTTAACCTGACTGCGGCAGATATAGTGATCCATTACGATCCGTGGTGGAACCAGGCTGCCCAGGATCAGGCTACGGACAGAACACACCGTATCGGTCAGACACAGCGTGTTACGGTATATGAGCTGATAGCCGAGGATACCGTTGAGGAACGGATAGAGCGGATTAAGGAGGGCAAGAATAAGCTGGTTGAGGATGTCCTTTCCGGAGACGGGATCGGCTCCACATCCATAAACCGTGAGGAAATGCTGAGTTTGCTGGGCTGAGGGCTGATTAACGGATTTTTTCTTCGTTCCGGGGCAATCGCTTAATACCCCGGGGTTGTGATGGACATGCCGATCATAAGAAAGCCCGGCTCTTCGCGGCTGCAGCTCACTGTTTTCGTTAAGAATATGTTTGACACGGGCTGCCGGATATGCTAATATACTAGGGTATGCCGCCTGGCGAGGTTTTTAAACCGTTTAATAAAGATATTTAAGGCTTTTAAACGGTGCCGAAGCCAGCGAGTAAATCTTACAGGAGGTACCAAATGTACGCTATTATTGCAACAGGCGGGAAGCAGTACAAGGTTTCCGAGGGCGATGTGATCAGGGTTGAAAAGCTCGGCATAGACGAGGGTGAGAAGTATACCTTTGATCAGGTATTGGCTGTTTCGGGAGATAAGCTTCTTGTCGGTAATGATGTGGCAAATGCGTCTGTGGATGCAACCGTTATAAAGAACGGCCGCGGGAAAAAGGTCATTGTATACAAGTACAAGAGAAAAACCGGATACCACAAGAAGAACGGTCACAGACAAGCATACACCGAGGTAAAGATCGATTCCATAAACGCTTAAGGCTTTGTGGCGTTTCGTCTTTATACGGACAGAGCAGTTATGATCGTTGCAAGGATCTGTAAGCATAAAGGAGAATACAAGTCCTTCAGCTTCCGGGGTCATGCGGAGTATGATGAAGAGGGCCGTGATATCGTCTGTGCGGCGGTGTCCATGCTGGTCATTAATACCGCAAATGCCCTTCAGAGGCTGACAGGGAACAGGCTTAAGGGCTCAAATGACGATGGAATATGGTTTGAGTTCACCGATGCTCCCGATGAAAGCGGAAGGCTTCTTATCGATACCATGCTTATGGGACTTGAGGATGTTCAGAAAAAATACGGAAAAGGCTATATAAAGCTGATATCAGAGGAGGTGTAAACATGTTTGAGCTTGACCTTCAATTCTTTGCTCATAAAAAGGGAGTTGGTTCTACCAAAAACGGCAGAGATTCGGAATCCAAAAGATTAGGCGCAAAAAGAGCTGACGGCCAGTTTGTAAAAGCCGGAAATATTCTCTTCAGACAGCGCGGGACCAAGATACATCCCGGAACCAATGTGGGAAGAGGCGGGGATGATACCCTGTTCGCACTGGTCGATGGTGTATTAAGGTTTGAGAGATCAGGCAGAGACAGGAAAAAAGCTAGTGTTTATCCTGTTGAGAGTAACTGATCCTGAATTTGTTTTAAAAGCTCTGAACTTTAACGGTTTAGAGCTTTTTTACTCTTAAGGAGGTCTTTATGGCTTTTGCTGACAGAGCTAAGATATTTGTAAAAAGCGGAAAAGGCGGCGACGGACATGTTTCCTTCAGACGGGAAAAATATGTTCCGAACGGAGGACCCGACGGAGGAGACGGCGGAAGGGGCGGAGATATAATATTTGAGGTCGACCCGGGTATGAACACTCTTTCCGACTTCAGGCATCATAGAAAATATCTTGCCGAAAACGGTGAGGACGGCGGAAAACGCAACCGCAAGGGTAAAAGCGGGCAGGATCTTGTGATCAGGGTCCCTGAGGGTACTGTGCTTAAGGATGCGGATACCGGCAAGGTGATCCTTGACATGTCAGGGAAGAACAGGCGGGTGACCCTTTTAAAGGGCGGAAGAGGAGGCATTGGCAACCAGCACTATGCCACCGCTACCATGCAGGCTCCAAGGTACGCAAAGCCCGGACAGCCCGGAGAAGAGCTTAATCTCGCAATGGAGCTTAAGGTCATTGCGGACGTAGGTCTGCTCGGCTTTCCCAATGTGGGGAAATCCACTTTTTTATCCTGTGTTTCCAACGCAAGGCCTGAGATCGCAAATTATCCCTTTACCACCATAAGCCCTCATCTTGGAGTTGTGGATTACGAGGATATAAACGGCTTCGTTATTGCCGATATCCCCGGGCTTATTGAAGGGGCTTCCGAGGGCATTGGACTGGGTCATGATTTCCTTCGTCATATAGAGCGCACAAGAGTAATGATACATATTGTTGACGCGGCGTCAGTTGAGGGAAGGGATCCCATAGACGATATCATCAAGATAAACGAGGAGCTTAAGAGCTATAATGAAGAGCTGGCGTCACGCCCGCAGATCATTGCGGCTAACAAGCTCGACTGTTTAAGCGAGGAAGAAGCCGGGGCCGTCGTGGCCAGAATAAAAAACCGTTTCGAACCGGAGGGGAAACGGGTATTTCCGTTATCCTGTGCCGCGCATACCGGGATCAGGGAGATCCTCTTCTGCGTTCAGGAGCTGTTATCGGAGATCGATCTCAAACCGGTCTTTTTTGAACCGGAATATGTCATTGAAAGGCGCTCTGAGGGAGAGGAGCCCTTCACGGTCGAATATGATCCCGGGCAGAAGGTCTACAGGGTCGAGGGGCCGAGGATAGAAAAGATGTTAGGCTATACAAATCTTGAGGCTGAAAAGGGATTTGTATTTTTCCAGAAGTTTATGCGGGATAACGGTATAATCGCCGATCTGGAGGCGCTTGGCATAAATGAAGGCGATACCGTGCAGATCTACGGACATTCCTTCGAATTTTTCGGCGAGTAGGAGGATATTCAAATGAATCTGAACAGTAAACAAAGGGCGTATCTGAAAAGCATTGCTTCTTCTGAGCCGGCCATACTCAATGTCGGCAGGAGCGGAGTAACTCCTGAGGTCATTGCATCAGTCAATGAAGCTCTTACAGCGCGTGAACTGATAAAAATAGGAGTTCTTAAGAACTGTATGGAGGATACTGCTTCCGTTGCCTCCATGATATCAGAGAGAACACATTCCATGATCGTTCATATAATAGGGAAGAAAATAGTGCTTTATAAGCCCTCAAAGGATAAGGATAAGGTAAAAATAAAGCTTCCGCTGTGATGTTTTAAGTGACAAATCCCGGTCGAAAAGGTATAATCTTGAGTGTTATGGATTATCTTTTAAGTAAGGAAGAGATCAGTCAGTTAAGCATACTGGAAAAAAAGGTAAAAGCAGAGCTTAAGGATTCCAGATACCGTCATACTGTTTCCGTCGCCCATTGTGCCGCGGCGCTTTCAATGGTTCACGGGGCTCCTCTGTTCAAGGCGCTTGCTGCGGGACTTCTGCACGACTGTGCCAAATGCTATACAGATGATGAGCTTCTTTCCAAATGCAGAAAGAAGGGGCTGCCGGTCAGAGAGATCGAGGAGGTGAATCCGTCTCTTCTTCATTCTAAGTACGGTGCATATCTGGCAAAGGAGAAGTACGGTATAACGGATGATGAGATCCTGTCGGCCATAGAGTGCCACACTACCGGAAAGCCGGCCATGAGCCTGCTTGATAAAATCATCTTCACGGCAGATTATATCGAGCCCTACCGGAATCATACAGATATGCTCGTGATGATCAGGCGGGTCGCATTTCAGGACCTGGACAGGGCCGTGCTTATGATCCTCAAGGGAACGCTTCAGCATTTGGAGGAGCAGGGAGTGCCGGTGGATGAAATGACCCGGATGACCTGCGATTATTATAATGAACTGCAAAAATAATATGTGACTCTTGCCCCCGACATCATCATAATATGACGTTTATAAGGGCAGTTTAAGGGCTGTGTGCCTTATACAGGTGGAATTTATGGAAACAAAAGAACAGGTAAAAATAATAGTCAGGGCACTTGAGGACAAGAAGGCAGCAGATATATCCGTACTGGATATCAGTAAGCTTTCGGTGATGGCGGATTATTTTATTATAGGCTCAGGATCGAACAAAAACCAGATAGGAGCCATTATAGATGAGATCCAGGAAAGGCTTGGGAAAGCCGGAGTCTCTCCTAAGCATATAGAAGGAAGCAATACCTCAGGGTGGATATTGCTTGACTATCAGGACATAGTCATTCATATTTTCGACACGGAATCCCGTGCCTTTTATGACCTTGAGCGGATCTGGAGAGACTCACAGAACGTAGATATCACATCCTTCTGAACACTCCGAATACCTTTCCCAGTATGGTGACCTGATCAGTGATGATCGGGTCCATACTGTCGTTTTCCGGCTGAAGCCTGTAATGACCGTTTTCCGCATAGAAGGTCTTTACCGTGGCAGAGTCGTCTATCAGAGCAACGACCACGTCTCCGTTTCTGGCGGTATTTACACATTCAACAAATATCTGATCCCCGTCCATTATACCTATATTGATCATGGAATTACCCTTGACCCTCAGTACGAAGGCCTGATTGTTGGGCACCATATCAACAGGCAGAGGGAAATATCCGGATATATTCTGCTCGGCAAGTATCGGAAGACCGGCTGCGACCGTTCCCACGACCGGGATTGATGTCATTTCCTGTCTGGTTATATTAAAGCTGTCGTCTATGATCTCTATAGCCCTTGTTTTAGAGGGATCCCTGCGGATATATCCCTTTTTTTCAAGACTCTCAAGATGTGCATGTACACTGGAGGTGGACTTAAGACCAACCGCCTCGCATATCTCCCTGACAGCGGGAGGATAGCCCCTTTTCAATATCTCTTCCTTGATATAGTCAAGGATCTGCTGCTGTTTTGAAGTGATTCTCCCGTCTCTTACTGCCATTTGTTTCCCCTTTTTATAAATCTTATCCTGTGATGCCGGCATGCAACGCTGCCATGAGACCTTTGACGCTTACAGCATTATATCATTACATGTCATCCCGCTTCTTGCGGCCCAAACTTATCCCAAGCCCCTTTATGAATTCACCTATGAGCGGCAAAAGCTCCCAGGGATATACATGCCCCTCAAATAAGGCTTCCGCGATCGTTTCCTTAAGCTAAAAAAGCGTTACTATTCACAGCCTTTTGGGCTGTGATAGTAACGGGTTTTGCCATTATAAATCGCCTTCGGCGATGGGCAAAACCCATCTCAAGCCATAAGTTGTGGCCC
>ODAI010718540.1_pt1 | contig 25247 bp, 20 predicted proteins | sample 1539321 | NCBI WGS metagenome assembly ODAI01 (sample SAMN02144231, study PRJEB22623) | gut metagenome | biome: sheep rumen | host: Ovis aries | place: New Zealand
CATCTCGCCGTCCAGTCTGTCCCTGACTTCTATGTCTTTCTGCTGCTGATTCATGCCACAGGCATCTCCTTTAACAATTCTTTTCTTAAAATACAGTTATTGATCATTCAGTCTTTATAAGTCTTCCGCTTACTCCGGCTCAAGGTCGAGCAGGTTCTGCAGGTTCTCTGCGATCGAATCCGGGCTGATGTAGAACTCATTGTGGATGAGGCCGTCATCCAGTTCCTGCCCCTCCTTATGCTCTCCGTCAAAAGTCATAAAGCCAAGGCTCTCCGCTTCCCTGATGCGGGCTGCGATCGTCGAAGCCTCTTTCTTTGGCAGATCTGACCGGATCACACCGGAAAGTTCGTCATAAAATGTGTCTGCGTAATTGGGATCTTCGCTGAGTTTTTTCAGGACGATCGAGTACGCATTCTGCATATACTGGCGCTGCCTCTTCATTCTGGCGGTATTGGTGCCGTCTCCGACGCTCATCCTGGCCCTGAGATACTTTTCGACCTGGTCGTCTCTGAGGCGGATCTCCGCCCCCTGCTTCATCTGAGGATCGACCGACGTCATATCCTCTTCGATCTTGACGGTGACACCTCCCACTGCGTGGTTAATCGCGGAGACGTCGTCCATATCGATTGAATAGTAGCCCTTGATCGGCACATTTCCGAGCAGCCTGGAAACCGTGTTCACGGTATTGGTATTGCGCTGCTCCTCATTGTAACCGTACCAGTGAGCGATGCAGAGCTGTTCCTCCGCCGTACCCAGTTCCTCTCCGTTCTCGTCAAGGATGGGAACGTCCGTGATCGTATCTCTGTCGAGCTGATAAAAGCCGTATGTGCGGGTCGTATTGTTGATCGCGGCCAGCATGAGAAAGTCCGCCATGTCGCCGTTAAACCCTTCTCTGCCGCCCGGCTTTGAGCCTGTCCCGTCCGTTCCAATGATCAGGTAAAAATCTACATCGTCTGTGTAGGAATACTTTTTGTCATCGATCGTGAGTGTGACTTTGCCGCTGATCCCAGACCCCCACTTTCCGCTGTCTCCCTTGCCCTCTCTGACCTTCATCTTGTTCTCGATCAGAAAGAGCGTACCGGCAAACAGCAAAATGGCGGCAATGGCCAGCACTATGCCGACCACCGGTGTTCTCTTTTTCCTATAGTGCATTTGCCCGCTTCTCATTTCCTAAGTCCAGTTAAACCCTAAAATACTCTCTCATAAATCAAAAATCAAGCCTATTCAGCCTCCGCTCACAGACAGTGGTCCAAAAAAGACCACTTACAGCCTCTTTCCTGATCAGTGATGCAGAGAGATGATTCCGCTTCCGCCGGTCATATAGATCGTATCTCCGACGACCAGATTGCCCAGGTCGCTGACCAAATAAGCGGCCATAGAAGCGATCTCTTCCGGCAGCGCGTATCTCCCCGACGGCTGTGAGGGCATTTCAATACTGTCTCCCTCCTTCTTTCCCAGCATCCCGGTGGCCACCGGTCCCGGGGCGATCGCATTGACGATGATGCCGTGCGGCAGGAGCTTTTCCGCAAGACCGACCGTAAAGCCCTTGATTGCCCACTTGGAGATGTGATAGGGCGTCCAAGCGGGGCGAAGTGCAGAGGCAGACGACACATTCAGGATATGTCCCTTGACCCCGCGGGCGATCATATAATTGCCCATCGCCTGGCAGAGGAAATAGGCGCCCTTCAGGTTCACGTTCATGACGCGGTCATATTCCTCCTCCGTGACCTTGCCGAACTCGAACTTTCCGCCGATGCCTGAGGCGTTGACCAGAATGTCGATCGGTTGGCCGGCAGCCTTCTCCGCCTCTTCTATTTTGGCATCCAGAGACTCGATGTCGCGAAGATCCATCGTGATATAGGAGGAGCCTTCGATCTCACTGCAGTTCTTCTCGAGCTTATCCCGGTTCGTGCCGGAAAGGATGACGAGGCAGCCCTGGCGTGCAAGTTCCGCGGCGATCGCTTTTCCGATATCTCCGCTCCCGCCTGATACAAGAGCCGCTTTCCCATCGAGGATATGGCCGTTTTCGACGGAGCATTTGATCGGAACGAGCTGCTTGGTCCTCACGCGGTCGATGACATTTTTTACCTTATTTCCCATACTATCACTATCTCCCCAGTGTGCGCTTTAACCTGTCCGCGTTTTCCTTCCCCAGAAGCTTTTTGGCAAAAGCCTTGGCAGCTCCCTCCGGCGAAGATTTCAGCGTCTTCATCACCTTATAGGCATTACTCTCATCCGCGCTGTTCGTGAACGTCTCAAAGACCATAGGCCCTTCGGCCGACAGATCCGTGAATCCCGGGAGCACCTCCAGAAATTCCTCTTTGGAGGAAGCGGTCATGTAGGTAAATCCCAGATCCTGTGCATAGTGGCGGACCAGATCCGCCGATTTGCAGCCGTAGTGACCTCCGGCAGCCATGTACAGGTCGGCGCTGTCTCCGAACCGGGCCGCTTTGTGGTTGTAGTTCTTGAACTCCGTTCCTATGCCGTTGTTGACCAGAAGGATCCTCACGTTGGAAGGGAAATGGCGGTTGCCCATGGCGTTCATGTCGTAGAAGAATGCCAGATCGCCGGTCACAAGGAAATGAACGCGGTCCGGGTCAGCCAGCGCACCTCCCATCACTGTCGAAACAGGTCCGTCAATGCCGAATCCTCCGGTATTGCAGTAGCAGTCAACGCTCTCCGGCATGTAATAAAAGTTCCAGCTCCTGAGTGAATTGAGGATTGCAAGGTGCAGGACCGTATTCTCCGGGATCGCCTTGGAGAATTCTCCTGCCATCCAGATATTGGAATACGGCAGGTCATGGATCAGCCCGGTGAGCTCCGCATACTCGTTCTTCCACGCCTCATAATAGGAAGTGGCTGCAGGTGCGGCCTCCTTGGGAAGACAGCGCCTGAAGAACCGCTCCTCTTCCATCTCGAAAACAAATCTAAGCTTTCTGAACTGGTCCCTGATCTCCCCGTCGGGATGGATCCTCCACACTTCCCTGGGCTTTAACGGATAATAAGCACCCGACACATTTCCGATCTCTATGAGGAGATCGATTTCTGCGAGCGGGCTGCGGTACTGCGTCTGGAACAGCGTCATCGCAGGCAGTACCTTGTACTTTCCGTGATAATTGCTCGAGTGATCGCAGAGAACGACCGCATTATATACCTCACAGAAAGCGTCCACCGCACTTGTGAGCTCTTCGCTCCATTTCCCGTGCTCTCCCGCAAAGATCACGATCTTTCTGTTTCTACCGGGCCTTGTGAAGGGCTCGCCGGTCCTGATCCGGTCTATGAGGCGGACATCGGGAAGTTCCGTCACAGAATAATCCGCGCTGTGCGTCGTCTCCAAATTGATGTGGACAGGGCCTCCTCCGTCTCTTGTGAGCTCCAGGAGCGCTGTGTTGAGCTTCACCACGGCTCCCCACTCGTCGTCTTCGCACAGAATGGTCGGCACGTAAATGCTCATCTTCGCGATATCATTGGAGACAACTGACCGGTCGATCACCTGCGGCACGTTCTGTCCCACAAAAGCCTGATGTTTCGTGGCAGTGACGGCAAGGATCGGCAGCTTTCTGTAGTAAGCTTCCGTCAGAGCGGGAAAATAATTGCGCGACGCCGTGGCGCCCGTGCAGCTGAGCGCAACGGCCTCTCCCGACTCCGCCGCCATCCCGCATGCCATATAAGCTGCGGATCTCTCGTCCGGCGCCGAGTAGATCTCGAAGAAACTATCGCTCTGTATGCTGCCGACAAAGCAGATATTCTGCGCTCCCGGACTGACGATCACTTTGCGGATCCCTCTTTTTTTCATCAGAGCGATCAGGATCTGTGCATTCTTTTCACTGGTATAGTGTAGATTCATAGTGCCCCCGTTCAAAATAGAGACTGTCTTAAGACCTCTCTCACCTTCCGGCAAACTTCTTAATTATGTGCAGCGTCTTCGCCACCAATGCCTTGGAAACTTCTCTGTTCAACACCAGGAATGCGATGACTCCCAGCGTCATGTTCACGATGTTGAGCACTCTGTTCTGCAAGAAGCAGAAGAACAGCTCTGTGAACATAATGACAAGCACGACCGCCATATGTACATAATCATAAGAGATCTTCACGAATTTCCTGACATCGTACATGCGGAACAGATACAGGAACAGATAACTGACGAGCGTGGAGATCGATGCGGCGTATAATCCGATCCACCTGATCGTCGCAAAATCCACGACCAGATTGCAGATGGCAGCGCACGTCGTCGTGATACCGACGCTCTTTGTATCCTTAAATGCCACGTAGATGCCGCCCAGGAATGCACACAGGCTGTAAAAGAACATGGCAAGGAAAAGGATCGGCATCTGTGTGTAGGACTCGGAGTAGTCGCCCCTGATCAGCAGTTTGAACAGGATCGGCATAAATGAGATCAGAAGCCCCAGTATTCCGGCCATCAGATCGAAGATCGTCCTGTACATGGAGGAATAGTACTCCGTGGCGTCATCCTCTTTAGAGACGATCGAGGCGCTCTCATACCAGGCCATTGTAAATGTGCTCTGGGCAAGGGTCAGAAGCGAAGGGATCTTGTTGGCGACCGCATAGACGGCGACCGCAGGTGCGCCCATAAAAGCATTGATGACAAAGCGGTCGGAAACTCTCATGACCCACATCGACAGACTGTTGGGCACGATAGGCCAGGAATAGCTCAGAAGGGATTTGAGATCCTTCTTGTTGACCAGCCGCACATCGATGTATTTGGGCAGGTTCAGCGCCGCTGCCATGTAAATAAAAGAAAGAAGGTCTGAGAGCATCAGGGCCAGCACCGCCCCCATCAGGCCCAGCTTCATATACAGGACGAAAATGACTGCAAAGACCATCTTCCCGGTCGCGCTGATGATGGCGCTGATCGAATAGCGCAGATTCATGTGCAGGCCTCTTGCCACCTGCCTGGATGCATTGACCAGGATATCTGCGAAGAAATACACGCAGATCAGGATCCTGATCCTCTGATCTCCCGGAAGGAACAGGTAAAGCACACACAGCACCAGCAGCGAAGTCGGCACTATAAACGCAAAAATGTTGGAGATGATGCTCTTTTTCCTCTCCTCATTCCCTCTCTCATCGATCAGAAAGCGAAAAGCAGCCGACTGGATCTGCAGGGTTGCTGCCGGCAGGATCAGTGACACCAGTACCGTGATCAGATCATACGTACCGTATTCCGCTTTTGTCAGATATCCTGTCAGTATCGGTAAAGTGATGAAGGCCGTCAGCCTGGGGAAAAAGCTCCCGAGGCCGAGTATCATCGTATTCTTTACCAGTTTTCCTTCTCGGCTCATGTAAAAAAGATTTCCTCCAACATAATACGATCATAACGATCATAAATCGATCATAAATCGATCATAAGACGATCGGCCGGAAAGCCCGGTCAGTCGGCGTCGTTTGCCTTTGCTGCAGACGCGATCTCGCTGAGATAATCAAGCGATTTCTTTCTCATTGCGGTGAGCAGCGCATCGGCCCGGTCCCAGTCCTGTTCGAACAGGTCATCCGAATTGTCATTTTTCAAAATACAGCCGTCCAGCGCGCAGTTCTGTAAAAGGTCCCGGCTCCGGACGTTAAACTTCTTTTTCGTTTCCAGTTCCACCTTCAGCTTTTTGTGAAAGATCAAAGAGAAAGCCGTGCCGTGGAAAGAATTGGTCAGCACATACTGAGCGCCGGCGAAAAGACCCACAAATTCCTCAGGTGTCGCGAACCTGATCCTTGTGAGGTCCCTGTTGGTCCGCATTTGATTATTCAGGTACAGGATCGGACATCCGGTTTTTTCGGAAAGCCTTCTCGCATACTCGAGGAGGTGTACATCCGGGCTCACCGTGTAGACCAGAATGTACGGTTCCTTTCTTTCCGGCATTTTGCAGAACGCTTTCCACTCTTTTGCCGCAAGCAGCAGTGTGGGATCAAGATCCGTCTGCGCCTCCAGTCCGTAGTTCGCGAGCATGTCCACGCCGCTGCTCTCCCGCAGCGAAATGCGCCTGATCCCGCTCAGATATTTCACATAAGTCCGATCTTTGCCCTTGGGGAACTGATCGAAGCCAAAACTGCAGGCATATGAGTATCTCTGCTCGTCCCGGGCGAAATCCATCATATAAGCAGGATCCATGCCCGAGAGCCGGTCGTTCCACACCTGGTCCGATCCGGCGACAAAGACCGCATATTTGTCCGCTGCAGCGGCAATATCCTTCTTCCTGTAAGGCTCGGAAGTGACCAGCTTTCTCTTGCGAAAAGCATTAAACACCATGTCTTTTCTGGCTTTTAAGGGGAAATGAAGGATCGCCTTGTGCGCTTTGTGGTGCTTGAAAAGGCCCATGGGCCTGTGGTCGTCCTCTACGGCGCTGCAGTAGTAGTCCACGATCTCCGCTTTGCCGCTGATCCCGTCCAGTACTGTCTGGAGCGCGTATGCCTGAAGAACGGCGCCGTAGTTAGATGCTCTGTGAAAAGTCAGTATTCCGATCGGTTTGTTCATAGCCGCCTCCGTCCCGAGACCCTTTGCCGCTCAGCCCGGCCGTGCCGGAATGATAATACAGATACCACAGGATTATGTAAAGGATCATCGGATGATATCGAAACATATAGTAATCAAAAGTACATGCCAGCATGTAGGGCGTCACGGCATAGAGCGCGATCCTCGAAGCTTTGTTGCTGTAGAACAGGCTTTTGCGAGTGTCGATCTGTCTCTGCAGATATTCGACTGCAAACAAAAACAGAAAGACCGCGACGATTCCTCCGCAATAAAGATATTCGATCAGAATATTATGCGTGTGGCTTCTCGTCAGTCTCATGATCTCCACGGCTTCCCTGTTCCAGCCGTTCCCGAAGATCGGTCTCATCATGATATAGCGGACCGCGTTGGTCCAGATCCCCAGTCTGGCACTGATGCTCTGCCCCTTACCGAAATACTTGAGCAGAAAGTCCGTATAACGGCTCAGGCCTGAAAACAGTGCCAAAAAAGACTCCAGTGTGAGAAATACGATCATATTCAGCCGCAGGTCCACCGCCTTCTTGACGATCCTGACCGCTCCCGGAGAGGGAATGCCGTCCAAAACGACGAGTCCCAAAAAGACCGAGAAACTTAAGAATCCCGCCAGTGACCATTGGACACAAAAACACGCCAGCGCAAACAGGGCAAACAGATACGCCAGCTTGATCCATTTATTATGAAACTGATATGCATATACAAATAATAGCACTACAACGGGAAATACAACAAAAAACGAGTTGTTGGCATGTCCGAGCAGAAACCAGTTGTCAGAGTAAGCCCTTCCCATCGCGCTGTCAATCCCTTTTCGCATTCCTCCGTTATTTTGATAGAGAAGAATCGTCAAAAGGTGGGCCCCGCAGACCAGTGTTCCCGCGGCGATCATCCCCTCCAGGAACTGTTTGGGGGCATTCCTGAGTCCGAACCGGGAATAGAGTGCGAATCCGGTCAGAAACGCGGCGTAGATCACTCCGCCTCTGATGTTGGATGTCGATATATTAAATATAGAGGAAATGCAAAGACAGAACACATGCGCCCCTGTCAGCGCCAGTATGCCGACGTCCGGCTTCCTCATCCCCTCATCGCGGACACTCTTGATATACAGGATCACATAGACAGCGCAGACGGCGATCAAAACATAATTCCATACACTTGTCAAAGAGTCTCCCAGCACATATCTGGCCGGTTGAAAGAATAAGAGCGAGATCAGAAAGTACCAGATACTCTTTTTATATAATTTCTTGATCATGATCCCTTTCCATCTCCGCTTCTTCACTTCTCATCATATGTCTCACTTCTCATAAACGGATTTTTCCGGAAGGAGCTCTTCAAATGCCGCGACCAGCTGTTCTTTGGCCCAGACAAAATCCTCATAGGTGTCGATCAGGTCCGCATCGTTGAGACAGAGAAGTCCGTATTTGCTCGTCGTCACATATTTGCAGAGCTGTCTGACGTTTTCCCTGTCGGACTTGATCGTGTAATGTGCGCCCAGATTCTCCAGCTTTTCGGGCACGAAATTGCCGCTCGCCATCTGCCAGTAGCGGAAAACGAACTGGCTCACATCCCTGACATCGCGGAACTTGTGGCGGCAGGTGTCATCCAGTCTCGCTCCCTCAAGTTTCCAGATCGTGTCCATCGTGCTCTTTAAGATCGGCACCGGCAGATGCTCGTTGCCAAAGCCCGGGAACATCTTGAACTGGCTGCAGTACCGGTTCTCAAGAACTGTAGCGATTCCGTTCTTTCTGACCGAATACCACTTATCTCTGTCCTTTTTCAGGACTTCATGCATATCATAGTGCGAATTGATCACTTCCACCGCATTGAGATAGATGTGGGGCATGATCGCGCCAATCTTTCCGGGGCGGATCGCATGCAGCCTTGCCTGGTGTACAGGTTTGCCGCCGCGGTAGAACAGTTCTCTCGGAATCTCCCTGCAGATGAACGTGTCATCGTTAAAATATACAAAGTGTTCCGACAGTTCCTTGATCCGGTTGAGATTGAGCTCGATCGGATGGGAGCTGAATGTCGGAAGATACTCTTTTGGAATATAGTCCTCATGCTTTACATGGACCAGCTTCTCCGCATCCAGGTTCAGCCAGGACGGCACATGCCCGCACGTCACGAAGTAGATCCTGTTGACCCAGGGCGCAAACTTCTCCACGCCCCTGAACCAGTATTTGAGGGTTTCCCAGTCTCTGTATCTGGCTTCGCTGTCATCCACCAGAAAATCGCTGTCCGGCGAATACTGCTTTCTCAGCTTCCGCCACTCGGGATCGCTGTCGTCCACCCAGAGCAGCACAAAATCTATGGGATAATTCGTTTTATTCTTTGTCGACATTTCAGCTGCCCTTTCATTCTTTATTAAAGTATGTTTCAAGCCTTTTTCAGGATCTCCATGGTCCTCTCGATGCCGCCCTTTATGTCGTAGGCAGGCTCCCAGCCGAGTTCGCGGAGCTTCTTTCCGTCCAGCCTGGCCTTGGTGGCCTTGCTGTATCCTGCCGCTTCCACAGCGTCCGGGATCTCGAAGATCACCTTTTTGCCGGCCGTCTGCGCGATCAGGCCTGCCAGGTCCTTCAGCATGATATCGGACTTCTCGTCGGCAATGTTGTAAGCTTCGCCGCATTTGCCCTTAAGAAGCACTGTCAGAAGACCGCTGACGGCGTCAGCCACATAAGTATAACTGTAATACTGCGTCCCCGCCGACTTGAGCACGATGTCTTCACCGGCGATCCCTTTGCGGATGAACTGGCTGATCGCCTTGGTGTCCGACATGAGCATGGTGGGCCCGTAGGATCTGGTCAGCCTCGGAATACACACGTCCAGCCCTTTCTGAGAAATATAAGCCTGGCAGAGTGCTTCTCCGCATCTCTTGCTCTCCGGATATCCGGCCCGCAGTGTGTTGCAGTCGATATAACCGCAGTAGCTCTCGTCGAACAGTTCCTGATCTCCCCTGTTCTCCCCGTAGACCTCATTGGAAGAAGCAAAGGCAAACCGCTCCGCGCCGTGCGCACATGCGAACTCCAGCATATTCTGGAGGCCGATGATATTGGTCGTGATCGTCCCGATGGGATCTGTCGAATACTGCAGGGGATGCGTATTGGAAGCCAGGTGCAGAATGTACCCGACCTTTCCCAGGTCATCCCTCACAAAGGGTTTGTTGATGTCATAGGGTATAAAAGCAAAAAGCGGATGTTGACTCCGCTCTCCAAATCGATGAGCTGCCTTCTCAGCACTGCGCCCCAGTGCATAGATCCTGCAGTTCAGCCCCTCTTCATTTTTCTGCATCAGGACATCGATCAGAAAACTCCCGACCAGTCCGGTGGCACCGGAAATGAGAACAGCCTGATCCTTAAGGCTGTCCCAGGGGAGACTCAGATCTGCTGTCCTCTTGACATCTTCCAGATATAATTGATTTTTATATAAATCCATTCTGTATTCCTTACTTGAGCCAATTATCTTTGTCCGATTTCAGATATGCCTTGAACATCTCCAGATCATCCTTGGTCGTCAGTTTGATGTTCTTGTCGGAACCGGCGGCAAAATACAGCCGTTCTCCAAGCTCTACCATCATGGTGTTGGTATACGAGGAGCCGTAAATTCCGATCTCCTTCTCAAACGCCTCATGGTAAGCCTTGTCCAGTTTGCCGAATTTATAGGCCTGCGGCGTTGAAACTCTGCGGAGCGTCTCGCGAGGAATATACTTCACTGTGCTGATCTCATCATCCACGACAAAGATCTGCTCGTTGTAAGGCATGGATGTGACAGCATTTCCGTATTTTTTACACTTGACGATGACATCGGAGAGCACCGTCTCATCCACCAGGGGGCGAATGCCGTCATGAATGATGATCGTGTCGTCGTCGCTGCACTTGCCTTCCAGGTTATAGACACCGTTGCGGATGGATTCCTGCCCTGTGCTGCCGCCGGAGACGATCCATTTGAGCTTGTCGATATTGAACTGTCTGGCATAAGCCCAGACGATATCATGCCAGCCGTCAATGCAGACGACCTCGATCGCATCGATCTGAGGATGCTTCTGAAAGCCTTCCAGCGTATAGATCAGGACCGGCTTATCATATACATTGATAAACTGCTTGGGGATATCCTGCCCCATCCTGTGTCCGGCGCCTCCGGCAATAATGATCGCAATGTTCATATTCTTTCTCCTTCGAGTTCCTATTTCAAAGTCTTATTCTTTGAAAATAGAACGCAGCGCTGCGCACATGACCAGCGTGTTAAACAAAAAGTAACAGATGGTGAAAATGTCCAGTATGTTGAGAAGGATAGCGATCAGGAATAATACCTGCGCACCGCCCGCACAGGACTTGAGATTCAGTGCGATGATCTTGGCAATGCCGAAATCCTTCTTCTCGCTGACACCGCTGACCTTGTCCTTGTCGTGCAGCTCCGTGACGGCTTTGTGCATCACGAGCCTGGGGAACATATTGACCAATGCGGTGACCCCGCCCAGGATGACCAGCGTTTCCGGTTTGATCAGTCCGCCCTCCACAAGCGGCCCTGATCTGTGCGCCGCGAGGACCCCGGCGCTGTAGAACGTAAAAGCTGCCGCCAGATATCCTGCCATCGCATCATAGACACTGCCCATCTTCGAGAACTGCTTCTTGTACCTTGCGACATTTCCGTCCACGCCGTCCAGCATATTCCACAAAAAGAACATGAACCAGCACAGAAGGCTTCCCGCGAGGGAATAGGTCCTGCAGGCGATCACAAAGCCGACGATCACCGGTACGATGGATAAAATAGAGATCGCGTTTGGGCTGATGTTGGTATATAAAAATGGAATCGTGAACACATAAGAAAGGGGTCTTCCGACGTAAAATGCGATCAGGTCATTCTTCGCGGACTCCCTCTTCTCGGGTGTCATCGTCTTATCTGCTATATCTTTGATGGTTATCATAAAATTGTCCTTGTCAACTATTTCGCCGCAGCCTCATCCGCGGCACTGACAGCTGTCTGAATCGCATTTCTCAGATACGTCTGCGACCTTGCCTTCTCTCTTTGCAGGATCGCTTCGATCTTCTCCGTCTCCACCTCATACAGGTTGTCCAGCTCGCCGATCAGGCTCAGATCGATGAGACGGTGCGACTGTTCGAACAGCTCCAAAAGATCGTATAGTCTTGAGTTCATGGACACATGTCCCGACTTGTTTCTCTCAAAGACCACAAAAGGTTTCTTGTAAATCAGTGAAAAGACCGCGCCGTGGAAAGAATCCGTGAGCACGAACTCTGCTCCCCGGATCAGGGAGACGAACTCCCTTGGTCCTGTCTTCGCGATCCTCTCTCCGGGCCCGGCAGCATCCGTCAAATTGTATTCCTGCTTCGCATACGGGATCATGATCATCCGAAGTCCGTGTCTTACGCAGAAAGCCTGCGCTCTCTTGCGCACCACACGGCTGTCTGAGAAGAAGTATACCAGAGCATATCGGTCTTTGACCGGACTCTTGGAGGCGACTTCGTCCCACTCCTCAGCGCTCAGCAGCATGGCAGGGTCCACAGATGTCTCGATCTCTGCCGGTATATACTTCCTGAGCAGGTCGGAAGCTGTCTTTTCCCTCACGCTGATCGCGCCGAATCCGCTGATCGCCGGGATCAGGATATCAGCCTCGCGCTCTGAGAAGGCATCCCTTCCGATGCTGGCTGCATAGGAGATCTTCCTGCGCGGATCCTCGATAAAGGTCTGAAGATACAGATTTCTCACCGCATTGGGATTCCAGATCTGATCCGATCCGCTCACAAACGCTTTGTACTCGTCACACAGAGCTGCCGACCCGGCGTCATCATACAATTCCGTTCCCGCACCGGTATCCTCCATGAACTGATCAAACAGCCGGACTCTCTCTTTTAACAGCCCCGAGATCAGAAATCTGCACTTTCCGATCGCCTTTTCTCCCGCTTTTCCGACTGCCGCCGCTGCGCCGTATTGTTTGACCTGCTGCCGCAGTCCCGGGTAGACCGGATTCGGGTTGGCGTTCACATCGTAGGACACAATATCAACGGAATACCCCAGGTCTTTTATCGCCTTGTGCAAGGCATATCCCTGAAGCATTCCGCCATAGTTATAATTCTTATAATATTTGGTAAGTATCGCTGCGTCTTTCATACTCATCTTGGCCGGTCACTCCCCGACTATACGCAGAAACAGATCTCTGTGCTCTCGCGCCGTCCGCTCCACATTAAACCTGTCTTTGACAATCTTCACACCGTTTTCCACGAGCCTTTCCCGCAGCTCGGTGTCGTCGTGGAGTCTGAGCGCCGCCTTCGCCGCACTCTGATAATCCTCCCTGTTCACCAAAATACCGTTGACGCCGTCCTGCACGATCTCCGGTATTGCATCGACCCTCGCCGCTATGACCGGCTTTCGGGTGATCATATACTCGGGAAGCACCAGTCCGAATCCTTCCCATCTGCTCAGCAGCATTGCCACGTCAAAATTTCCGATATAGTCAAGCGGATCACTCACCCAGCCCGTGATCAGAAACGAGTCCCTCAGGCCTCTCTCCGTGATCAGCTTCTCTGTCTCCGAGCGGTTGAGGCCGTCACCGACGATCATAAAAAATGCTTCCGGAATTCTCTTCTTAATCTCCGAAGCGGCTTTGACAAAGACATCCGGTGCCTTCTGAGTCGCCAGCCGCCCGACCATTCCGACGACAAAAGCGTCTTCCGGAATATGCAGCTCCGACCGCGGAATACTCTTCACATTCTCCACTTCGCAGAGATTGATCCCGTTGTAGATCACTTTCAGCTTGGAAGGCGTACATATACCGTGCTCCAACGCCGAATTCTTCTCATACTCCGAGATGCAGACGATGCTGTCTGTCATGGGAGCCAGTGCCCGCTCGATCATCACGTAGGAATTGATGACATTCCTGCTTGCGCCCTTCATGTTGAAGGCCCAGCCGTGTGCATTGTACACACAGGCATTCTTCCTGCCGTCTCTGTTCCGAAGCCCTACGTTCGCCATACGGCCGATCGCGCCGGCCTTGGAACTGTGACAGTAGACCACATCCGGTTTATACTTCCGGATCAGCCGCCTGACTTCCATTATGCTCCTGATATCAGACTTGGCACTGATCGCGTGATGCATGCAGTTGACATGCTCCACCTTCGCAGTGATGCCCTTAAACTTCCCTGCGTCAAATGAATCCGAACACACGAGAATATGCTCCAGCTGATCACTATAATTCTGTTTTAGCTTAGTCAATAACGCGACCAAGTATCGTTCCACGCCGCCCGGCGCTTCAGCGATATGTAAAACACGTACCTTCCTCGCCACTCGCTTTCTCCTGAGTTCTTAAAAATGATGAAACAACTTCCACACTAGTATATCACAAAAATGACGATATTTCTGTAACTGTAATATTATAATATATATTCCTGCCCTTTGTCACTACATTGAATTCAGGCACCGGTCAGCTCCTTGTGCATTTTATCGATCATGATCAGTCTGAACTCAAATTCCTGGCGCTCTTTCTCGACCAATGTGCTCAGAATAATGCCCGAGAACAGCGCGTGGACCCCCGCCAGAGCGATAAAGCCGGAAACGATCAGGGTCGGAAATCTCGGAACAAGGCCCGTGCTCGCATAGTCCAGGAGCACCGGAACGAACAGGATCAGGGCGATCACGAACAGCAGCGCAGCAAGACCGGCAAAAAAGTGCATGGGCCTGTAGTTCTTGAACAGGCGGAAGATCGTCCCGAGCACCTTGAAGCCGTCCGAGTAAGTGTCCAGTTTGGACTCGCTCCCCTCAGGCCTGTCTCTGTACTCGATCACGACGTTTTCGATCCTCATATTCTTCTGGACCGCATGAATGCTCATCTCTGTCTCGATCTCAAATCCCTCGGACAATACCGGGAAGCTCTTGACGAATAAAAAGCTGAAGGCCCTGTATCCCGTCATGATGTCCCGGATGTCGGAACCGAAAAGCCGGTTGATGCTGGCGCGCACAAGGCTGTTGCCGAAATTGTGGAAGGGGCGCTTGTTCTCCTCGAAGTATGTGGAGGAGAGGCGATCTCCCACCACCATATCCGTCCCTTTTTCCAGGACCATATCCGCCATCTGTCTCCCGTATTCGGCGGGGTAAGTGTCGTCGCCGTCTACCATGATGTAGCACTCAGCATCGATCTCCCTAAACATTCTCCGGATGACGTTTCCCTTCCCCTGAGAATACTCATGGCGGACCACCGCGCCCGCATCCCTCGCGATCGCTGCCGTCTCATCTTTCGAGTTGTTGTCATATACATAGATCACCGATTCGGGGATCGATTTTTTCCAGTCATTGATCACCTTGCCGATCGTCTTAGCTTCGTTGTAACAGGGGATCAGTATTGCAATCTTGTCCATCGTGCTCTCCGTCTTTTGCATTATCCGCCACTTTTTTGATTATACACTTTACCGGAATATCCGAAAAGCCCTTAACATCCCGCAAACCAAAGTAAACCGCCTGCGCATTGCGCACAGGCGGAAAAACTCATATCCTTTATGCGGTTCTCCCCGTAAAGTATACCGGAAGGTATGTTCAGCTGATACATCAGAATTTGAACTCAATGGGCCCGTGACAAAGGTTATACTTGGGTCCGCTTGTCTGCGTCGACAGACCTTTTCCGTATTTTTTCACCGATAACACTCTGCAGTAATAGGTCTTCCCGAACTGGAATCTCTTCCCGCCGAATTTTCCGACTTTGACCGAGCTGTTCGTCGTCGTCGCGACCTTCACCCAGCCGCCGTCCTTTCTTGTCGAGATATAGACCTCGTAGTAATTGACGCCCGCGATCTTTTTCCAGCTGATCGTCGCCGTCATATTCGCAAGGTTGGCCTGGCGGTTCACCGAGCGGTGATAGGGCACGATCGGGAATTTGGCCGTCCAGCTCGTCCATCCGCCGTTTTTCTTTTTCGCTCTGATCGAGATAAAGTTGCATGCGCGGACTGTCAGGTTGTCGATCCTGCAGATCTGGTTCTCACCCGAGGGATCCTTGTACACCTTGCTCTTTGTGATCGGTGTCTTCTGTTTGAGACTGTTGTGGTAAACAATATACTCAAATTCCGTTATATCCTGTCTCTTCACGCTGATATAGCAGGTCGTCTCCGATTCCTTGACCCAGGTATAAAAATGAAGGCCGCCGGTAATCTTCGGTTGCACGGTCTCTGCCTGCACAGCTGCAGGAGCAAAGGTCCCTGCTATTATGATCGCTGTCAGCACGGCTGCCATAAGTCGCTTCATCATTCTCATCATTTGATCTCCGTTTATTGTACTTTCGTCCGCTACGTTTCCGAAGCCTCATTGACTGTTGCTGCCGCCAGTCGATCCCGGATCTCCCGGGCCGCTGTTTCAAGTTATTATAAGAGAACCTTCCCGATTAATCAACCGGTTTTCATGATCCGGCAGGATACATCGGTTTTCATGACCGGGAAGGACACAAAGACTGCCGCACCGGGAAATCTTCATTTCTCAGTGCGGCAGCCTATGATCATTCAATAAATCGTCTGAGATATCACTGAACGGTCCTTGATATCGTCAGTTCACACGGATACTGTCCGAAAGCATCAATAATAAACAGTTCTGATATAGAAACTGCCGTTATAGTTCTTCGTCGAGTTGCCGCTGCTTCTCTGCATCTGGTTCTTTCCGAACTTCTTGCAGGCAACGATCTTTACATAATAGGTCTTGTAAGTCTTAAGACTTCTTCCGCCGGCTTTGTTAAATGTGATCCTGGTTCCTGTAGGACTTCCGATCTTGACCCAGTTGCCGGTCCCTGTCGTTGAAAGATATACTTCGTAATAATTCACGCCCGTGATCTTCTTCCATGTCAGTGTCACCGTGTTGGGCTGTTTTGTAATCTTTGAAGTAAATCCTTCGATGCGGGGCACGATCGGGTATTTGGGTGACCATGCTGTCCATGAACCGTTCTTTTTGGCTCTGACTGATACGAAATTGCATGCGCGGTAGGTCAGGTCGTCGATCTTGCAGATCTCGTTGGATCCATCCGTATAGACATAGCTGGTCCCGCTCGATTTGAACTTGAGACTGTTGTGATACACTCTGTACTCAAATGCAGAGATATTCTGTTCCCTGACACTGAGATAGCAGGAAGTCGTTGAAGCCCATCCGGCGAAATGAAGTCCGCCTGCAATCTTCTGTGTTGCCGCTTCTGTAGCGAGCGGCGCGAACATTCCCGATACAATGACTGCTGCGAGCATTGCCGCAAGTATCCGTTTTACGATTTTCATAGGTCCCTCCCCATAGTATGAGTAAAAATGATATGCATCTGACAATATTATAGACGGAGAATCGCAGATAATCAAGCTGTCAAAAAAGAAAAATTTAATCGTTTAAGCCCCCATATATCCCTAATTTTTTATTTTTTTAATTCGTCGCTCTCAGCTGCCTTGTAAGCCTCATCTCCTACCGGAGTTCATCGATATATTTGCCATCCAGTACGTCCTTGAGATACTGTCCGTACTGGTTCTTCTTCATCACATCATAGGTCCTGAGCACCTCGTCGCGTGTGATCCAGCCGTTCAGATAGGCGATCTCCTCCAGACAGCCGATCTTGCGGTGCTGATGCTGCTCCATCGTCTTGACGAAGTTGGTCGCGTCCACAAGGCTCTCGTGCGTACCTGTGTCGAGCCATGTGAATCCCTGTCCCAAAAGTTCCACGTGCAGCCGTCCCTCTTCAAGGTAGATCCGGTTCAGGTCTGTGATCTCATATTCCCCGCGGGCCGAGGGCTTAAGGGATTTCGCATACTCCACGACCTGCTCATCATAGAAATACAGGCCTGTCACGCAGTAGTTGCTCTTGGGCTTTTGAGGCTTCTCTTCAATACTGACTGCCCTGCCGCTCTTGTCGAATTCAACGATGCCGAAGCGCTCCGGATCGTCCACATAGTATCCGAAGATCGTCGCCCCCTCGCCTTTTTGCGCGGTCTCCACCGCTGCGCGCAGCCTCTTTTTGAGCCCGTGCCCGGCGAAAATATTATCGCCCAGAACCATAGCCACGCAGTCGCCGTCTATAAATTCCTTGCCGATCATAAACGCCTGGGCCAGTCCGTCCGGGCTGGGCTGTGCCTTATAGGAGAGCTTGATGCCGAATTGGTGTCCGTTTCCCAGAAGGAGCTCGAACCGCGGAAGATCCTGCGGCGTCGATATGATCAGGATATCCCTGATCCCGGCATTCATGAGGACAGACAACGGATAATAGATCATCGGTTTGTCATAGATCGGAAGCAGCTGCTTGGATGTCACCATCGTGAGTGGATACAGCCTTGTGCCGGAGCCGCCGGCCAGTACGATTCCCTTCATTTTATCCTCCTATTCTTTCTCACACCGGTTACTTGAGTATTTTGTTTCTGTTTGCGCTTGTGTTGCGATAGAACGTAACCTTTGACAGACTCTTGCCTTTGGTGACGTTTGACATATATCTGATGAATTCGCTTCGGTTGGTTACTCTTGATTTTGATACAATTGTGTATTCGTCATTCACTAATTTATACGGATTACTATAGTTCCGCTTGAATCTATGAGCAATCAACAGCGTGTTAAAAGTACTCGAACCCATTTTTATATAGTAGTTGTTATAGGTATCACATCTCCTGCCGCCTATATAATCATGGAAATTGTATTTTTCCAAAAAGCAGCCTGTGCGATTGTAATATCCGGAAAACATAAACCTACCATCTGAATTGTAAACTCTTGAAATCCTCCCGTTTTTATATGTCAATATGCCATAAAGCGGAGTGTCTCCGACATTAGTACTGATGATCAGTTCCGGAATTCCGTCATTATCTATATAAGCCAAAGCGAACTTAACATCGCCTGCCTTTGATGTCGAATACGTATTTGAACGACGATATTTGCTCCCCCTTTTCAGCACACATACGGTAGGGCGGCCCAGCCATATCTTATATGCCCTCATAGCCATTTGTTTCTGCGTACTCGCATCAACATGAATTCTGGGAACAGAGAGAACAATGCACATAATCACTGCTAGTAATGCTTTAAACCCGGTTGATGAACGTTTCATTTTGCCCCTCCTTATTCTGCTCTGATTCTAATGCTGTTGGCATCAGCATCGCCGATGCCTTCCCTTGCTGCATACTACATAAATTATAACATGCGCTTTCATGAATGTACACGAACCTGCATGTTTACGCATCATATACTTCAACGGGGGCCTTTCAAGTAATGAAACAGCGGTTTCATACAGAATTTCAAAAGATTGCAGATTACAATGAACCCCCGGTATTGTTTCAGAAAAAACTGATTTCTGCTCAATCCCGGGGGTTCTTCATTAACTATTCGCTTTATTTTGCCGATTATTTTATTTCATCAGACCGGCTCTTCTCTTTCTGAAATTGCCGATGAACTTGATAAAAAGCCCCAGGCCGATCAATGCTGCAGCTGCGTCTGCGGCATACAGGATGATCTTCCACTTGGGTATAGTGACAACGAGATTGGCCGGATCGTACTGGCGGCTGTTGGCAACCACATAGAGGATGTTTTTGGCCGCTGTGCGCATAGCCTGCTGTGCGCCCTTCGTGTCTCTGAAACGCACATCGTTGGTCTCCGTAGGATAGTTGACCAGCATCAGATCCGTGCCGTTGCGAATTGCCTGGTCCGCGCTCATATATCCGTAAACGCCGAAGTAATCGGTCTCCACGAAGCCCCTGAAGCCCCACTCATCACGAAGGACTGTCTTAAGGAGCGAAGCGCTTCCGCCCGCCCAGCGGTTTCCGATGTAATTGAAGGAGGACATCACTGCCAGGCAGTCTGCATCCTTGACACATTTTTCAAAAGGTTTCAGATAGATCTCACGGATCGCCTGCTCATTAGACCATGTGCAGACCATGTCACAGCGGTTGCCTTCCTGGTCGTTGAGAGCAAAGTGCTTCATGTACGCATAGACACCGTTGTCCTGTGCGCCCTTGACCGCGTTCGCGGCGATGTATCCCGAGAGGACCGGGTCCTCGGAATAATACTCGAAATTGCGGCCCGCGAATGCGGTCCTGTGGTTGTTCATAGCGGGTGCATACCAGCCGGAAACGTCCATCTCATTGGCCATCGTGCCTATGCTGTCCCCAAACTGATAGGCAAGATCCTTGTTCCAGTTGGCGGCGATCGTGACGCCGACCGGGAATCCGATCGAGCCCACGCCCGTGAAATTGTTGTTGATGGATGCGGGCCCGTCGCAGTCGTTGGTGCGGACTTTGCCGATGCTCTCGATCGCGTTCGTCTGATAGCCGCCGAGAGAGATCAGGGCGTTCATCTCATCGAGTGTGAGCTGATCCATCAGCCGGTCCCACTGGGGGTCGTTCTTATCCAGTCCCCGCATGTCGACAAGTTTGAGGTCGTTCACTGCGCCGGTCGTGACGGCTTCCGCATTCGGATCCTCATCCGCTGCCACAGCTTCCGGCGTCAGGTAATTGCTGTTGTTATAGAAAGATGCCTTGGCCTCCTCGCTCATCTCGAAACTTGCGGGCGCAGCGACCGCGTCCGCATAATTCGCGAAATTGTCGGCGCGGGACAGGTATGTGACATCACCGGACGCATAGTCGAACTGGTTGGTCGCCGTGATCTGGTCTGTGGGGCGCTTGTTCTCGCCGCTGTAAGTGACTGTCTCCGGGACATTCCATATTTTGGACTCGATCTTGTTGTGCGAATCCCGGCTGATCGAGATCTCATAGTCTCCCGCTTCCAGTACATATCCTTTGGCGTCCCTCATGTCGTAAGACATCAGTTCTTCCTTGCTGATCTCGATGTTCACCGTCTCGGACTGGCCGGGCTCGAGCAAACCGGTCTTCTCGAACTGGACCAGATTGGCACTGGCCTTTTCGATTCCGCCGTTTGTATAGGGGGGATTGGAATATACTTCTACAACATCCTTGCCCGCGACAGAACCGGTGTTGGTCACTTCCACGGTAAAGGTGATCGTATCGCCGGCGTCCTTGATGTCGCTCATCTTCTGCGTGAAGGTCGTATAGGACAGCCCGTAGCCGAAGGGATACTGGACCACATCGTCATATTTGATGAGTCCCTCTGTGGAAGCGGTCTCATAAAAGCGGTAGCCCACGTAGATGCCTTCCACATAGTTTACGAAAGAAGGTACGGATGTCGACTCCGTGCCCGTGAAACCGACGGACGTGTATTTGAACTCGTCCATATTGGTGTAATTGAAATCGCCGAAGTTGTTCCACCAGGGCGTGTCCTTGAGGTGATAGACCAGGGTATCCACTGTTTTGGCAGAGGGATTGACCTTTCCGGATACGATCTCGCCCAGTGCCGTCATCCCGACATGTCCGCCCGGAGCGGCCCAGATGAGGCCTTTGATCTGGGGGTGATCCTTCACGAAGCCCATCTCAAACGCATTGGAGCCGTTGTAGACCACAATGACCTTGCTGAAATTGGCGCAGACAAGATCGACCAGTTCCTCCTCGCGGTTGTTCAGCTGCAGATAGTGGTCGCCTGCGTCCCAGTCATTTCCTTCATTGAGGGTGTCGTCATAAGTCGCCGCCCTGTAAGTCGTTCCGTCCTGATATGTCCCGTCGATGATCGCCTGCACATCGTTAGGGAGGTCTGCGCCCTCGCCGCCGGGACGGGAGATCACGATCATGGCGGTATCGGAGAAGTTCTTCGCATTCGCCATCATGCCATCCGTATACTTCGACACTGCAGGTTCAGGCAGCGTCCAGTCCTGCGCCCACATGCCGCATACCGGACGGTCAGCCTTATACTCTGTATAGAAATTGCTCAGCTCGGTATTTGTCTCGATTCCCGCATCATTGAGGCTCTCGAGAAGGCCTACGGACTCATAGGCTTCGTTCAGAGCACCGGACCCGCCGCCGCCGAGCATGGGATTGGTGGAAGCCCAGCCGAAGACATTGAGCTTCGTTCCTTCCGCCAGAGGCAGCACCGCGTCCTTGTTCTCAAGGAGCATGATGCCCTCTTCGGCGATCCGGACAGCCAGATCAGATGCTTCCCCGGAAGTTTCCTCCTTGATCTGTCCGCTGCCGCTGACCAGATCCAGCATAGTACTCATGGGTCCTGTGCAGATCAGATTCACGCAAACACAGATGCTTGCCAGCGCCGCGATGAACGCAAAACCCCGGATGAGCCTTTTCGCCGGCTTGGACAGCCCACTGATCGCAAGCTGGATCACTATGGCCGCCAGGACTGAAATGCCCATCGCGATCAGGTACGTCTTAATCGAATTGACGACGTTCATCACGTCACTCATGTTAATGGATAGCATACGATCCTCCCCAAAAGTCTGATGCTCAAATTGTATTAGTCCACTGCGATACTGTATACCGCCTTAAAGCGCCCGCCCGGCGCAAGGCACTGCTCCTCGAACTTCTCGGGCAGTTCACCGGTAAATCCCTTGTTGTCCACACGTCCGATCCAGGGCTCCAGGCAGATATAAGGCGCATCGGTCTTGGGCTTGGACCACACGCCCACAGACGGGAATCCCTTGCACTCGATGGTCACATAAGGCGTCTTGTCCGGATAATGGATCGCCACTTTTTCCACCTGACCGTGGTCGAAAATGAAAGCATCGTTGTCAAACAGATCCATCGTCACCGGCAGATATCCCTTGTCCAGGGTCAGCTTGTGCGGATGCTCCGCGTCAGCGGCTTCGGCGACCGGATCCAGCCATACGTACTCGAGCTCATCCTTGCCCTCGAAGAAGACGTAATACTGATCCTTCTTCGTTCCCTCCAGTACCGGGACATTAAAGGCAGGGTGCGCGCCGATGGAGAAGTACAGCGGTTCCTCTGCCGACGGGTTTGCCACTTCCCACTCCACGAAGACTTTATTGCCTTCGATGCGGTGTGTGATCGTGAGTTCAAATGCAAAGGGATATTTTGCCAGCGTCTCCTCATTGGAGCGAAGAACGTATGTAACAGCATCGTCAGTTTTCGAGACCAGTGTAAAATCCATATCTCTGGCGAATCCATGTTGTCCCATCGGATAGCTGACGCCCTTGTAGCGGTACTGCCCGCCGCACACCTTGCCGACGAACGGGAACAGGACCGGTGCGTGCCGGTTCCAGTACTTGGGATCTGCCTGCCAGACCACTTCGTGTCCGCGCTTCTTGTCATAAATGCCGCACAGCTCTGCGCCGTGATCAGCGACTGCCACTTTGATCCGATCGTTCTCTATATACTGCATCTGATTTACCCCCTTTGGTTTGCTTGACTGCGGTTTGCGCCTGCTATGATTCATATTGTATCACATGTCCCTGCGCTCTGCCGCATGAGGTTTTCACTCCTTGAGATACTCCTTGGCATCTTTGATGAAGCTCGCGATGATGAGCATGATCACCATTCCGATCGGGAAGGCCGCGATGATCGACACCGTCTGCAGGTTGTTCATGGATCCCTCGCTGAAGATCAGCGCGATGGGCAGCATGATCAGGAGAAGCGCCCAGAAAAGCTTCATCTTCCGGCTCGCCTCCTGCCCTTCCTGCAGTTCGCGATAGCTGTACTGCGACGCGACCAGCGTGATGCTGTCAAAAGAAGTGGCATAGAACGCGATCATCGATGTCACCAGGATCACGAGGACGATCCTCCAAAGGGGCAGTGTTTTGATCACTTCGATCACCGTCGCATACAGGTCGCCGCCGCTCGATTCAAAGAATCCCAGAACGTCCATTGTCCCGTGCATCTGCAGTCCCAGCCCGTAGTTTCCGAGAATAATAAAGGAGATCAGTGTCGATGCCACTCCGAAAATGTAGGTCCCGAGGATCACCTGCTTCACCGTCCGCCCGCGGCTGATGCTCCCCATGAAGAAAGGAGAAGCCACGGCCCAGACCATCCAGTATGCCCAGAAGAAGATGGTCCAGTTCTGCGGGAAATTTGTCGTCCGCAAGGCGTCTGTCCAAGTGCTGAGTCCGATGAAATTCTGCATCATGTTGCCCAGCGCCGAGAATCCCGTCTCGATGATGTATACCGGCTGCCCGCCGAAGATCAGAACGTAAGCGAGCAGAAGTCCGAACAGCGCCATGCACGCGTTGGCCAGCCAGGATACGCCCTCGATCCCCTTGAGCACTGCGATCGTGTAGACCAGGCAGATCACGGCCAGGATCGCGATCGTCATGAACTTGGATCCGGGTATCCCCAGCAGCGTCGTGAGTGCCAGAGACAAGAGGGGCGTTGCCACGGAAAAAGTCGTGGCCGTTCCCGCGATCAAGGCGATCACCGCCAAAATATCGATCACCTTGCCCTGCCACCTGTCCGTCTTGTCTCCCAGGATCGGACGGCACGCTTCTGAATATTTCTGCTTGGTGCGCTTTCGCACGTGCAGCATAAAGCCGAAGCATGCGGCGAGCATGGCATAGAAACTCCAGGGGATAAAGCCCCAGTGGAAAAGCGGATATGTGCTCGCCCAGTCCTGTATGGATCCCATATCGGCGATATGGGGCTCCAGCGCATAAGAGATCCACTCGCAGAAGGAATAGAACAATATGTCTGCCGCCAGTCCGCAGGTAAATACCATAGCGCCCCAGGCAAAGAAGGGATACTGCGGCTTCTCGCCCGGCTTTCCCAGCGTGATCTGTCCGATCGGCGAAAAGCTCACCCACAGCGAGACCAGCAGCACGCCAAGTCCCACGGCAAGATAGTAGGTGCCCATCTCATTTCCCAGAAATCCCCTGATCACGCTCAGCGCGCTCGTCGATCCCTGCGGATTAATAATAAAGAAGAGACACAGGGCCAGGATCGCCGCAAACGGATAAACCGTCGTCGCGGGATCGATGCGGCGGAGCTCACTGCCGGCCGGGTCAGGCTGCCCGGAGGCTGCCGGGGCGTCCTTCTTGGAGGCCGCCGGGCTGTCCTTCCCAGGGGTCGATGCGTCAGAATGCTCGGGCGCTGCCGCATATTCTGCATACGACGCGTCCGCTGCGGCCAGTTCCTCCAGGCTGTCGATCTCAATGACGTCACTCTTTTGCATAGGCCTGATGCCTAGCCGGTATTCCTCAGGGTGGCAGAACAGCGCCACGTCGTCCCAGTAAATCTGCCGGTTCCCGCGCTCCTCAAATTCGAGCTCCAAATGCCTGCGCAGGCGTCTTCCGTCCTCGGCCGACCATCTGCTGATGCTGTAAAGCTGCCATCCGCGGCTTCCGCCTGTCCGCGAGCAGCTGACCACAATGTCGTCCTCTACGGTCATCAGCCACTCCGAGGTCTCCTCTTCGGTCCAGACCGCGTTGTAACCGGATCTCTCGAATTCAGGGGCCAGAATGGACGGATCGTAGATGATCTGGTCTCCGTCCAGGATCATGCAGTCCTCCAGATGCTCGCGCGCGGCATACAGCGAAGAAATGTTGTTGCAGGTCTCGTAGAAGGGATTCTCGATCAGCCTGACGCCGGAATACTTGGACGTGAGGACCTCAAACTGCTCCTTCAGATACCCCGTCACGATGTAGATCTCCGTGATCCCGTTTTCACGGAGCGCTTCGATCACTGTGTCGATCATCCGCTTCCCGTTGACCGGGATCAGAGGTTTCGGTGTCGTTTCCGTGACAGGATGCATGCGCTCGCCCTTGCCGGCGGCCATGATGATCGCCCTCTTTACTTTAAACATGGTTGTCTCCTCCCATTTTCGCGATCCGTTCCGATGCGAATTTGTAATAGTCCTTGGCGAAACGGTACTGGCTCAGTGAATACTCGCCGAATTCCACGCCCAAGCTCAGTTTGTACTCGCACCAGTTGCTCCAGAGCAGCCCGCAGGCTGCGATATAGGC
>ODAI013572681.1_pt1 | contig 25241 bp, 15 predicted proteins | sample 1539321 | NCBI WGS metagenome assembly ODAI01 (sample SAMN02144231, study PRJEB22623) | gut metagenome | biome: sheep rumen | host: Ovis aries | place: New Zealand
GGTGGGGATCCAGCACAGCAGCGCGTTGTGGAAGCTGTTCGGCGAACCGAAGATGTTGAAGAAACGACGGCGTGCGTAGTCGTCGGTACGGGGGGTACCGCCAGCCGGGGCAACGGCCCCGGCGCCGCTTTCTTCCTTGATCTGGTTAAGCCTTTCAGCGACTTCGCGGATGGCCTGATCCCACGGGATCTGTTCGAACTTGTTCTCGCACTTCGCGCCCACGCGCTTCATGGCGTGGTTGATGCGCGCAGGATGGTTGACGTGCAGAAGCGCGATGTTGCCGCGGCAGCACAGACCACCCTGGTTGGTGTAGTCGGGATCGCCTTCGATCTTGATGACATCGCCATCTTTCACGTAAGCGAGGACGCCGCAGTTAGCGTGGCAGAAGTAGCAAGCGCTCTTCTTCACCTCTACACCGGGAGCATGGATGTCGACTTGCGTCATATGCATTCCCCTCTTCTCTTCCGATTGCTTTTCGAGCCCTGATGGACTCGTCCACACCTATATATAGGATTGCCTCTTCGAGACGTTTGCCCTTCCCTCTCGAGGCCTACCCTACAGCAACTACGCCCACTCCTAGGCATAGTCAACAAATGGATTATACAGAGTTGTTCAAATAAATCCACACAAGATATTGGAACTACGACAAGCGATTCACGATAGCTCCCGAACGGTTGATGCGTTTTCGTAAGGACACTTTTGGGATAGGGGATGAAACGGGGCGAAGGGAGAAAGACGCGAACAAGCGCAAGAACCGAGCGCGCCCCGGGCGAAAACGAGCCTCATCGGGACATGTTCCATCGGCCCTCCACGCTCGCCCGCGCGGACTCGCGGACAAATCGAGCGTCGATTCGAGCCGAAATCCGCAGCTAAACGAACTCCTCGAACCAGACGCAGGCCATATGACGGCGAGGATCGGGAACTACCATGCCTCGAACCTGGATTGTCGTGGTTTCGAGGAAAGGATGTCATATGAGCCTGAAAACGCCATGCAACAACGAACGCTCGGCACCGAGGGCATTAGGCGCCCTGATTTGCGGCGCCCGCCTGCTCATTGCCGCAGCTCTGGCCGCTGCGCTGTGCGGCACGGCACCGCCCGCCCGCACGGCGTGGGCCGACGACGGGACGCTCGACTCGGCGCTCGGGATATCGCGCGAGCAGTTCGTCAAGTCGATCGAGGACAATTGGAAGGACAACTACGAGGGAACCCGGTACGAGGGCTGGTATCTCAGCGAGAACGCCTACCCTTCATACAACGAAGGTATGTGGTGGCCACGCGGCAATCCCTCCCCCACCGGGCATGTCGGCATGAACTGCGGCGGCTTCGTCGCCCGCGCGCTCATCGACGCGGGGGCCAGCGAGGACACGTCGTTCATGAAGGACTGGTGGGCAGGATACGGCACGGCGGCGGGCCATTACGCCAACGCCCGCACGTTCCTCCGCATCGTCGACGGGTACGGACTCGAGTTCTATCGCTACGATAGCGATCCGGTCCCCGAGGACGGCGACCCGCAAGCCGCCATGGAAGCCGCGAAGAACCGCGCGAAGGACAAGCTCCTCGCAGACGGGAAAGCCGCGAAGGGCGACATCATCGTCATGATCGACGATCCAGACGATGGCGGCTACGACGACTACGGTCGTTGGCACGGCCACGTCAGCGACTCGCATATCGGCGTATTCTGGGGCGATTCGCCGGATGACGACAAGCTCCTCCACTCGTCCCACGACGTCGACATGTCCGTCGACTCCGTCGCGTCGGGCTGCGTGGCCTCGCGCATAGCCCCGAAATGCTGGGGGTCGAAGATATTCCTGATCAAATTCGACAAGACGGGAGACCTCGAGCTCGTGAAGACATCGGGCCTTCCGTCTATCACCGACTCGAATGGGCTGTACTCGCTCGAGGACGCCGTCTACGCGGTGTACTCGGGAAATGAAAAGGTTGCGACCATCACCACCGGCGCGGACGGGCGCGGACACGCCTCGGGCCTGCCCTCCGGAACGTACACGGTGAAGGAGGAGCAGGCGCCTCGCGGGTACAAGCCCGACGGGAAGTCGTACAAGGTGACGATCGCATCGGGACAGACCACCGCGCTGTCGGTCACCGACACGCCCGCATACGAGTCGAGCGGAATCGGGGTGGAGAAGATCGACGGCTCGACGGGCGAAGGCTCCCCGCAGGGCGCGGCGAGCCTTGCCGGCGCCGAGTTCACGTTCAAATACTACGCCGGAGAGTACGACGAGTCGAACCTGCCCGCCAAGGCGGACCGCACATGGGTCCTCAAGACGGGAAACGACGGCGTCGCGTCCATAGCCGCAGGCGACTCCCTGAAAGTGTCGGGAGACGACTTCTTCCGCGACGAGTCCAACCGCCCGATCGTGCCGCTCGGAACGATCGCGATCGCCGAGACGAAGGCGCCGGCGGGCTACAACCTCGACAACGCCGGCCACGGCAAGCCCAAAACGTACGTAGCCCACATCGTCGAGGACGAGTCGAAGCAAACCCGGGCGGCAATCGCGCCTGTGAACTACAAGGGAATCGAGAGGAACGCCGAACGCAACACGCCCCGCTCCCCCGACAGCGCAATGCGCGGAAACATCGAAATCGTGAAAAAGGACGCGGCGACGAAGTCGGGCAAGCCCCAGGGAAGCGCAGCGCTCAGAGGCGCCGTCTACGAAATCGTGAACGACAACGCCAATCCCGTCCTCTCGCCACAGAGCAATTCGCTTGTCGGCAAGGGCAACGTCGTGTGCGAGATCGTGACCGACGCGCAGGGCCGCGCCTCGACGTCCAACGCGGCCCTCAACGGCTGGTCGATTCCCGGCGACTGGAACGGCTGCGCCCTTCCCTTCGGGAGCTACACCATCAAGGAGAAGTCCGCCTCCGAAGGATACAAGGTGAACGTCGAATGGACCGGAACGGCCCGCATCGACAGGAACGGGGCGACGGCTTCCGCCGCCACCGACGAGGACGTCATGCGCGGCAACATCGCGATTTCCAAAGACGACGTTCAGCTCGCCGTGCACACGCCGCAGGGAGCCGCCACGCTCGCCGGCGCCGTCTACGAGATCGTGAACGACAACGCAGCCCCCGTCGTCTCCCCCCAGACGGGACGGGAGGTATCTCAAGGGGGCGTCGTGTGCGTCGTGACGACCGACGAGGACGGCTTGGCTTGCACCGACAACGCAGAAGCCAACGGCTGGGCGATTCCCGACGAATGGCAGGGATGCGCGCTCGCATACGGCACGTACACCGTTCGCGAGAAGGGCGCCTCGACCGGGTATCTCGTCAACGTCTCGTGGTCGGGGGCCGCGAAGGTAACCGACGAGGGCTCGCGGGCCGAGCTCGACGCGCCCGAAACCGTTCAAAGGGGCAACATCGACCTCGTCAAGCGCGATGCGCAAACGGCATCGGGAAGCGCGCAGGGCGACGCGACGCTCGAGGGCGCCGTCTACGAGGTCGTGAACGCGAACGCGAACCCCGTCGTCTCGCCGCAATGGGGGGAACCCGTCGCGGCAGGCGAGGGCGTATGCGAAATCGTGACCGATGACGCAGGCCGTGCATCGACGACGTCGTCCGACGCGAACGGTTGGTCCATACCCGAAGACTGGCAAGGATGCGCGCTCGCGTACGGCACGTACACCGTTCGCGAGAAGGGCGCCTCGACCGGCTACGAGCTGAACGTGTCGTGGTCGGGCGAAGGGGCCGTGAGCGGCCAGGGCTCGAAAGACTCGCTCTCGACAACCGAGGACGTGTTGCGCGGCGGTCTTTTGGTCGGGAAGGTCGACCGCCAGAACGGGCGGTACATGCCACAGGGCGCCTCTACCCTGGCAGGCGCGCTGTTCGAAGTGACGAACGACTCGCCCGGCAACGTCGTCGTCGACGGCACGGAATACCCCTCCGGGGCAGTCGTCGCGCGCATGGCGACCGAGGAGACGGAAGACGGGCGCTTCGTCGCGTCACTTGCCGACGACGCCCTGCCCTACGGCACTTACACGGTGCGCGAGACCGGCACGTCCGAAGGGTACCTCTTCGACGATGCGTCGCGGGAATGGAGCCAGACGTTCCAAATCCGCGAAGGAGGCCAGATCGTCGACCTCACGTCACCCGAAGACGCCGTCTCCAACCTCGTGATCCGCGGCGATTTCGGCTTCTCGAAGGCGAACGAGGCCACGATGGGCAGGCTCGGGAAGGTCCCGTTCAAAATCACGTCGAACACCACGGGCGAATGGCATGTCGCCGCAACCGACGAGAACGGCATGCTCTCCACATCGTCGGACTGGAACAGCCACGAATCCGAGACGAACGCGAACGACGGCGCCGTCAAGGAAGACGGCACGGTAGACGAGAGCCTCGTGAAGCCCTCCGCCGGCATATGGTTCAACGGCAGGACCGATGCGGACGTCGCGGCCGACGACAGTCTCGGGGCTCTACCCTACGATACGTACACCGTAACCGAGCTCGGCTGCAAGGCAAACGAAGGCCTCGAGCTCGTATCGTTCGAGATCACGATAAGCCGAAACGGACGGGAGCTCGACTTGGGCACGGTCGACGACCACGAACGGCCCCTCCCCGGCTCGATCGGCACCGAGTTGACCGACGAAGCTGGGTCGCATGTCGTCGAGGCAGGGGCCGACCTCGTGCTCGTCGACACCGTAAGATACGAGAACTTCGCCCTAGGCTCCTACACGCTCGAAGGCGAATTGCACGCCGTAGGCGACGACGGGTCGGACGAGGGAATCGTCTCGCATGCCCAGGCGGACTTCACGGCATCGTCGAGCGCAGGAGAAGTCGAGGTGTTCTTCGAAGTGCCGGCTTCGGACGTAACCGGGCGCAGCTTCGTGGCATTCGAGCGCGCGCTCGACTCGGACGGAAACGAGGTGGCAGCGCACGAGGACATCGACGACGAGGGCCAGACCGTAACCGTCGTCGAAATCGGCACGGAGCTCGTAGACGCCTCCGACGGCGACCATATGGCGCCGGGCAGCGAGTCAGCGACGCTCGTCGACCACGTCAGCTACACGGGACTCATGCCGGGAAAGCCTTACACGATGACCGCCGAGCTCCACGAACGCGGGGACGACGGATCCGATGCCGGACCCGTCCTCGACGCCTCGGGAAACCCGGTCACCGCGACCCAACGGTTCACGCCGGCCGAACCCGCGGGAACCGTCGACGTCGCGTTCGCGCTCGACGCGTCCCGGCTCTCGGGCGCCACGGTCGTCGCCTTCGAGGAACTCAAGTTCAAGGACCGCACGTACGCGATCCACGCCGATATCGAGGACGAGGACCAATCGGCCTTCTTCCCCGCGCTCTCGACGACCGCCGTCGACTCGAGCACGCACGCCCACACCGCGCACGAGGGGGGACGACTGACGATAACCGACACGGTCGCCTACGAGAACCTCGTTCCCGGCAGGGAGTACGAAGTCAGAGGCGAGGTGCACGTTCGCACCGCCGAGGGAGCGGATGGCGGCGTCCTGCAAGACGCCGAGGGAAACGATGTCGCAGCGCGCGCCACGTTCACGCCCGAAGCGCCTTCCGGAACGCTCGACCTCGCCTTCGAGGCGAATGTGCCGGAAATCCAGGGCACGACCGTCGTGTTCGAGACGCTGTACGACGGCGAGGCGAAAATCGCGTCCCATGAGGACATCGAGGACGACGGGCAATCCGTCTCGCATCCGTCGATAGCGACAACCGCAGTCGACTCCCAAACGCAGACGCATACGGGCCATCCGGGCGAATCCGTCGAAATCGTCGACACGGTCCGATACGAGAACCTCGTCCCCGGCACAGCGTACACCCTGACCGGCACGCTCCACGCCAAATCCGACGACGGCGAGGAAATCGTGGTCGGTACGGACGGGAACCCGATTACGAGCTCTGTCGAGTTCACGCCGGAGGCGCCGAGCGGGTCTATCGACATGACGTTCACGGTCGACGGGACCCTGCTCTCCGGGAGCACCGTCGTGGCATTCGAGGACCTCTCGCACAACGGCGTGACCGTCGCATCGCACGCGAACATCGAAGACCGGGAGCAATCGATCGCGTTTGCGTCCTCCATCGCGACGACGGCGCACTGCGCCGAAACGGGATCTCACCTGATCGGACTTGAATCGAGCGCGACCATCGTCGACACCGTCTCGTACGGCAACCTCGTCCCTCAGGAGAACTACGTCGTCAGAGGAGAGCTCCATGCGCTCGACGACCAGGGAAACGATGCCGGCATTGCAGAGTTCGACGGCAAGCCCGCGCTCGCCGAGCTCGCCTTCACCCCCGGTACGCCTGACGGCACGGTCGATTTGTCCTTCATCATCCCCCGCGAGGGAGTCGAGGGGTCCTCGTTCGTCGTCTTCGAGACGCTTCTATCGGAGAACGAAACGACGCTCGCCACGCACAGCGACGTGCGAGACGAAGGCCAGACGGTCTTTGTCCCGAAGCTCGCGACGATGGCGCACGACGAGAAAACGGGCGCGAAGGAGGCCACCGCGGAACCGGGCAACCGCATCGTCGATTCCGTATCGTTTGCAAACCTCACCCCGGGCGAAACGTATCGCCTCGTCGGGACGCTTTACGACAAGGCAACAGGCAAGCCGCTGTTCGGCGAGGACGGACCTGTGACCAGCGAGCTCGAATTCACGCCGAACGAGGCCGCCGGGACCGTCGACATGGCGTTCCCGCTCGACGGGGCCGACGTCGGCGAGAGGACCGTCGTCGTGTTCGAACGCCTCTACGCAGATGCAGACATACCCTTGGCGGCCCACGAGGACATCGACTCCGCAGACCAGTCCGTGCACTACCGCATGCCCGAAGAGCCCGACAAGCCCAAGGACGACCAGCCTCAGGACAAGGATACCCACAAGGGCACCGTATCGACCGTCATCACCAAGGCGGGAGAGGCGTTCCACAAGACGGGCGACTTCGTGGCGCGCTACTGGTGGGCTATCGCGGCCATCGGGGTGATAGGCGCCATCGGAATCGCGCTCGGAATGAGAGCCGTGCGCGGGAAGAACGGCGGAAACGGGAAAGGATAGGCGATGCGCATGCGCACACCATTGAAAACGCACGCCGGAGCGTTGATCGTCGCCGTCGGGGTCGCGCTCGTCTGCATGGCATTCGTCACATGCGCGTTCTTGCTCGCGATGCACGGCAGGGCCCAGGCGGCATCCCCCGACCCGCTCGACACCGTCGACGCTGCGGAGGCGGAGTGCCCTGTCGACTGGGATTACTGGAAGGAGGTCAACCCGAGCGTCTGCGCGTGGGTGAAGGTTCCGGGAACGTCCATCGACTACCCGGTGGTCGAATCGCCCGGGGACGACCCCTGCTTCTACCTGACGCATGACGTGTATGGAAGCTGGAATCTCTGGGGATGCCCTTACATAGACCCCGGGTGCGACAAGGGCATCGACTCACCGAACGTCGTCGTCTACGGCCATAACATGACGACGGACGGCTCGATGTTCCACGATTTCGGATGCTACCATGACGCGAGCTTCGCAGCCGGACACCGATACGTGCTGCTGTACACGCCGAAGAAGGCCTATCGGCTCGAAGTGCTCGGCTCGAAGACCATCGACGGAGAGGCCCACGACAAACGGACGGAATTCGAGAACGTGGCGGACTTCTTCGCCTACCGGCAAGCGGAGCTCGCCTCGTGTGACGTGAGGCTCGAGTCCACGCGAACGCGGCCGCAGATGTTCACGTTCTGCACGTGCAGCTACTACATGAACCCCGACAACGAGCGCACGCTCGTGTTCGCCCAGGAGTGAGCAGGGCAAAGGAGGGTCGCCGCGTATCGCGGCGGCCCTCCTGTCGCATTCGCTAGAACCCCCACATGCGGACTTCGGGCTCGAGGGCGACCCCGTAGCTCGCCAAGACGACTTCCTGAACGTGACGAATGACGCGCACGACGTCGTCGGCGGTCGCGCCGCCGACGTTCACGACGAAGCCGGCGTGCTTGCGCGACACCTCGGCGCCGCCGACCGCATAGCCTTGAAGGCCCGCATCCTGGATGAGCTTTCCCGCGAAATGCCCTTCCGGGCGCTTGAACGTCGACCCGGCGGACGGCACGTCGAGCGGCTGCTTGTCCGTGCGCTTGCGGGCGAGCTCGTCCATCCTGAGCTGGATGGCGGCCTGGTCATCCTCGTGGAGCTCAAGCTCGACGGACAGCACCACCATGCCCTCGTCGAGCATCATTGAGCTACGGTAGCCCCAGCCGGCCTCGTCACGCGACACCTCGCGTGTCTCCCCATCGGCATCGAGGCAAACGACCTTGCGGGCGACGTCCCTGAACTCGCCGCCGTACGCGCCGGCGTTCATGATGGACGCTCCGCCCACCGTCCCCGGAATGCCCGCGGCGAACTCGTAGCCCCCAAGCGATTCGCGGCAGGCCATCGATGCGACCTTCGCGTTCGTGACGCCCGCGTCGGCGACGACGGTTCCCTCGCCCGACATGGCGACGGAAGAGAGGTTCCCGGCAATCTGCACGACGACGCCCCGCAGACCTGCGTCGGCGACGAGCAAGTTTGAGCCCCTTCCCACCACGTAAAAGGGAACGTCGAGCTGCCTGCACGCCCCGATCGTCGCGACAACGTCCTGCGCACGCACGGGAGCGACGAAGAAATCCGCCGGCCCGCCGATGCGGAACGTCGTATGCGCGCTCATCGGCTCGTCTGTGCGCACGTTCTCGACGCCAGCGGCCGCAACGAGGGATCTGTAAAGAGATTCGGTATTCATGGGGACATTGTACCCTACGTCTGGGCGCGTTTTCATCAATGCGATAATGATGCACATTCCATCACGAGCGCGTCATACGCCCGCCTGACTGACCAATAGGACAACCATGACAGCACAGCACAATCGACCCGACAGCATACGCGTACGCGGTGCGCGCGTCCACAACCTTAAGAACATCGACGTGGACATCCCGCTCGGCGAATTCGTCGGAATCGCAGGCGTGTCGGGGAGCGGCAAATCGTCGCTAGCCCTCGGCGTCCTGTACGCCGAGGGGTCCCGCCGTTATCTCGAGGGACTGTCGACCTATACGCGCAGGCGCATCTCCCAATCGGCACGCGCCGACGTAGACGTGGTCGAGCACGTGCCCGCCGCACTCGCCCTTCGCCAGAGGCCGGGCGTCCCCGACGTCCGGTCGACGTTCGGAACGTCGACCGAGCTTCTGAACTACCTGAGGCTCGCGTTCTCGAGGCTCGGAAGCCACACCTGCCCGAACGGACACCACGTCCCGCCTTCCATGGACGTCGCGCTCGAACGCGAGACGGCGTGCCCGACATGCGGGGAGCGTTTCTTCGGGCCCGGAGCCGAGGAGATGGCGTTCAACAGCACAGGCGCATGCCCCACGTGCTCGGGAACGGGCATCGTGAGGGCGGTCGACCCCGCAACGCTCGTCCCCGACGAGAACAAGACCATCGACGAGGGGGCCGTCGTCGTCTGGGGATCGCTCATGTGGTCGCTCATGAAGGATATATGCCGCGAGATGGGCGTGAGGACCGATGTGCCCTTCAAGGAGCTTACCCCGGAAGAGCGCGACATCGTCTACCACGGGCCCGCGGAAAAGAAGCACATCCTGTACTACAACGAGAAGACCGGCACCGCCGGCGAGATGGACTTCACGTACTTCAACGCCATCTACACCGTCGAGAACGCCCTATCGAAAGTAAAGGACGAGAAGGGCCTGAAACGCGTTGCGAAGTTCCTGACCGAAGCGCCCTGCCCCGCATGCGCGGGCACGCGTTTGTCGGACAAGGTTCGCTCCACCACGCTCGCCGGCCTCAACCTCGCCCAAGCCACCGCCCTCACGCTCTCGGAGCTCGTGGACTGGATTCCGAGCATCGAGCCGAGCCTTCCCGCGGAAATGCGCCCGATGGCCGCGTCGATACTCGCCGGCATGAACGAGCCCGCGCAACGCCTGCTCCAGCTCGGCCTCGGATACCTATCCCTCGACCGCGCATCTTCCACGCTGTCGACGGGCGAGCGCCAGCGCATCCAGCTCACGCGCGCGGTGCGCAACCGCACGAACGGCGTCCTCTACGTGCTCGACGAGCCGTCGATCGGCCTTCATCCCGCGAACGTGGACGGCCTCCTCGGCGTCATCGACGACCTCATCGACGACGGGAACTCCGTCGTCGTGGTCGACCACGACGTGCGCGTGCTCAGGCAATGCTCGCACATCGTCGAGATCGGCCCGGGATCGGGCGCATCGGGAGGCACGGTCATCGCGCAAGGCGCCGTCGGCGAAATCGAGGCGAGCGACGAATCGCTTATCAGGGGATTCCTCTCCGGCTCGCGCGCAATCAAGCCGAGGGCAAAAACGGCGCCTGCCGACATGTTCTCCCAAGGGGGCATATTCCTCAAGACGCGGGCCGTGCATACGGTAAAACCACTCGAAGTCCATATCCCACGCGGAAGGCTCACCGCCGTCACCGGCGTCTCGGGATCGGGCAAGACGACGCTCGTGCTCGAGAGCCTCATGCCCGCCCTCGGCGCGGTAATCGCCGGCACGAAACTCCCCGCCCACGTCTTGGACGTCGATGCGCCCTGGATCAAACGGGCGAACCTCATCGACTCGACGCCGATCGGCGTGAACGTGCGATCGACGGTCGCCACGTACTCGGGCGTGCTCGACGACGTGCGCAGGGCGTTCGCCCAATGCCCCGAGGCGAAGCAACGCGGCCTGAAAGCCGGCGACTTCTCGTACAACACAGGTTCGCTCAGATGCCCCACGTGCGACGGCACCGGCCAGGTTTCGCTCGACGTCCAGTTCCTGCCCGACGTCGACATCGAATGCCCCGACTGCCGGGGCGCCCGGTACGGAAGCGAAGCGTACGAGGTCAAAAAGGAGCTCAAGGGCAGGCACGGAACGAGCTTCCTGTCTCTCCCGCAGCTCATGGCGATGACGGTCGACGAGGCGCTCGAAGCTGCCGCGGGCTTGAAGAAGGCCGCGGGCAAGCTGCAGGTCCTCCACGACCTCGGACTCGGGTACCTCACGCTCGGCGAGTCGACGCCTGCGCTTTCAGGCGGCGAGGCGCAGCGCCTCAAGCTCGCAAGCGAGATCGGGCGCGACCAAGCCGACGCCCTGTTCGTTTTCGACGAGCCCACCATCGGACTGCATCCGCTCGACGTCGAGGTTCTCATGAACGTGCTCGACGACCTCGTCGAGCACGGCGCGACGGTCATCGTGATCGAGCACGACCTCGACATGATCGGCAATGCGGACTACATCATCGACATGGGACCGGGCGGCGGCGAGGCCGGCGGCCGCATCGTCGCCGCCGGCACCCCCGACCAAGTTCGGGAAAACACCGAGAGCATCACGGCCCGCTACCTTTGATGCGGTTCTACGCGAGGCCGACGACCGACCGGTAAAGCGAGTCGAGCTCCTTGATGATGACCGCCTGCGAGTAGCTTCCGCTCGCGTACGCCGCGATGCCCTTGCGCCATCCGGCATCGCCGAGCGCACGCCCGAGAGTCTCGACGATGCCGCGCGCCAAATCGACGTCGTTTTCGGGTTCGACGAGCTCGCCCACCTCGTGGTTCACGAAATCGGGCAAGCCGCCCTGGTTCGTCGCGACCACGGGCGTGCCGCACGCCATCGCCTCGACCGCGACGAGGCCGAACGGCTCCCGGCGCGAAGGCACGAGGTCGACGTCGGCGATGTTGTACAGCCGCGCGAGCTCGTCTTGCGCGACGTTGCCTATGAAGTGAACGCGTTTCAAGCCGAGGCGCGCCGCCTGGGCCTCGAGGCCCTCGCGCTCCTCGCCGTCGCCCGCGAGCACGGTGATTGCGTTCGGAAGCTCGCCCTCGTAGCGGGCGGCTGCGTCCAAGAGCACGTCGATGCCCTTGAACCTCGTCATCTTGCCCGCGAACAGGATAACGTCCTGGCCTGCGTACTCTATGCCATGACGCCCGAGGACCTCGCCCCGGTCGAGCGTTTGGGGATAGAAGATATCGGGGTTGTAACCGTTGCGCATGCGCACGATCTTATCGGCGTGCGCGGGGAACACCTCGCGAACGAGCTCCTCGTTGTCGGCCGATATGCAGATGACCTTGCTGCACGCCTCCATGGCGGTGTCGGCGAAATGCCTGAGCTCGGGCCATTTGTCGTAGCCCATCAAATCGGTGCCATGCGCTGTCAGGACGAGCGGAACGCCGCAGTCGGCCGCGAGCGCGGGAAGCACCCAGACGTGCTGGCCGTGGACGACGTCGGGCTCGAACGTGCGCACCTCGTCGGCAATCGCGTCCTTGAACGCCCGGATATAGGCGTCCATCTGCCCATCCGTCAAATCAGAGAAGGCGACGACGCTCCTCGGATGCGTGGTGAAGCAGGGGAAGTTGAACGGCAGGGCCCCGTCGACCGCATCCTGCGGACGCGCGGGGTCGGTAAAGAACACCGGATGGAGTCGCACGCCCTCGTATTGGGGGAAGTCCGCCTCGTTTTCCGGGAGAATCACGCAAACCTCGTGGCCGAGTTTCGCGAGCTGGGTGGCAAGGTTCTTCGTGTACGTGCCGCTTCCCGATCCCTCGAGCGGAAAATGGTTGATCATGAGAATTCGCATTGCGTGTTCCTCTCTTCGCTCCCATACCGAACACATCATATCAGAGCGCAAATGAGAGAAGGACCCGTTGCGGGCCCTTCTCGAGATACCGTGGCTGAAAGCGCGTCTAGATCTTGAATAGAGACAAGGCCTCCGCGCGAGTCTTCTCGTCTTCCTGGAACGTTCCCCTCACCGCGGACGTGACGGTAAGCGAACCGGGTTTCCTGATACCCCGCGCCGTCATGCACATGTGCTCCGCCTCGACGACGACGAACGCCCCGAGCGGCTCGAGCGCGTCCATTATCGCATCGGCGATCTGGGACGTCATGCGCTCCTGCACCTGCGGCCGGCGGGCATATCCCTCCACGCAACGCGCGAGCTTCGACAACCCGGTGATCCGTCCCTTCCTCGGAATGTAGGCGACGTGCGCCTTTCCGGTGAACGGCAGCAGATGATGCTCGCACATCGACGTGAACGGGATGTCGCGAACGATAACCATCTCCTCGTGGTCGGCTTCGTGGAACTGCTTGCGCAGATGCTGCGAGGGGTCCTCCTGCATTCCGGCGAATATCTCGGAGCACGCGCGCGCGACGCGCGACGGCGTATCGAGCAGACCCTCGCGATCGGGGTCTTCGCCGATCGCTATCAGAAGCTCGCGGACGGCCGCCTCCGCGCGCTCGTAATCCAACTCGCCGTATTTTTGTTCTTTCATGGCTACCACGCCCTATCGGTTCACGTTTGCAAAACCCTTATGCGGAATTGTATCGAATCGGTTGGCGATTCGCATCCCGTATACGAGCGGCAACGCCTAAAGACTCTAGTTTTCCTTCTTGCGGTACGCGAACCAGTAGATCAAACCGACGAACACCGCTCCGCCGACGATGTTGCCGAGCGTCGCAAGGCCGATGTTGTAGCAGGCGCCGCCGGCGTTGAGTGCCTGGACCATCGCGTCGAGCTTCGTCGGGTCGATGTCGCCGGTGAATCCGTACGTGCCCATCGCGGCAATGCCCATGGGCAGGAAGAACATGTTCGCGACGCAGTGCTCGAAGCCGCATGCCACGAATGCCATGACCGGGAAGATGGTCGTGAAAACCTTGTCGATGACCGTGCGGCCGGCGAAGCCCATCCACACAGCCAGGCACACGAGCCAGTTGCACATGATGCCGCGGAAGAAGATGACGCCCGGAGCCAGGGAGATCTTCGAGTAGGCGACGTTGATCATCGCGTTTCCGACGGCGCCGCCGTTCATGCCCGCGAAGTTGGCGCCGATGAGCACGGCGACGAGGATGAGCGACCCCACGAGGTTGCCGACGTAGACGATGACCCAGTTCTTGAGCACGTCGCCCCAGCTGATCTTCTTGTCGGCGGCAGCACAGACCATCAGGCAGTTGCCCGTGAACAGCTCGGCGCCCGCGACGATGACGCACAGCAGGCCGAGCGCGAAGCACAAGCCGCCGAGCAACTGGGAAGGACCGAAGCTGAGCGTGGCATCGCCCTTCACGAGCAGCATGAACGTCGCACCTGTGCCGATCATCATGCCCGCGAGGATCGAAAGGGCGAATGCGCGCGCGGGAGCGAGCTTCGTCTTCCCCACGGCGACGTTCTGCGCCTGGGCGAACAGCGCCGCCGCGCCGCGGCAATCCGGCTTCGTCGCCGCGATCTCCTCCGAAGTGATTTCTGACATGTTGTTTCCCCTTTCCTTTTCCAATAGAAAATATCGCTATCGCGATGCTTCGGCCCAATCAACCGGCCTCTCCATCGCGAAATCGAAACCAAACGGTTGTACGGCACGCTCGAACACACCGCTCGCCTTTGCGAGAACCATGCCGTAGTTGGTGAAAGCAACGCCCTGGTCAAGCGAGGCGTTCATGCGGTGCTCGAGCTCCCTGGCATTGAGCATGCATCCCCCGCAGTGGACCACGACGCTGTACGGGCTCACATCGTCCGGGAACTCCCCGCCCGATGTGAACTCGAACGACGGTTCGCAGCCGCAGATCTTCCGAATCGCACGCGGTAGCTTCACCGTTCCGATGTCCTCGCACTGCCTATGGTGCGTGCACCCCTCGGAAATCAGCACCCTATCGCCCTCGCCGAGCGCGTCGAGTGCGCCGATTGCGGCGATTTGCGCAGGCAACGTGCCCTTGTAGCGCGCCATGAGCATGGAAAACGACGTGAGCGGCACGTCTTCGGGCACTATTCGGGCGACTTCCCCAAACACCTGGGAATCCGTCACGACCAGACGCGGGCGGCCGTTCAGCCGGTCAAGCGACTCGCGAAGACCCTCTACGGACGTGACGCACGCGCAGGCGCCCGCCTCGACGACATCGCGGATCACCTGCTGCTGGGGCAAGATCAAACGACCTTTAGGCGCGGCCGAGTCGATGGGGACCACGAGAACCACCGCATCGCCCGCCGAGACGAGGTCGGCTATCAGGCGGCGTTCATGCGCAACGCCCGTGCCAAGCGACGCAAGCGCTTCCTTCAGCTCGTCGACGCCTCGCCCCTCGAGCGCGGAAACCCGCGCCCGCACGCGCTTGACGCCCCGCTCGTCGATCTCGGGCCCGTCTGCGCCCGCATCGGCGCCCGACGGCGCCAAGTCGATCTTGCTCGAGACGACGGCATACGGGACCTTGCGGCTCTGGAACTCTGCGACCAGGTCGTTCTCGACCTCGCCGAGGCCGCGCGTCGAATCCACGACGAGAACCGCGATATCGGCAAACTCGAGGGCCCGCTTGGCGCGTTTGACGCGCAAGCCGCCAAGATCGCCGACGTCGTCGATTCCCGGCGTGTCGATGATCACGACCGGCCCGAGCGGCAACAGCTCCATCGCCTTCCTCACGGGATCGGTGGTCGTTCCCGGCGTATCGGATACAACGGCGAGGTCCTGCCCCGTCACGGCGTTCACCAAGCTCGATTTCCCCGCGTTCCTCACTCCGAAGAACGCGATATGGACACGCTCTCCCGAAGGGGTGTCGTTCAGCCCTGCCATCTGTATCCTCCTTTCCCGATATCCCGCATCCCTCTCGCCAGCAGGATGCGCGAACGTACGTTAGAACCTGAAATCCCGCGCATCGCCCGTGCGTATCTGCCCGATATGCTCGCCGCACTTGGCGCGTCTCCGCTCATCGGGAATTTTGGCCAGCTCCTCGGCCACCATCCTCCAACCGCGCTCCGCCGTTGCGGGCGACGCGTAATCGACAAGGTACTCCGAAAGCGTCATGAGCGCGTTCGGATGGCAGAAGTTCAGGATCTCGCCCGATTTGCAGAACTCCATGAACCTGTCGCCGGTCCGACCCGCGCGGTAACACGCCGTGCAGAAGCTCGGAATATGGCCGTTGTCCATGAGCCAGGCGATGACCTCGTCGAGCGTGCGCTGATCGGAAACGTCGAACTGCTCGGTATCGTGCGGCCGCGCCTCGTCGACGTAGCCGCCCACGCTCGTCCTGCTCCCGCCGGATATCTGGGAGATTCCGTATTGGAGCGCCTTGCCGCGGATGGCCTCGCTCTCGCGCGTGCTGATGATCATGCCGGTATAGGGCACGGCCACCCTGATGAGGGCAATGATCTTCTCGAACATCTCGTCGGAAAGCGAGTTGTCGAAATCCGTCGGGTCGATGTCGTCGGCGGGCTTCACGCGCGGCACGCTTATCGTGTGAGGACCGACGCCGAAACGCGCCTCGAGATGCTCGGCGTGCATGAGCAGGCCGACGAGCTCGTACGCGTAACCGTCGAGGCCGAACAGCACGCCGAGCCCGACGTCGTCGATGCCGGCCTCCATGGCGCGGTCGTGCGCCTCGGTGTGCCAGTCGTAGTCGTGCTTCGGGCCCGTCGGATGCAGCTCGAGGTACTTCTGCTTGTTGTAGGTCTCCTGGAACAGGATGTACGTGCCGATCTCGGCTTCCTTGAGCATGCGGTACTCGTCGACCGTCGTCGCCGCGATGTTCACGTTCACGCGGCGGATGGCGCCGTTTCGGTGCTTGATGGAATAGATCGTGTCCATCGACTCGAGGATGTACTCGATCGGATTGTTCTTCGGATCCTCGCCCGCCTCGATCGCCAAGCGCTTGTGGCCCATGTCCTGAAGCGCGACGACTTCCGCGCGAATCTCGTCCTGCGTCAGCTTCCTGCGCGGAATCGTGCGGTTCTTCGCGTGATACGGGCAGTACAGACACCCGTTGACGCAGTAGTTCGAGAGGTAGAGCGGCGCGAACAGAACGATGCGGTTGCCGTAGTAGGCAAGCTTGATCTGCCGTGCCAGCTCCTTTATCTCGGCATTGACGCCCGGGTCCTCGCATGCCAGCAGCACCGCGGCTTCACGATGCGTGATGCACGTGCAATGCTCCTCTTTCGGCGCGATGTTCGGATGCGCCTTCGCCAGGATGCGCCTGCATAAATCGAGGTCGTCCTTGTGCGCACGCGCGTATTCCAACGTGTCCAGGATCTCCTCGTGATTAATGAATTCGTCCGCATGGGACGATTTCGGATCGTAAAGCACCATGTCATGCCACTTTCTTGGGATCGCCGCGATCGACGACGAGACGCCGTCCTATCGAGAGCATGCGCGCAGCGAGCCGGCCGCTGCTTTCCGCAGCCTCCTCGCCCGTGCAGATCTTGTTGTCGTACAGTTCGTAGTCCGCCCTCACTTCCGCCGGGGACAGGTTGGGCATGACGACGTTCGCGCCCGAAAGGATGCCCCTCTCGCGTCCGCTGCCGTCAATGGTCCCGAGCGCCGTCGTGGCGGGCAAAAGGATGTTCGGCTGGATGACCCGGATAATCGAGAGCAGGAAGCAGGTGAGCTCCACCGTGCCTCCCTCGAAACCCGCAAAGGGGGTCGCATGGTGCGGGACGAACGGACCTATCCCGCACATTTCCGGCTTGAACTCCTCGATGAACTTCAAATCGGCGCCGATATCCAAAGGCGTTTGCATGGGCGAGCCCACCATGAACCCCACTCCGACCGTGTAGCCGAGATCGCGCAAATCACGCAGGCAGCGCATGCGGTTCTCGAAGGACATCGAGCGGGGGTGGAGCTTGCGGTAGTACTCCGGCGACGCCGTCTCATGGCGGAGCAGGTAGCGGTCGGCTCCCGCCTCGCGAAGACGAGCGTAGCTTTCACGGCTCCTCTCGCCTACCGAAAGGGTGACGGCGCAGTCCGGATGAGCCGACTTGAGCATGCGGACCACGCCGCAGAGCCATTCGTCGGTCGTGCTCGGGTCTTCGCCCCCTTGCAGCACGAAGGTGCGGAAACCGAGTCCGTACCCCGCGTCGGCGCATTGCGCTATCTGCGCTTCGCTGAGCCGATAGCGCCTGCATTCGACGTTGCTCCTGCGTATGCCGCAATACAAACAGTCGTTCCTGCAGTAGTTCGTGAACTCTATAAGCCCACGACCGTATACGGCGTTCCCGTACACGCGAAGGCACTCGTTCACCGCAGCCTGCGCCAACTCCTCGGCCTGACCCGCCGTGCGATTCGCCACGAGCTCGGCGTATTCGTCAACCGAAAGTCCTCGCCGTCCGAGCAGCTTGTCTATCAATTCGTTCGATGCCATGATCTTAGCCGCCGAAGTGCGCACGCCCTCTCCCAATGAGGGTGCCGGCGACGCGGCAAGCGTCACCGACACCCAGAAGGAGGATGGTCCGCGCCCGCCTTACAGCTTTATATCTCCCATGTCTCCTGGTCGGTATGAAGCCATTCGTGCGCGGTGTGCCCAAGCGGTTTCCCGACCCAGTCTTCGTACAGCCTGTGGATGTCGGGGTTCTCGTGCGAATAGCGCAGCGTATCCGCCTCGTCGAGCGCGTTGAGGTTCGCGGCGCGCTCGCGTGCGAGCTCCTTGTTGAACTCGATGGGCTGGCCGCCGCCGCCCACGCAGCCACCGGGGCAGGCCATGATCTCGACGAAGTCGAAATGCGCCTCGCCGGCCTCGAGCGCGTCGAGCAGCTTTGCCGTGTTGCCCAGACCGCTCGCGACCGCGATATCGACAGGCGTGCCGGCGACCTCGAGGTGCTTGGCGACCCAAGGCGTCTCGGGAGTCGAATCGGTCGTGTCACATGCGGAGAAATCGGGGTTCTCGCCCGTGATGAGGAACACGGCCGAACGCAGCGCGGCCTCCATGACGCCGCCCGTGCGACCGAAGATGGTGCCTGCGCCCGTCGACAGCCCGAGCGGGTTGTCGAACGCCGTCTCCTCGAGCGCGGCGCAGTCGACGCGGAACATGTTGAGCATGCGGTCGAACTCGCGCACCGTCAGCACGGCGTCGACGTCGCGGCCGCCCTCCGTCGCGAGTTGCGGAACGTCGCACTCGTACTTCTTGGCGACGCACGGCATGACGGATACGACGAACAGGCGCTTGCCCGCTTCCTCGGCTTCGGCTTTCATCGTGTTCTTCACGACGGCGCCGAGCATCTGATGCGGAGACTTCGCAGAAGAGAGCTGGGCCGTGAACTGCGGGTAATGCAGCTTGACGAAACGCACCCAGCCGGGGCAGCAGCTCGTGAACATGGGACGGGGCTTGCCCGACGACAGGAACTCGACGAACTCGCTCCCCTCCTCCATGATGGTGAGGTCGGCGGCGAAGTCGGTGTCGAACACGCGGTCGAACCCGAGTGCGCGCAGCGCAGATGCCATGCGGCCCGGCGTGGCGTCCTCGCGGGCGAGCCCGACGCCCTCGCCCCAAGCCGCACGCACGGCGGGGGCAACCTGCACGACCGTGATGACCTCGGGATCGAGCAGGGCGTCCATGACCTTGCCCGTGTCGTCGCGCGCGGTGAGCGCTCCGGTCGGGCAGTGCGTGATGCACTGGCCGCACAAGGCGCAGCCGGCGGCGTCGATTTCGAGGCCCTCCTTCACGAACACGTTCATGTTGGGGCCGGCGCCCGAGTGCTCCCAGACGGCGCAGTGCTGGACCTTGGCGCACTCGGCAACGCAGCGCATGCACTTGATGCATTTGGAAGCGTCGCGGATAAGCGGGAACGATTCGTCCCACGGCGCCTTCTCGGGGAGGAAGTAGCCCGTGTCGCCCACGTTGAACTCGCTCGCGAGCTTGCGCAGGGCGCACGTCTCCTGACGCACGCACGTACCGCATTCGTAGCGATGGCTCTCCATGAGCGCCTCGACGTTGGCACGACGCGCGGCAACGACGCGCGGCGTCGACGTCTTGACGACCATCCCCTCGCGAACGGGCGTGTTGCACGACGCGACGAGCTCGCCGTCGCACTCCACGAGGCACACGCGGCACGAGGCGATGTCGTTAAGGCCCTTCATCCAACACAGCGTCGGGATGTCGGCGCCCGCCTTGCCGGCGGCGCCGAGCAGGGTCATGCCCTCGCGCGCCTGAATTTCCTTGCCGTCGATGACGATGTTTACCATGTCTCCAGCCCCCTTCCGGTAAGCGCGCCTATGCCGAACACGTCGCAGCGCAGGCACCTACCGCATTCCTGGGCGGCTTCCTCGGCGCTTACGGGGCATTCGACGTAATCGAAGTCGTTCTTGCGCTCGCGCGCCGGACGCTCTGCCACCTGCACGCGCCCGTAGGCGGTGCGGTCGTTCTGGCGGGCCGGCGGCACTTCCACGCCGAAGTCGATCTCGTGCGCGAAACCGAGCATGGCGTCGATGTTGCGCGCGGCGGTCTTTCCCGCCGCAATGGCCATGATCACCGTCTTCGGGCCCCACTGGCAGTCGCCTCCGACGTAGACGTTCTCGAAGCCCTTCGCCTGCAGGTACTCGTCGGCGACGAGGTACGTGCGATTGGCTTCCATGCCGAACTCCTCGAACGGGGCGCTCTGGATGTCCTGGCCGACGGCGATGAGCACGATGTCGGCGTCGATGCGCACCTCGGGCTTGTCTGCGTTCGCGGGCGCGGGACGGCCGCGCTTGACGGCGCTGATGTATTGCGGCTGGCAGATGAGGGCGGTGGCGTTGCCGTCGGCGTCCTTCTCGATGCGGACAGGCGCCTGCAGGCACATCATCTCGATGCCTTCGGCAATCGCGCTCTCGATCTCGGCGTCGAGGGCGGTCATGTCCTCGAGGCGGCGACGGTATGCCACCGTGACCTCGGCGGCACCTGCGCGGACCGAGGTGCGCGCGCAGTCCATCGCGACGTTGCCGCCGCCGATGACGGCGACCTTCTTGCCCGTGAAGTCGGGATAGTCGCCATCGCCGATCTTGCCGAGGAGCTCGACGGCGCTCATGACGCCTGCGGCGTCCGCGCCTTCGAGCTTGAGCGTCTTGCCGCCCTGGGCGCCGATGGCGACGTAGACGGCATCGAACTCGGCGGCGATGCGGGCCATCTCGGCCGCGTCGACGTCATGCTCGTACTCGACGTCGATCCCGCCGACGCCCAGAATCGCGCGAATGTCCTCGTCGAGACGCTCGCGCGGGAAGCGGTACGCGGGAATGCCGTAGCGCATCATGCCGCCGAGCTTCTTGCGGCCCTCGAACACGGTGACGTCGTGCCCCATGAGTGCGCTGAAGTACGCGCACGTCATGCCGGAAGGACCGCCGCCGATGACGGCGACGCGCTTGCCGGTGGACTCGGCGCGGGCGGGAGTCTCGACCTTGTCGGCCGCAATCGTGTCGACCGCGAACTTCTTGATGCCGCGGATGTTGAGCGGTGCGTCGACGAGCGTGCGACGGCAGCGCTCCTCGCACGGGTGCTCGCACACGAGCGCGCACGCCGTCGGGAACGGATTGTCCTTGCGGATCATCTTGATGGCGCCGGCGCAGTCGCCCTCTTGGACGAGCGAGATGTATGCAGGCACGTTCACATGCGCCGGGCACAGCGTTACGCAAGGAACCGTCTGCTCGGTCTCCTCGGCGCATACGCCACGGTCAACGTGGCTCGCGAACTCGTCCGCGAAGGCCTCGAGGCCGGCCAGGACAAGCTCGCCGGCATTGTAGCCGATGGCGCAATCGGCCGTGTCGCGCAGCAGCTGCGCGCGCTTGCGGATGTCGTCGACGACGGCCTCGCCCGCCTCGAAGGCGAGCAGCGCCTCCATGTCGGCGAGGATCCGCGGAATGCCCTCGCGGCAAGGCGTGCACTTACCGCACGTCTGCGCCGCGCACGTCTGCAGCAGCGACTGCTGCACCGCGATCGGGCACGTGCCCGGCGGCATCGACTCGACGCGGCGCATGTACGACTCGAGGAAGTCGCTCACGCGCTTGTTGGCGTCGACGTAGGAGCCAATGGATAGACAACCCATAACGTCCCTCTCTCTTCTCTGAAACGTATAGAAATGAAAAGCGTGATATCTGGTTAAACTTCAAACAGGGATAAAGCTTCGGCCCTCGTCTTCTCGTCTTCTTGAAACGAGCCCCGCACGGCCGATGTGACAGTCAAAGAACCCGGCTTTCTTATACCGCGCGCCGTCATGCACATGTGCTCCGCCTCGACGACGACAAACGCGCCGAGCGGATCGAGCGCGTCCATGACGGCATCGGCGATCTGCGACGTCATGCGCTCTTGGACCTGCGGGCGGTGGGCGAACCCCTCGACGCACCGCGCGATTTTCGACAGCCCGGTTATGCGGCCCTTGCGCGGGATATAGGCCACATGCGCACGACCGCGGAAAGGCAGGAGGTGGTGTTCGCACATGGACGTGAAGGGGATGTCCTTCACGATCACCATCTCCTCATGGTCGGCCTCGTGGAACTGCCTGCACAGATGCTCTGACGGATCTTCGTACAAACCCGAGAACACCTCGGCATAGGCGCGCGCGACGCGCGCCGGAGTCTCGACGAGCCCTTCGCGATCGGGGTCTTCCCCTATCGCGATGAGCAATTCGCGGATAGCGGCTTTCGCGCGCTCAACGTCAAGCTCCTTGTACTCGAATTCCGGCATTCGACGACATTCCCTTCGAAAATCGTGCGCAATCTATTTAGGCCAACGCCTTCAGGTGAATTTCAGATGCTTCGGGACGCATGCTTCGACGCATGGTCGGGAAGGCATGCGCCCCGATGGTTCGACTTTACGCGAGCGTGCGCTCGGCGGCTTCCACGATATGCTTGGCCAAAACGGCGGTGGTCACGGAGCCGACGCCGCCCGGAACGGGCGTGATGGCCCCGACGATGGGTTCGGCAGCGTCGAAATCCACGTCGCCGCAAAGCTTCTGGGCTTCCTCGTCCCAGTTGATGCCGACGTCGATGACGACCTGGCCCTCGCGGACCGAATCGGCCCCGACCGTGCGGGCGCGGCCGACCGCGACGACGAGCACGTCAGCCGCCGCGCATTTCGCAGCGAGCTCCTTCGTGCGCGTATGGCACATGGTGACGGTCGCGTTGGCGGCCTGCAGCATCATCGAGACGGGCTTGCCGATGACGAGCGAACGGCCGAGGACGGCAACGTTGGCGCCTGAAAGCTCGTAGCCGTAGTGCTTGAGGACCTGCATGCACGCGTCAGCCGTGCACGGCGGGAAGCCGACCGGCTGGTTGGCGAACACGCCGTAGAGCGAGCCTTGCGTGATGCCGTCGGCATCCTTCGCGGGATCGAGGGCGGCGCAGGCCGCAACCTCGTCGAGCTGCTTGGGAAGCGGGCGGAACATGAGGCAGCCGTGGATGTTGGGGTCGGTGTTGACCTCGTTGATGGCAGCCATGAGCTCGTCTTGGGTGCAATCGGCGGGAAGCACGAACTTCTTGAGACCCAGGCCCAGCGTTTCGCAGCGCTTCGTCGCGCCGCGCTCGTAGGACAGGTCGTCATCGCGCTCGCCCACGCGAATGATCGCGAGCGTCGGCGTAACGCCGGCAGCCTTGCATGCCTCGATGCGCGGAGCGAGCTCCTCGTTGATCGCATCGGCGACGGGCTTGCCTTTCAGAATCTCGGCCATTGAGTTACCCCCTGATGTAATCGGTGATTTCGTCTGCAACGACCTTCGCGCGCGGCACGAAGGCGAGAAGCTCGTCGGCTTCCGCTTCGAGCTTGGACGCGAGCTCGCGGTCGGCGAGGCTCTTCGTGTTGATGAACACGTTCAGAGCCGCGGCGCGCATGGCGGCGGCGCTCATGACGGCGCCGCAAGCCACGTCGCTGATGAGCATCTTTGAACCCTTGACCTTCAGCTCCTCGAGAAGCTCGATCGCCTTGGCGATCTGGCGCATCATCTCCATCGGCGCTGCGAGCGCGTTGATCGTCGCCTCCTCGAGCACCTGGTCGCGCGTGGGGTCCTCTTTCGGGATGCCGTACGCCTTCGACAGCGGCTCGAACGCCTCGGCATCGGCGAAGACGAGGTCGATCAGCTTGGCGCGGATGACGTCGCCTTCCGCGATGATGCGCTGGATGTCTTCCTCGTACTCGGCATACTTCTTCTTGCCGGTCGTGAAGTTGGCGGTCATGTTGCCGAGCGCCACGCCGAGCGCGCCAACGTAAGCAGCGGCGCCACCGCCACCCGGCACGCTGATCTTGGCAGCAAGCGCATCGGCGAACTCGATGCAGCTTTTCTCCATCAGTTTCTCAGCCATGCTAACTCCTTACAAGAAGGGGCAAGCGCATACGCCTGCCCCTGGTAGCTGAACTGTTTTCTTAGAACAGACCCACGATCTTGCCGTCAGCGGTGACGTCGATCTTCTCGGCAGCCGGACGCTTCGGCAGGCCGGGCATCGTCATGATCTCGCCGGTGAGGGCAACGATGAAGCCGGCGCCAGCGGAGATCTTGAGGTTGCGGACCGTGATGCGGAAGTCCTTCGGGGCGCCAAGCTTGGCCTGGTCGTCCGAGAAGGAGTACTGCGTCTTGGCGACGCAGATCGGCACCTTGTCGAGGCCGAGCGACTCGAGCTGCTCGAGCTGCTTCTTGGCCTTCGGGGTGAAGTCGACGCCGTCGGCATGGTAGATCTTCGTGGCGATGGCGTTGAGCTTCTCCTCGATGGACTGCTCGACGTCGTAGCTGAAGTGGAAGTCGTTGGGCTGATCGCAGACGCGGACGACTTCCTCGGCGAGCGCCTTGGCGCCCTCGCCGCCCTTTGCCCAGTGCTCGGCGAGCACGGCGTTGACGCCCAGCTCGGCGCACTTGTCCTGGACGAGCTTGAGCTCGGCCTCGGTGTCGGTCGGGAAGGCGTTGATGGCAACGACCGCGGGCAGACCATAGACCTTCTGGATGTTCTCAACATGCTGCAGGAGGTTCGGCAGACCGGCCTCGAGAGCCTCGAGGTTCTCGGTGTTCAGGTCAGCCTTGGCAACGCCGCCGTGATGCTTGAGGGCGCGGACGGTCGCGACGATGACGACGCAGGACGGCTTGAGGCCCGCGGCGCGGCACTTGATGTCGAGGAACTTCTCGGCGCCGAGGTCAGCGCCGAAGCCGGCCTCGGTGACCACGTAGTCGGCCATCTTCATAGCCGTGGTGGTCGCCTGGACGGAGTTGCAGCCGTGGGCGATGTTGGCGAAGGGGCCGCCATGCACGAACGCCGGGTTGTTCTCGAGCGTCTGAACCAGGTTCGGCTTGATGGCGTCCTTCAGCAGGGCGGTGCAAGCACCCTCGGCCTTGATGTCGGCCACGGTGACCGGCTTGCCGGAGCGGCTGTAGGCCACGATGATGCGGCCGAGGCGGGCCTTCAGGTCGTCGAGATCGGTAGCCAGGCAGAACACAGCCATGACCTCGGAGGCCACGGTGATGTCGAAGCCGTCCTCGCGGGCGACGCCGTCACCGGCGGTGCCCAGGCCGTCGACCACGTTGCGCAGCTGACGGTCGTTCATGTCGACGCAGCGGCGCCA
>ODAI011447444.1_pt1 | contig 25238 bp, 24 predicted proteins | sample 1539321 | NCBI WGS metagenome assembly ODAI01 (sample SAMN02144231, study PRJEB22623) | gut metagenome | biome: sheep rumen | host: Ovis aries | place: New Zealand
AGTTAAATCTTTCCCAAGGTTCGCGCAGCGTTACGAACTTATAGCTTCAAGCAAAACTACCCCCCTCCCCTCCGCGGGAGGGCTATTGGTCTATTAGTCCGCAGCTACTGAAAGTGGGGTGGGGGAAGCGGTGCAGGTGCACGCACCTGCAGAAAAAGCCCGTGAAGATCAACTCACGGGCTTTTCCATCATTAAGGAAGTATAGAAAAATATATGAAGAAAACTCAAAACATCGAAATGATGTCTTATCTGATGATATTATACTAACCTGCTTTTGTGATAGTTTTATGTAAGAATTGAGATGATTCGGAAAAACTTATCTCAATGAGGCATAGTGTACTACTATATGCCGCTGGGCTCCGCTGTCAAAGTCTTTGCCTTTGATGTCGGCACCGTTGCGGCTCATAAGCTCCGCACAGATAATACCGTCAAGAGAAAGCCTGACAGTCTCATGGCCGTCACACATGACGACAAGCTTTTCATCGTCTACCGAGATGCCGCCGACCCTTCCGATGACGGTCTCCTCGGGGCCTTTTCTCTCTACCACATAGACTATGCGCTTGTTGTTATACTGCGCCGCATCTGAGGCCGTATTCTTTTTTCTTGAAAACAGTCCCATAGGTCAGCTCTCCTCAATAAGTGCTTCAAGCTCCCCTGCCAGCCTTGACACGGGCAGCCCTACCACATTGAAAAAGTCTCCGTCAATACCCTCTACCATAAGAGAGCCAAGCCCCTGTATGCCGTATGCGCCTGCCTTGTCAAAGGGCTCACCGCTTTTGAGGTAAACGTCTATATCCTCATCGCTGAGAGGCTTGAAGATGACCTCGGTGACCTCACTGAACGAGCGCTTTTTGCCCTTATATGCGAGAGTTACGCCCGTTATCACCTTATGCCCTTTGCCGGAGAGGTTTCTGAGCATTCTTTCAGCGTCTGCCTTATCGGCAGGCTTGCCCATTACCTCGCCGCCGCAGATAACGACGGTATCACAGCCGATAACTATGCTGTTATCATAGACCTGAGCTATACAGCTGCATTTGATATCGGAAAGCAGCTGAGCGGTATCCTCAGCAGGAGTGCCGTCAGGTACGGTCTCTTCGCTGTCTGACGGAATGACCCTGAAGCTGTCGCAGATAAGCTCCAACAGCTCTTTTCTTCTCGGAGATGCAGATGCAAGGATAACATCATACCCTGCTATTTTGTTAATTATGCTTAATGACACATTATCACCCTATTAAGGCAAAAGGCAGCCTTATGCTGCCCGTTGCTGATTTTTTGTTTTATCAGAGCATTGAACCGCATAAGGAGCAGAACTTCATATCAGCAGGCTCCTTGTGGCCGCATTCCGAGCAGAAGATGAATTTCTGGGGCTCGGGAACTGTTTCGGCGTTCTTTATGTTCTGTACAATCTGGTCTGAGATCTTCTTTACGTTCTCCTGCTTGGTCTCCTCCGCAGGTGACATAGGTGCAGGCTCGCTGTCCGCAGCAGGTGTCTCCTCGGGCTCAGGCTGAGCTTCTACGCTCTCGGCTGCCTTCTCAGGCTCCTCAAGCGCGGAGATATCCTTAGCGATTATAGTAGGAGCGAACATAGGGTCGTCCTCGGGAACGGTCTCAGGCTGAGGTGCTTCGGTAACAGGTTCCTCTGCAACCGGCTCGGGAGCGGGTACTGGCTCTTCCTTAACAGGCTCGGGCACGGGCGCCGGTATCGGCTCAGGTGCTGGAACGGGTATGGGAACAGGCTCCGGCACTGGTGCAGGAATGGGTGCAGGCGCAGGCTGAACAGGTCTCTGGAACTGAGCCATCTGATCCTGCTGAGGCTGCACAGGCTGCTGGTACTGCGGCTGCTGATACTGAGGCTGCTGAATGGGCTGTCTCTCACCGCAGTCGGGGCAGAAGGCATTTACCAGCGGTATCTGATGGCCGCACTTGACACAGACCTTCAGTCCCCTGATATTGAGAAGCTGCTCATTGAGCTTCTGCAGGTCTGACAGAGAACGGTCAACATCATCTATCATTGCCTTGAGTTCAGGATCCTCTACCTTATCTGCAAGCTTGAGCTTAACATATCTGCCGATCTCTGTGTATCTGTCGTTGATATGCTGCAGCTGCTGACTGATCTGCGAATTCACGATAGCTTCGGGAGAATTAACGGCCGAAGATTGATTGTTGAAAAATGCCATATATGATCCTTCCTTCCAAGAATTGCTTTATTCAGAGGCTTGCGCCTGAGTTTCTGTAGTGGTCTGGGGCTGAGGTGCGGGCTCTGCTGCCTGAGCTTCAGTCTCGGCAGGAGCCTGCTGCTCCGGTGCTGTTGTCTGCGCAGGCTGCTCGGTCTGCTCCGCAGGAGCCGGCTGCTGTGCCGTATCAGCGGGGGCAGGTGTCTGCTCAGCGGAAGTCTGTGTCTGCTCGGCAGGCTGTGAAGCCGTCTGCCCTGTGGGGTCCATAACGGCGGTCTCTGAGGTGCTGGCCTCATTGCTCAGCTGCTCCTGTGTCCAGGAGGCTCTCGAAACGGCCTTGCTGTTCACGCCGGAGAGCGAAAGAGTTGTGTTTATGTAATAGTGAGTAAGTATCTGGTCATAGGTGAAGCCTGCCTCAGCATAATAGCAAGCGCCCCACTGGCTCATTCCTACTCCGTGTCCCCAGCCGTAGGTCTTGAAGGTGAAGACACCGTTTTTGAAGTTAATATCCATAGCGGTAGATTTGAGCCCGAAAAGGCTGCATAAAGTGCCGCCTGAAATATCCTTGGTCACCTCATTTTTTCCGCCTAAGGTGATAGTTTTTATATACTTTCCGCTGTAGGTCTCCTTCACGGTGAACCACCTGGTGATATCATCGTCAGGGTCGATGCCGGCTTTTTCTTTAAGTATCTCCGCGACCTGAGCCTTTGAGAATTTTGTCTCAACGCCCCAGTTGGGATCCTTGTTGTCAAACTCACTGATGACCCTTTGCAGATAGGGGTGATCCTGACCCCAGATGTTTTTGGCAGAGGTCGAATATCCTGCACTTGACGCAGAATAGACTGTGAGCGCAGTCTTGCCGCCGTAGGTAACTATCTGCCCCTCTACAGCATTTACGCAGTTTTTTATCTTCGATGTAGGATTTTTTCTCAGTCCAACCGTCGGGATAAGACCGTGCTCATCATTATATCTCACCCAGGTATAGCAAGCAACTGCCTGAGCCTTTATAGCCTCGTCGCCCCAGCCGTCACCGACCTCATTATATATCGCCTGACAAACAAGGTCATAGGCATTCAGGGTCTGTGTGGTGCCTGAGATTATATCGTGAACGGTATAATACTCCCCTGCGATGCTTCTGGTATCCCTGAAATTGAGCGGGTCGTTTTTCACATCGTAGTACTCGCCCTCGTCCTTCGGGAACTCCACCCAGAAGTCATCGGGGTCTACTATTTTCTTCTTTGCCTTTTCAGACACATAATAGTGCATATCATAGCTGTCAACAGGCGCCTTCTTGAACGTCAGAAAGCTGAACTGCTCTGTCGTCAACTCATCCTTTACAGCCGTATCGGTCTCGGCAATACTTACCGAGCTGTCGGCAGCTTTCTTCGTCTTGCCTATCTTTGCGGCAGCGACGTCATCATGTGACAGCAAAGCAGCCCCTGCTGAAACAACAGCAACGGCACAGACCGCACCTGCGGCTATCTTCATCTTTTTACCGAAAACAATTTTCATTGTGACCTTCCCATCTTTAAAACATACCCAGTTATAAGTTTACCAAATACACAAAAAAAGTCAAGACATACAAAACATACGTCCTGACTTTTTGTGAGTTTCAACAATTTAAGCTGCCACCATGCACCTGTTTTTGTGCATTACTTGAAGTACCTCTGGCCGTCAAGCTCTGTGCAGAAGGTAAGAGATTCAAACCATGATGCTGTGCTTCCGCTGCAATATTTAGGGGAATAATAGTAAACAGCGCCGTTTGAATTATCCTCACCCTGTAAAGCTCTGAGAGCGCACGCCTTGGTGTTCTCTGTAGGAGTTACAGTGCCGTTGTAGTAGCCATAGATAGCTGTGAACTGATTAGCTGCTGTAAGTACGCCGCTGATGCTGTTCGGGAACTTGTTGGACTTAACTCTGTTGATAACAACGTTTGCAACAGCGATCTTGCTCTGCTCGGAGCAGTGGCCTACCTCGCCCTGAAGGACGCAGCAAAGCATATTGAACTCTTCCTGAGTGTAGCTGATAACGCCTGTTGTTGTAGTCTGAGCGGCAGCCTTAGTAGTAGTTGTTGCAGCTGCCTTTGTGGCAGTTGCCTCAGCAGTCGTAGTCTTGGGAGCGGTAGCCTCCGCAGGCTTTGTCTCAGTCTTGGCAGTCTCCTTCTTCTCGGGAGTCTCCTCAACATTCTTCTCGGGAGCGCTGTACTCGGTGAAATACTTAGCCATTACATAACCCTGCTGGCCGCCGTATGTTACCGTATACCACTCGCCGTACTGAGCGGATGCTGTAACGAACTCTCCGCTTCCGATAACAGCCAGAACATCTGAGCTTGTGTTCTTGTCAGCTCTGAGGTTCACGATATCTGTTGATACAAGCTTAACATTATCAAGCTTGCTCTCTTTTTTCTCTTCTTTCTTGTCTGCCTCAGCCTCAGGAGCCTCAGCAGTCGTCTTCTTTGTTGTCTTGGCAGCGGCTTCTTTCTTTACCTCTGTCATCTCGTACTCATCGATACCTGCTTTTCTCCACTCCATGGTATCGAATGTCTCATCACTCTCAGTTTCTGCCTCTGTCACAGAAGTGGTCGTTGTGCTTGTGGTGACTGCAGCTTTTGTTTCCTTCTGGATCTGAGCGCTCTTTCCTGTAAGCGAGAACACGCAAACGGAGCCAAGCACTAATGCTGCTACAGCGCAGCTGCCCAGAATTGTTCCTGTTTTCCTGACGGACGGCTTATCGATATTAACTAAGCTGTCTTCAGTGTTTTTCTGCTTCATTTTGATCACATTACCCTTTCCGACAGCCCATTGATCTCTCAACAGAAAACTGTCACCATATCGGAGGCGTGAGTTTCAACCGATATGTAATTTTTAACGCCTTATAAGATCAGACGTTTTAAGCAAGATCAGTAATCCCAGCCGAAGTACTTCTTATTGTTGCCGTAAAGGTCTCTCCAGCATTTCGGGAAATATATATCCTTGTTATCCTTCTCCTTGTAGGACTCAACTATCAGATCGAGGTTATCCTCAGCGGTCATCTTCTTGGCAACTATGACCCACCTGAGATCCGATGTCTCGTTCGTACAGGTCGAAAGAGATATATACTTATCGTCCTCGGTACACTCTATATCATTTGAATACCATGAACGCTTTCTGACTTCATCTATCCAGTCCTCGAACTTGTAGTCCGAATCGTCAAAATATCTTGTCGTCCAGTATTCAAAAACCTTGCCCTCGTCCTGATTCTCATAGACATTGGCACAGAACACACCGACTATTACATATTTTGCACCCGACTCATAGATCGTGTTGAATTCGATCACGGGATACTTCTTCATAAAATCCAGACCCTTCTTGTACTCAGTCAGATGAGTGAAGGAGGTTCCCAGATACCTCATATGGTGCCCGTAGATCGTTATGTTGTCCGACTGCTCCTCAGGCGTTATGGTCGCCCAGGCGTCGGCATATATGCTGCCTGATTCGTAGTATTTCTTATCAAGGTTCTTGTAAAGATAATACTCATTATCCTCACCCTGCAGCACAGGGAAATTGATGTACTCATTGCCGTCGCTGTCCTTGAATCCGGGGATCTTTATCCAGCCGACGACGTCCTCATTCCTCTTGAGGAGCTTCTTTGCCCAGTCCTGTACCTCTCTTGTCTTAACAGAGGCCTCGGGGTTGTCCGCGTCGATATCGTCAACGCCGCCCTTCTGGGTACGGTCGATATCATCGCTGAAATCGGGCTCATAGCTTACGATCTCCTGCATATAGGTCTGATCCTTCTCATCAGCCTTCAGAAAATCGGAAAGCTTTCCGAGTGAGAAGCAGAACACCGCGATAGAACCCATAAAAACTATCTTTCTTATGACCTCTCCCGCTCCGTCGCCTCTCCACGGGATAAAATATTTTAAAACTCTTATAAAAAAGTTTGTCTCGTCCTTCTCAGACAGATCAACCGCTTCATTTGCCATAGACATTTGCCTTACCTCTCTTTTCGGGTCTCCGACAGCTCCAGCACAGCTTCAAGTGTGCGAAGCGCCGTTAGCGAACGTATCATATCTCTGTCGAGCTTCTCATATTCCTCATATAACCTCAGCGTCTTCGAGATCTCCCTCTGCCTGTCCCTGACCGAAACATATACCGTTCCCGCCCGGACACCTTTATCATCACCGGGACCCGCAACTCCCGTCACGGCAGCTGCAACATCACACCCGAACCTCTCAAGCGCACCCGCGCTCATCTCAGATGCTGTCTCGGCAGAATACACTGTATATCTCTCCAGTGTCTCTTTCCTGACACCCAGCAGCTTCATCTTGATCTCTTCGCTGTAAGAACATATCCCTCCGCAGAACATTCCCGAAGCTCCCGGCACTCTCGTGACCAGCTCCATTATCATTCCGCCCGTGCAGCTTTCCGCTGTACACAATATAAGGCTGTTCTTTAACATATATTTTACTACATCTGCTGTAACCGTGTCAATACTTTTTGTAATCACTTTGTCACTCTCAGCAAATTTCACCTGAATTTCAACCCCTTTTATCTATATATTGCACATAAAAAAACAGCCTATTTTGTCCATTTTGTTAATTCGACATCTTGCGCAAATCAATGTATTTTCCAACAAATGTCAGTTTTCGACAAAATATCGAACCTTTCTTAACTGTTTTTTAATAATTTGAAGTACACTTTTTTACCCACTTAGATAATAAAAAGCCCTCTTGTTTCGGGGCTTTTCATCATTTATCGACATTGCTCAGCGGCAGGTTTGTGTACAAAAAAGCGTACAACTTGTTGAAGAATGGTTACATTTTAACCGTTTTGTAACCTTTCTAAAAATTCCTGATATACTGCACAGAGGTGTTCCCGATCGCCTCAGTGATATAAGGCTCCCAATCAAAACTGTTCTGTGCGCGCTCAACCTCGTCGAGCTTCGGCTTGGTCTTGGGGTGCTTTGGTGTGAACACCGTACAGCAGTCCTCATACGGAAGTATCGAGGTATCGAAGGTGTCTATGCGTCTTGCGATCTCAACGATCTCTGACTTATCAAGGCCTACGCAGGGTCTGAAAACAGGCATACGGCACACAGCATCGGTACACACCATCGCGTACATGGTCTGGCTCGCCACCTGACCTAAGCTCTCGCCCGTTACCAGCGCCTGGATGCCCCCTCTCTCACAGATGCGCTGGGCTATCTCCATCATAAGTCTTCTCATAAGTATCGTGAAGAACTCTTCGGGGCAGTTATCCCGCAGGAGCTCCTGTATCTTCGTGAACGGCACGCAGTAGAACTCTATCTCTCCACAGTAGCCTGACATTATCTTCGCAAGCTTTTCGACTTTCATTCTTGCCCTGTCAGAGGTATAAGGCGGTGCTTCAAAATGAACTGCCGAGATCTTGGCGCCTCTTCTTGCTATCATATAGCCGGCAACAGGGGAATCAATACCGCCGGAAAGCAGGAGCATTGCTCTTCCGCTGGAGCCTACGGGCAGTCCGCCGGCGCCGTCTGTCTGGCCGGCATGAACAAAGGCCTTCTCCTCCCTGATCTCTACCATAACGGTAACATCGGGGTCATGAACATCTACCTTCAGGTGCGGGAACCTGTCGAGTATAGCGCCGCCCATCTCATTGCAGATCTCGGGAGACTTTAATGCAAAGCGTTTGTCAGACCTTTTCGCCTCTACCTTGAACGTTTTTGCGGCTTCAAGCTCCGCAGCGAGGTATTCAGGCCCCTGTGTGAGGATCTGCTCCATATCCTTTTCAAGAACGCAGGCTCTGCACAGCTTTACTATACCGAAGACCTTTGACAGCCTTTCCATTACCTCGTCAACATCTATATCGTCATCGAGCGGCTCAGCATAAAGGGTAGACTGTGAGCGGTAGATGTTGATATTGCCAAGGCTTTTGAGCCTGTATTTTATGCTTTTTGTCATCATTCCCTCGAAGGAGGACTTGTTCAGTCCTTTCAGGGCGATCTCACCGTATTTGCAAAGAATTATCTCTTTCATCAAAGAGCTCCTCCGTTTCGACAAATTTCGTTCTCTTTTATAATAGTATAAAACATCCGTTCTTATCACTTTACCTTACAAAGGTCATTTTCTGCATTTGTGAGCTGCTTTATCAGTTCATCCACCTCATCGGCAGTGTTATCAGCGCAGAAGCTTACCCTGACAGTCGAATCCGACACAGCATCAAGGCCGAACTCGCCAAGCACCGAGCTCTTCTTCCCTTTTGAGCAGGCTGAACCGCTTGAAACACAGATGTCTCTCTTTTCAAGATAATGCAGCAGTACCTCCGAGCGCAGACCCTTTACCGAAATGCTGACTACATAAGGCGACGCATCGGGCAGAGAGTTTACAGAAAAGCCGTTCTCATTGCACTTCCGCGCGAGCCTGTCTCTGAGACCGCCGACATAGTCAAGCCTTTCTTTGACAGTCGGCGAGAGCTTTTTAACGGCCGCACCGAACCCTGCTATCAGCGGCACAGATTCAGTTCCCGAACGAAAGCCCTTTTCCTGACCTCCGCCGTAAAGCAGCGGCGGTATATGTACGCCCTTTCTCAGATACAAAGCGCCTATCCCCTTAGGTGCGTGTATCTTATGGCCGCTCAGAGATATCATATCGGCACCGAGCTTTTTGACCTTGAACGGTATTTTCATAAAGCCCTGAACGCAGTCGCAGTGAAGGAGAACATAGGGGTGCTTTCTCTTCACCAGCGAGAAGGTCTCCTGCACTGGCAGGATATAGCCGGTCTCGTTATTAACAAGCATCATACTGAGCATAAAGGTGTTGTCATCAACAGCTGCCGCGATATCCTCGGCATAAAACCTGCCGTCCTCTCTTGGGGACACCCTTATGACCTCGCAGCCAAGCTCCTCGAGCAGCTGCGCCGGAGCGGCAGTTGCAGGGTGCTCGACAGAGGTGATAACAAGCCTGTTCTTTCTTTTTCCGTGCGCCCTGAAAGCGCCGAATATAGCGGTGTTCGAGCTCTCTGTGGCGCCAGAGGTAAAGTATATCTCCTCAGCCTTTGCACCCAGAGCTTCCGCTACAGTTTCTCTCGCATCGGTAACTATAAGCTCAGCCTCTAAACCAAGCTTATGGAGCGATGACGGGTTTGCGAACCGTTCGAGGGCATCGTTCACCGCAGCGACCGCCTCGGCACAGGGCTTTGTGGTCGCGGCATTGTCAAAGTATATCAAAACATCATTACCTTTCCAAACAATAGTATATAAATTATAACACAAAAACTTGCAAAAGTAAAGCCGCGCGTTATGAATTTTGTGTGCAGCAAATATTTCCTTTCCTGCTGATGCCAATTAAAATTACAGCGGCGGAATAATTTATAAAAAAGCTGAGATAATATCTGTAGGAAATCAGTACGTTAATTTGTACTGTTGATTAGTTAAGTACATTATTTTGTACAGTCAGGAGGATAATATGAGACTGACAAAAAGAGCCTTGATAAGAGGTGCACTGCTTCTGGCGGCAGCAGCGGCCGTGCTGGGAGCCAGAGATCTGCAGCTGATGAATGAGAACGAAAAGCTCAGGCTGTCGTCGGAATATTCTTACCAGAGGGCGATGGGTGACCTGTCAGACGATATAGAGAACGTGACGAACACTCTTGAAAAGCAGCTTTACGCCTCTGGCGCCGACATTCACCGCGATCTCTCGGTCAAGCTGTGCACGCAGGCATCGAATGCAAAGTCTGCCCTGGCGCAGCTGCCGTCTGAAAATTCAGACCTTATCACCACAAACAAGTTTCTCTCTCAGGTCGGCGACTACTCGCTCAGTCTCAGCAAAAAGCTTGCAGGCGGCGAGGCGCTGTCTTCGCGCGAATATGAAAACATTGAAGCTCTGTATGACTGTTCAAAGTCGCTGTGCGAAAGGATAAAGGTGCTGCGTGACAGCGTCCTCAGCGGCGAGACAGTTTTTGAAAGCGAAAGGTCGCAGAGCACGCCTGATGTTACTGACGGCTTCGATGATTTTGAGGACACGTTCGAGAATTATCCGAGCCTTATCTATGACGGGCCGTTCTCAGACAATATTCTTGAAAAAGAGCCTGAGATGACTAAGAATGCTGAGAAGATAACTCTCCAGCAGGCGCTGGCTAAGTGCAGGCTTGCTCTGAACATCAGTGCGAACGACCTGACGGAGCACGAAAAGGTCGACGGGAAAATGCCGGGCTGGAGATTTTCAGACCCTAAGAACGGAGTGTGCTGCGAGGTCACTGAAAGCGGCGGATTTATCTCATATTTTCTGCGCTCAAGGCAGCCTGAGACACAAAAGCTGACGAACGAGGAAGCAGTAAAATGTGCCGAGGATTTTCTCGCAGATCTTGGGATAGACTCCCTTAAAACGACCTATTATGAGAGCTTTGCAAACGTGCTGACCGTCAACTTCGCTTATCAGGACGTCGGAGTTCTCTGCTATACTGATCTTATCAAGGTCTCGGTGGCGCTTGATAACGGAGAGATACTCGGCTATGACGCCAAGGGGTACCTTGTGAACCACCGTAAGAGAGACTACAGCAGTGATCTGATCTCGAAGGCGGCAGCAAAAAAGCAGGTGTCTCCGAAGCTGACGGTCGATTCTGTGCAGCTGGCGCTGATACCCTCTGATGACCTGAGCGAAAAGCTCTGCTATGAGTTCAGGTGCTCCGCAGGCAACGGCAGGAACGTGCTTGTATATATCGGTGCGCGATCGGGGAAGGAGGAGCAGATACTTCTCCTTATGGAATCTGAAAACGGAACGCTGACCATATAACTAAAAGGGATAGAGCACTGTTCGCTCTATCCCTTGTTCGTTTATTATCAGAATAAGCTGCTTACGCCCTTTATGTGTGACTTTATAAGCAGCAGGTCAGCCGCGTTGACGTTACCGTCACCGCTCAGATCTGCAATGGTGATCTGTGCAGCTGTAAGAGTGCCTGCGCCCTTGATATAAGCCTTTATCAGCAGCATATCGGCGCTGTTTACCACTCCGTCAGTGTTGATATCTCCACGCAAGGTGCTCGCGCTGCCTGCCGAAGGCGTTACCGCAACGATGTTAGACGTCATTCCGAGGTCGTTTCCGTACAGAGCCTTGACATAGAACCTGTAGGTCTCCCCTTCGGTAAGCCCCGCAGCTGTGTAGAACGTGCTTGAAGTCTCACCGATGCAGACATAGTCATCTGTTGAGGAATCGGCCTTTCTGTATACTCTGTAGCCGGTCGCTGAGGTCTGAGCGTTCCATCTGAGAGTTGCGGAGTTTGCAGTTGATGCAACTGTTTTAAGAGTCGATATCCTTGGGCCCTCTGTAACTACCGTTATCGCATTTGACAAAGGCCCGAGGAAGCAGCTGTCAGTCCACTCCTGAGCACCTGTCGGGTTCAGGAACGGCCTTATGCACAGGGTATATCCAGTGTAGGGTTCAAGCCCTGTGATAGTATAGCCCGTGGAATATGAATAGCCTCTTCTGGTGTAAGGCTCTGAGCCGTCTGACTTCTTAGCATATACAACGTAGCCCGTAGCGCCGCTGAACTGGTTCCAGTGTTCAAGTATCGAAGTGGTGGTCGTCATCGCAAGGGTGAGCGTGGTTATGCTGCCGCCCTGAAGACTTATCTTGTTCGAGGCGCCGAGATATGAGCCCGAAGAGCTGTATATCTTCACGTAATACTGCAGATTGTAGATATTGAGCGGCACTGACGCCGTGAGCGCGTTCACGCTTGCTACCTTTGTCTCGGTAGCGTCTTTGTTTATTCTGTAAACATCATATCTTGCAGCGGAGGACGAAGGCTGTGACCATGAAATAGTTGCCTTCTCAGCGCTGGTAACGCTGCCCGTTATCGTCATTGTGAGACCGCCCTGACCGTAATACCACACGTTCAGATCGGTATAATTTGAAATGCCCGAGACCGTGCCGGAGCCTGTATACTGCCACATCTCCATAGGTCCCGTCCAGGAGGCTGCCGATGCATACTGAGCCAGCCATATCGGGTAGAGCTTTGCAAGCGCCTGACCGTCTATCCTGTTGGTGAGCCAGAAGTAATTGGCATAAACACCCGTCTGATAGCCCGAGCTGAGTATCTTATTGCAGAAGGCCTTGCAAAGGTTTGTCTTCGCAGCTACTGAAAGGCCTGCACTGTCAAGTCTGCCCTTGTCAAAGTCAACGGATTCTATATCAAAATAGATAGGCAAATCAAGGGTCTTTCCGCCCAGCATATTCAGCACGAACTGCGCCTCTGCCTCAGCCTCGGCGGTGGTTATGGCCTGAGTGTAAAAATACACACCGACCTTAATGCCTGCTGCCTTTGCACCTGCAAGATACTCGTCAAACTTCGGATCCTTGACAAGCGTTCCCGCTGAGCCGTAGCCCCTGTAGCCTGCCCTGATGATCGCAAATTTGATACCGTCGGCCTTTACCTTTGCCCAGTCGATTTTGCCCTGATAATATGAAACATCGATACCGTATATCTTCTGTGCAGTGTCGAACCTCTCCTGATGAGTGAGATATGAGCCCCATGCTTCGGCATTTTCAAGCTTGTCTATATACTTATAGTAGCCGGCATCGTCCTGTGTTATGGGCGCCGGGACCTCAGCTGTCTGTTCGGTCTCGGCCGCACTTGCTGACACTGCGGTAACGGATACGACAGCAATGGCTGCAGCTGCGGCAAATAATACAGATAGCCGTTTTAATAGCTTCATTGATATGACCTCCAAAAAACACACTTAGTTACAGTCTTATGAAACAGCCGCACTTATCTTTATCTGGCGGCATAGCTTATTCATTATATAACATTTTGTCGGAATTGTCAAGTTTTTGCTTAAACTCTTGACGAAATGACCAAAAAGGATTATAATGTATCTGATAAGTTATGGATGTGTACGGAGGCCGGTCATGAACATTTTTGATGCTGTAAAGATAATATATTCAAGGTCTGCCGACACGGTCGTGCTGATGGACGAAAACATGAAGATGATCTGGAACAATGTTTCGGACAAGCAGCTTAAATTCAACAAAAACAGGATATCCGCTTATGACCCTCAGCGGCCGATAACAGAGACCACTATCGCGCAGTATGAATACCTTCACGGAAAGCTCAAAGCGATAAAGATCGAGCCCCTTTATGAAGATGACAGGATTGCCGGATATCTTGGGATAATGTTTGAGACTACAGATGTTGCCAGACTTACCGATAACAGCGACTACATCAGGATAGAGCACTCTATCGAGAATGAATTTTCCGAGAATCTTATGCTCACCTCTGCCGAGCTTGATGCTGCACGCGGCCAGCTTGACAGTGAGGTATACAGGGATATAAATGCGTTTTTCAAGCGCCGCCTGCGAAATGCACGCAGCTATGTTGTGAACCGTGAGGAGATCACCTATTATAACCGCGCACACGATAATGACAAGATAATAAATGCGAGCGATATCCTCAGGAACCTAATCAAGCAGATAAGGAGCATATTCATCTCGGCTGACTGTGACCTTGAATTTTACTGCGATAAGGATATTTTCATCGTAGCCAAGGAAAAGCACCTCTGCATAGCCGTTATGAACCTTATAACTAACGCTTACAAGTATAATGACAAGCCGTTCAGGCAGATAAAGGTGACGCTCACCTACAATGATGAGTTCAGGCCTGTGCTCACCGTTAAGGATAACGGCAGCGGCCTTGACAAGGTCACCTTTGAGAAAGCGGTCAAGCCGTTCTGCCTGCAGGGTGAAAAGCCCGACGGTCACATACCGATGGGGCTATCCGTTGTGAAAATGTTCTGTGATGACATAGGAGCAGACCTTGAGCGCAAGGCTTCCTCCGGAAAAGGGACGGAGATCTCGATAACTATGGACGAGGCAGTTGTCTCGGATTACACCCTTGAGAGGGAGATGCCGACGATAGTTCTCAACAAGTTTGATGCGATACGCTCTCTCATCTCAACAGTGATAGACTTTGACTGACTCAAAAAGCCGACAGCTTTAAAACGCTGCCGGCTTGATTTTTTCAGTTGTGGGCGCACCTGCCCTAGGGCAGAGAATTGAGCTTTTTCTGCAGCTCTATCATATGGTTACGGCAGGAGGTTATCTCTCCCGTATACTTGTTGAACCATTCAACGTCGTTCTCATTAGGCTCCTCCTGCAAAAGGATAGCCTGAACGAGCGCAGACTGAGACCTTGAACGCTTTCTCTCGATCTCCTGAATCGTCTGCATACACATCTTTATCTCTTTTTTAAGCTTTCTCTTCTCACTCATAATAACCACCCTTTACAGTTTATTCGCCCAGCTTATTTATTGAATCCACCAGCTTGAAAGCATTGTCATAGCCCTTGTCAAGATCCTGTGATATGTCATCAACTACCGTTTTTAATTCTTCCAGCTTTGTTTTCATCTGCACAGGATATTTTATCAGGCAGGTATTTATCTGATTGATCGCCTTTTGCTGCTCGGTAAAGTCATCTATCAGGAACGCGAACGAATTCACGCTGCTCATATCACTGACGAGCCTTGTATACTTCATTTCGTAATCGCCCTCGCCGTTGATATACGACTCGATATCCTCGGAAACATGGGCAAGATTTACTTTATACTGCCGCTTGTAGGTCTCCTGAACGGTTTTGGTCTCATCAATGTAAAGCCCTATGAACACAAGCAGTGCGATGAGAGTAACTATCGCAACTATGATGGCGCTAACCATCCTTCTCTTCATTATCCTCTCTTGGTTCATGCTTATTCTCCTTACCGGCACTGGCCGCCGCTTCCTCGGCGAGCCTTTGCTTTTCTTTTTCTATAGCCTCGCGGATAAGCTCCTGCTTCTTCTCTTCATATTCCTGCTTATCCTCGAGCCTTGCCTCGATACCGAGCTTGGTCACCGTTCTGACCTCATAGAGTGCCACTATCGTCAGCGGGATTATCACCAGCACCAGCAAAAGCTTTTTTGCATTGGCAAATGAATTTATCCACTTGAAAAACCGTGACTTGCGGATATACTTACCCACTATCTGGTCAGACCTTATGCTCTTTTTGTCGGCAATATCGTTCGCATCACCCTTGGTGACAAAGGTACCGTCATCATTCAGCGCCGTTATCCTGTGGGTAACGAGCTTGCCTGCTGCGTCGCCGTCCTCGGAATAGAACGATATGACATCGCCCTCTTTAAGCTTTGAGACAGCCGTCTTTCTCACTATGATGTAGTCATCAACGTGTATGGAAGGCTCCATACTGCCCGTCATTACTCTCAGAACATAGTTTCCGAAAACGTTTACCGCCTGACCGCGTGCGGCATTTATCATAACATACGCCGTAAATATCACCGCAGCTATCAGTATCACCGCAGATGCCTTATTAATAACACCTGAAACAACACTCTTCCCCTCAGAGACCTCCTCAGTCTCTTCGGTATCTACCTTTTTGATATCCTCCAAGGCAGCGCTCAACCTCCCTGCTGTGCCTGCTGCTGTTTATCGGTCTTTCTCTTCTCAAAGTGCCTTCTTATCTTCTCGGCAAAGCTTACATGATACTCCTTGTACAGTCTCTTCATCTCGTTATCGATCTCAAGCTGCTGCTCGGGAGTTCTGTTCGGCGGAGTATACTTAGGCAGCGGCTGGCTCCTGCGCTGCTTTTTCTTCTTGCGCTTGAACCTTATATCGCCTATCCACCGCATGAAACGGTACTTGAAGGTCATAGCATACTTCCTGTAGTATACCTCCATCTCGTTTCTCTTCTGCTTTGCGATCTCCTTTTCCGCCTTTTCGGCCTCGAGCCTTACTCTCTTTGCCTTCAGATCCGGATCATCGGTATCCTTGGGTATGATATTGAACCAGTGCGAAAGGATATACCTTATGAACCTGGGTATAGCATAGATGGGATTTTTTGAATACTGTTTTCTGATGACGTGGTAGGGCTTGCTCTCGAAGTACTTTCTGTCGGCCTTCAGTCTTTCGGCACGCTCTCGCTCTTTTCTTTCTTTTTCTTTCTTCTGCTGCTCGAGCTTCATTCTCGCAGCTACCTCTCTCGGATCCTCGAACTCGGACTCTTCCTCGCCCTCGTTTTCCTCCTCCATAGCTGCCTTTGCCTCTTCGATCTCCTCTTCCGTGAGATCCTCCAGAGCCTTCTTCTTGAGCTCCTCCTCGTCCTCAGCCTTGACCTCAACGCCCTCGGCGCCGCCGAGCTCGTTCTGGATCATTGACTTGTTCTCTTCTATCCTGCGCCTTTCGGCCTCCTGACGGGCCTCCTCTTCTTTTCTCAGGCGCTCCTCTTCCTCGCGCTTGCGCATTTCTTCGAGCCTTGCAAGTCTTTCCTGCTCCTGGCGCTCACGCTCACGCTCCTCAGCCTCCTGCTCGAGCCTTTTCTGCTCCAGCATTTCCTGAAGGCGTCTTTCTTCCTCTTCCTTCTCCCGCTTTATCCTTTCGAGCTCAGCCCTTCTGGCCTCCTCGACACGTCTCTGCTCTTCAAGCTTAGCCAGCTCCTCTAGCCTTAAACGTTCGGCCTCCTCGGCAGCCCTTTGCCGCTCGATCCTTTCGGCCTCTTTTTCAGCGAGGTAGTTTTTCTCTATCTCAATACATTTGCTTATCTGGTCGAACATTCCGCTGACGTCCTTCGGGAAGCTCCTTTTGAGCTTAACGTCACCGTTCGAGCCTATATAGCCCGCAACGCCGTCAGCTATCACGCCGTAATCCGACGCCAGCTCCTTATCGAACCGTTTGAGGAACTTCGGCTGCAGCTTTTTCTGCTTTACAGTTTTCAGCTCAGTGAAGCTGTCCTCCTTGCCCTGCTCGGTATAGTTCCTGAACAGCAGCAGGTTCAGAGCCACAACCTTGTAAAAGTCCTCGATGTAGTTATCATCGGGCTTTACTGCGGTATTCTCGACATTTATCTCATAGCCCACCTTGTCATAGCTCTCGATATACTGCCAGAGAGCAAGGCACGCTTTAAGATCGACATTTTTCATTATCGCGTTTGTACGCATAACGGGCGGCCTTATATAGGTGTTTCCAAGGGTCTGGCAAAGTTCTGAGCCCTTGTAGCCCTCTATCGCCTTTTTGAGCTTTTCAACTCTCTGCCAGATAGACACGCCGTTATCATCGTAGGTATCAAGGCTCTCTGTCGTTTCGAGCTTGACCTCGATCTTCATTTTTCCGCCTGCGCCGTTATCTATAAAGGTATCATACCCGAGGGTATAGACCTCCTCATCTCTCGATACCTGCGCAAGCTTTTCGTATCTTGTATTTATGAATATGTAGAGCCTGTCGACCAGTGTGTTGACAAACTTATTCTCATAGGTAAGGAAGCTCTCTTCCTTGTGGATATTCAGGATCTTGGACGGGGTTATCTTGCCTGTTTTGCGGTCAACGCTCTGGATAAGGTCGGTGTGCTGTGCAAGGTGCTTTACAGACTCGACCGTTATTTTTCTTGAAAGGGCTATCGGAACTATCTCCTCAACGTCCTCTATCGTCCTTCTGGGATCGCGGAGAACATTATCAACATGGAGCAGTCCGTTCTCGATCGTCTCTACCCATGAAACGTCGATAGCCTTAGCCATAAGCTTTCTGTTGACTGCAAAGGTGTTACGGCTCGACTGAATGAGCGACTCAAGAGTACCGTAAAGCTCATCATCGCCGAATGACTGCATAGATTCCTTGAAGTCCTCGTACCACTCTCCGTATTGGCCGCTCAATCAATTCACCGCCTTTTCTGTAAAATATGCTGTGATTATCAGAACAGCTTCTGCAGTCTTTCGAGGTAAGCCACAGACTCCTTCATCTGATTCTTTCCGAAGGACTTCTGTATATACACTACAAGCTCACGCAGCTCATCTCTGAGCATCGCAAGGTTGAGAGACTCAAACTTTCTGAATATCTTTGTCGCAAGTACATAGTCGATACCGTCAAGCTCCTCGCCGCCGCAGGCAACGTAAACAGGCACGAACAGACCCATCTGCTTGAGGATACGGTTACCGAACGCAACTCTGAGCTTTTCGATTACCCAGAGGTCAAGCTGCTGTATCTTTTTCAGGTTTTCCTGAGAGATAGGATATTTGTCCCATGCCTCCTGGAAAAGCACCTCGAGGTGATCGAAGCCCATATGGATAGGTCCCTGGTCGGGAGCATCGAAGGCGATACCCTTGGCATCGAGGTTTATCGGCTGAGCACGGTCGTATACCTTATCTGAGATAGCAAAGGTCGAGTCGTCGTTGTTAGCCGTTCCGATATACCATATGTTCTGCGGGATAACGAGCTTGCCCTTGTCAAGCTTTACAGGGTCGGTGCTCCACACATTAGGCACTATGTCAAGCTCCCACTCGTCAGCGTTAGGCATTTCGAGTATGGAGAGCATTTCCGCGAAGTAATACTCTACACGTGCGATGTTCATCTCGTCGAGAAGGATAAGGTTAATATCGTTATTATAGTTTGACGAATAAATCCTCTTGAGGACTTCGGTCTCGTTGAAGTTCTTGGTAAATTCGTTGAAGTAGCCGAAAAGCTCTGTTCTGTCACGCCATGACGGCTGAACGGACGCGATAGTAGTATCGTTTCCGAGGAACTTACCGAACGAGTAAGGCAGTGACGTTTTACCTGTACCGGAGATACCCTGCAGGATAATGAGCTTTGTGGACGCCATACCGGCTACGAACAGCCAGATAGTCTTCGGCTCATAGAACAGGTGCATTCTGGAGCAGGCAAAGTTGCGGTACATATCGCAGAACTGTGCGAGCGTTATGCTGTTGTCATATTCTGGCGCCTCATAGCTCTTGTAGAAGTTATCCACCTCGATAAGCTTCGAGAATCTGATATCGTTAGTATGAACGACACCGTCCTCTGCAACGGCAGGCGCTTCGGAAGCACCGCCCTCTGCTCCGCCTTCGCCGCCGGCAAAGCCTGTGCCGTCAGCCAGCGAGAGAGCACCTGACGTAGGTATGCCCATCTGAGCTACCTTCATCGCCATGATCTCGTCCTTCTCCTTAGTCATCTTGAGCACCTGTCTCTGAAGATGTGCTATCTCCTCAAGAAGGTCCTCGTTGCTGACTATCGAATGGCGGAACCTGACATATTTTCTTACGGCGAATACTATCAGGAAAACGACCAGCGCATAGATAGCGATAACAACGATGATAGCTATCACGGCCAGGATCCAGCCGAGTGCGCCGAAATCAGTCGAGTAGGTCTTGAAAATGCTTATGTAGTTTTTAATGTTGAAGATCTGCTTCAATCCGTTCCAAAGGCCTGAAAAAATCTGTGCAAAGCCCTTCAGCATCTCAGATATGAAAACAAAAAACCATTTCAGAAATCCGTTCATAGCTTTCTCCGATCAATTAGATTTTATGATCTTTATTTCTCCGCCTCAGTATCCTTCTGTTCTGAGTCCTGTGCGCTCTCAGCCGAGGCTTCCTTCTCCTTCTGGCTTGCGAGGTATTCCTCAATAGCACGCTTCTTTATCTCTTCCTCATCGTCCTCAGTAAGGCGGGGCTTTCTGATCTCGCTTATAGTCATAATGAACTTATAGAGCTCAAACAGGAAGAATATTGCCATAGGTATTATGATGCAGACAAAGAATCCTGTTTTTGTCCTCAGGAAATCCATTACCTTTCCGAAGCCGGAGATCTTATGCTCTGTCCACTTACCTACTATATCGCCGGCAGATACTGCCGAATCGTCGTTCTTGCCGTTGTTGTCGCCACGTGTAACAAAGGTGAGCGTGCCGTTCTCATCGACTACTTCCACGATCCTATGCGTGTTATTTACGATGCTGCCCTCTTTTATCTCCCTTGTGCGGAAGGTGATGACGTCGCCTTTTTTGAGCTTTGTGACATCATCAATCTCCTTGACGAAGATAAGGTCGCCTTTTTTGAAGGTGGGCTTCATCGAGTCTGATTCTACGGTCATCGGCATTATACCGAAGAGGCTCGGCACACCGCCGTTTCTGTCAGACGAGAACACCAGCACGGTTATCAGAAGAGCCAGTATGAGCACGAGCCATGCAACAACATCTACAACGATCTTTAATACTTTCTTCATATCATTCTACTCCTTGCCTATCAGGTCGATTCTGTTATCTTAAAGTCCATACCCAGCTTTAAGGTGCCGCCGATCAGTTCATCGGTACAGTCGGGGTCGTTGCCCTCGAGCCAGATGACCACGGTGTATTTATCCTTAGCTTTGGGTTCAAAGCCTTTATGCTTATTGGTCATAACAACTGTTGATGACTTGAATTCCTTGTCACAGTCGGATTCTTTGCCTGAGCCGTCGGATTTGGTCTTACCGTAGACGGTGCGTTCTCCGTTCACGTAGAGCGCTATCCTTATGGCTTCATCAACGTTGTTAGTGACGTTTTCTAATGTCATTTTACCTGTATAGGTCAGGGTATCGTCGCCTGAGTTGATAAGGTAGAAGGTGTAGGCTATGTAGCTGTCACCGTTGTGGCTGCCGTTTATCATATCAACGTTGGCGGGCAGGTCTTCGCCGCTTATGTTCGTCATATCGTAAACGATGTCGGCGTTGAGCTGTGCGTTGGCCTTGTCATATTCAGGGGTCTCGGAAAGGGTGAGGCCTTGCTGCAGCATATCGTATTTGCTGATCTTTACAGTGAAGCTTCCGAATTTATCGTAAAAGTAGGAAAACGCATAGGCTATCGCTACTATCGCGATGAGTATGATAAGCAAAAGAGACATTATGCGCATCAGCACGACATGGTGCTTTACTTCTTTGGCTGTTCTTCGCAGTTCAAGAACATCTCTTATTTTTTCGTCCAAAGCAATTCTCCTTTTCTTGATTTTGTGAAAATATGGGGTCAGGCATCGTCGCCGCGCTGCCTGATGTAACGCTCGGCGGTATACTTGCCCGCGAGAGAGCCTGCACAATAGCGGCACTCGAACGAGAAGAGCTTTTCAGCCTGCATACTGCTGAAAACGCCGTCTGCGATAGGCTCTGCGCCCAGGTCGGTGACAAAGTCGATAAGCGACCTTACAGCGCTGTCGGAGCGGTCGTCCTTGCCTAAGAAGCCTGTAACCTCAGGGCTGAGCATTACGTAGTCGCACTCAAAGGAAGAGAGCCTCATTATCGGGCAGGTATCGTTGCCGAAGTCTGTCACCATAAAGTGGAAGCCGCGGTTCCTGAGGTGCTTTATCGTTCTTGCGGCGGCGCCGTCGGTCTCCTCAAGTATCTTTTCAGAAAGTGCAAAGCAGATCTTGTTCGTGGGGACCTCCATCTGCTGGCAATAGGTGATGATGTTGCGCTCGGCTTTCTGGTCGATAAGGTATTTCGCCGAAACGTACACCGAGAGCCAGTCAAAGCGGATCTCACGCTCCCTTAATTTGTTGCAGGTTTCAAGCGCCTGCAGAAATTCAAGGTCAAACAGGCTTATGCACTGGTTGGTGACCTCCGAAACGTCGCGGTAGTTCTCAGGCATCAGTGTGCCGAGGCCGGGGGTATTCAGGCGGGTCTGCGACTGATAAAAGGCGGTAGAACCGTGCTCTATCTCACGTATTGCGCGGTAATAAAGCTCTATCGCACGCACTCCGTTGACTGTTGTCTGCTGAGTATGCTCGCTCATAATACCACCTCCCGAAACTATATAGTTATTCAATTCTATTATACAACAAGATCAGTAAAAAGTCAATAAATATCTGAAATTTTTGCATATTAATTTTGTGATAATAACAAATATAATAACAAAAAAATCCCCCACCGAAGTGGGGGATTGGATTTGTTGGGTTATTGAATTGTTAGGGGGGTTGGATTACGGTTCCTGTACCTGCTGATTGTTATTGTTTGCCGGCGCCATGATTTTTCCAGTATCGTTATCAGTTGCAGATGCGATTGTATTAACAGCTGTGCCCTGACCGAGTTCAAACTGGAGACCGAGTTCCCAAATCTTGTCCTGAAGAGCTGCATAAGTAGCGGTGTTACAAGACTTATCTTCACCCTCAAGATATACACGAGCAACTACTTTATAGTACTTCGTTGCACCAGCATCTACATCGCCAAAGGTTACAGCTGTGCTTGCTTTTGTAACGGCGGCTTTTGTACCGTCTGTTGCTGAAACTGCATTGTTAGCAGTCCAGTTCATTGAAGCATTATCAATATCAAGAATGGATACAAGGTTATCTGCAGAATTAGTAATTACCTGATTAGTTGTTCCATCTCCAGTAGTCTGATCCAATTCCTTAGCAAATATGGCTACACGCCATGCATTATCGCCAGAGCCAAGAGCCGCATTATCATAAATAAGATTGCACTCGGTAAGGTTAATAGCAGAATCTTTTGCCTCACTGACAGCCTTAAGATAGAATGTGTAGTCTACATAACCATATGCAGTCTTAAAGTCTGTGGCATCAGGAGTAACACCATACTTAGTATTAAACTGTGCATCGTAGCCCGCCTTGCCTAATCCAGTAGAAGTGCTATTTGTTGTAGCAGCAGCTTCAGCATACTGGAAAATAGTGCCCGATTCTCCAAGCCAATGACCGTCAGCCGCTGCAGTAAGCGTGTAGAAGAAGTTGGTGTCTATTGCGTTTGTGGTCGACACAGGTTCAAGCAGTGCCTTTCTGTTCTGAGAAAGATCATCAGAATAATCTTTCTCAAGATTGGTGTCACATACAAGCAAGTTGCTACCAACTTTCGTCTTAAGCTCCATGCCTGTTACCGTTACTTCCTTATTCATCGTGAACCACGCGAATGTTGCGGAGCTGAGCATTGCTGCTGAGATAGCGAGCATTCCAGCTGCCGATAATAGTCTTCTCTTAGCAGAATTTTTCTTTTTCATAATCATTTTCCTTTCATAATTAATTTCATTTCCGACGCCCACGGACTGCCGATCGTCCTTACCGGGAGCCGTTCCTTACTAACAATAATTCTATGGTTATAGTATACTTGAATTTGACCGATTTGTCAAGAAGTTTTCCTGATTTTTCGCCACTTTTAAATAAGTTTATGGAAAGTAACAAATTGGCGAAACCCTTTTTTAGCGTTTTGACGAACCGAAAAGTAATTAAATTTAACTTAATTATCATAGCGAAACAAATTGTTAATTCTCAAACGATTTCTGAAAAAATTGACAAAAACCGTCAGTTATGATAGAATAAGACGTCGGCTTCTTCCGCCAGGAAGGAGGTGGAACATATGGGCTACATATTAACGTTTGTTGTTTCCGTCGTGGCTAGTGTAATTGGTTATTACATTAGCAAATGGATTGACCGGAAATGAAGCCCGACAAAATCCTAAAGAAAAGGCCAGGAGTTGCCCCTCCTGGTCTTTTCGTTTGCGTGTCCATATGGTTAACACATATCAACGTTTGTGGTTGTTTGTATTATAGCATATAACTCGTTCTTTGTCAAGTCCTGCACTTATGCTCTTTTCCTGCTGTGAGGGTGTTCTTCATAAGCATTGCGATAGTCATAGGGCCTACGCCGCCGGGTACGGGTGTGATGAAGCCTGCTTTCTCCTTGCAGTCCTCAAAGTCAACATCTCCGCAGAGCTTGCCGTTCTCGTCCCTGTTCATACCAACGTCGATGACCACTGCGCCCTCTTTGATATAGTCTGCCGTTATCATCTTAGCCCTGCCGACTGCTGCCACCAATATATCTGCGCGTGATGTGACTGCTTTCAGGTCAGCTGTTTTTGAATGGCAGACTGTGACTGTTCCGTTGGCGTGCAGCAAAAGCATAGCCTGAGGCTTGCCCACTATATTGCTTCTGCCGATAACTACACATTCCTTGCCTGCTATATCTGTGCCTGTTGAGCGGATAAGCTCCATAACTCCGGCAGGTGTACACGGCAGGAAGCTGTAATCCCCTATCATTATCTTGCCCACATTAACAGGGTGGAAGGCGTCAACGTCCTTATCGGGGCGGATATTGTTTATGATGATCTTGTCGTCAAGGTGCTTTGGCAGCGGCAGCTGAACGAGGATACCGTCAACATTGTCGTCATTATTAAGCTTATCGACAAGCGCCAGCAGCTCCTCCTCGGTAGTCTCAGCCGGCAGCGCATACTTAAACGACTCAAACCCTACAGCCTCGCAGGCCTTTTCCTTATTTCTTACATACACCTGTGATGCAGGGTCGTCCCCGACGATGACCACCGCGAGACCGATCTTTATTCCCTGCTCTTTCAGCTTTTCTACCTCGACCCTGATATTCTCCTTCACCTGAGCCGAAACGGCCTTTCCGTCAATAATGTTTGCCATTTTATTTACCTCCAAGAATATTTATATTACAATTATTTTACTACAAAAGCGCATTCTTGTCAACAACAACGGCTCACCGCCGGGGTGAGCCGATAGGATCACTTCTCTTTTGTCAGCACCTTCTTATGCCAGCCCTTTTTACCGCAGTGAGGGCATCTCATTTTTCTGGTGCGGTTGATGTGCTGAGCAAAGTACACGCTCCGGAACTCCGGAACATAGCGCTCTTTGCAGTGCGGACATTCATAGTAGCCGGCCTCAGTCTCGATCTTCAGACCGAAGCTCATCGCTATGATAAACTGAACCATACCCAATGCGATAAGTACGCCCTGCTCCCATTTCGGCATATCAACCAGAAATGCGATCGCCAGAAACGCAAGCAGTGTAAACAGCGATAAGCCGCCTATAACCCATTCGAGCGACAAAAGCTTCCTTGCGCTTTGTTCCTCACGCTCTCTCAACTCGAGCATTGTTCTCTCTGCCATTTCCTTGTAGTTATCCATATTTATCCTCCTTGCATTTAACAGGTCGTTCACCGTTATGCCTATCTGCTCACAAAGCTCGAGCATTATTGATGCATCCGGCATTGACCTGCCCGTCTCCCATTTTGACACTGCCCTGTCACTTACGCCGAGGCGTTCAGCCAGCTGTGCCTGTGTCAGGTGGTTTTCCTTTCGGCACTGTGAAATGAATTTTCCGATCGCGATCTGATCCATTGCGGTGCCTCCTTTCTGTGTCATCAGCATAGCATATGCAAGGGGATATTACCACGAACCGTTGGTTGAATCAGCGCTTTTTTATAAAAATGCAAGGAGGAAAGCGCTCTCAACCGGCGGTAGAGTGTACGTATCTGCGCGGTTTTAAAGGTTTCGCGTGCAGAAAACACATCTGCACGCGAAAAATTTACTTATGCTTTTTC
>ODAI014527866.1_pt1 | contig 25228 bp, 24 predicted proteins | sample 1539321 | NCBI WGS metagenome assembly ODAI01 (sample SAMN02144231, study PRJEB22623) | gut metagenome | biome: sheep rumen | host: Ovis aries | place: New Zealand
CTCGCAAAGCGCTGTTACGGATTAGAATTGATAAAAACAAAGCTCGATACCACAACCCGTAGTTCCATTGCATTATCCATAATCGCAATGAACGTGAATTTCCTCACGGGAATTCATTTTGTACTTTTTATGATTTCGATCTTTTTAAGGAGCATTTGGCAGAAAAATCTACCGAAAAAACGATTATTCAACATTCGTTTTCAATGGGCGGGTTGCTGAGCATACACTAAGTAAATTTTGGTGGTGAAGAACAGAGATGGGGATATAGATGGTGGAGGATCACAACTGATGCAATGAGCGTGGATTTGAGTGTGGATGAGATTGGATATGCCTTTATCCTCGATAGGCGTTAAAGAACAGGGAGGGAGTGAATGTATGCCATACACGATGTATTTGCCTAATTGCAAGACAACAACAGATACAGAGGAATTCATAGAAGTCTATTCGGAGAAGTACTTCCAGGATTATCCCAAAAACAATAAGGAAAAGGAAGATGGAATAATCAGCATCACTCAAAAGGGAAGAGATATGGAGCCGGCGGATGTAATCGCTTTGATGCGTTGGAAGACTGGGGATAATAAAACTGAATACGCTATAGTGGACTGTTATGGAAAGCATATCTCGCTAGATATAGGCGAGAACGTTGTAAAGGCAATCAGCTCCGATGTAGTGCAGAACGATATGGATATGTACCGAACACTGTTAAAGCAGAATATGTAAGGCTTAGGAACTGTATATCTGTTGACGCATGTGTGGGCAATATCCGGAATGAAGTATCCAGTCTATGACAAGTTTGCCAAGGGGACTATTACTGCAATTAAAGAAAGCAAGAAACCGTATGAGATTCATTACGAGTATCCACCGGATAAGACGTGGGTAGATGCCATCAAGGATATGCATGAGAAGTATCAGAAACAATTATTAGATGTTTTTGGTGAAGATTGGAAAACTCGAAGAGAGATAGATTAAGCACTATGGGTATATGGACATCAGAAGTTGTAGTGAAAGGATTGGTTGCGAAAAATGTCAGAGTTAGATATACAAAGGGGTAACTGTTATTGTGTTTAATTAAAAAAATGAAATAATCTGTGGTTACATCGATCTGATAAGGGAATGCTGTTATAGGCACAATAATACAGGAAATGATAATAAAGAAAGAAGCTATTTGATCACTAACACTGAAACGGACGTATGAGAAATATAAGGAACTGACAATAAATAACGATATCGATAAGAATATGATAGATATTAGGGAGTATCCCTATCCGTTATATGCGTTGATTGACAGACAATTGGCAAATGAGATTATATTCCATACAGTAGAAAGAATAGAACAAAGGTTATTAAGAATTTGATAAAAGCCACTTCATTTGGATTACCTTTTCCAACTATTACATTTTTATAGAGTTGTAGGGTGGAAGTTACATAGTACTAAATTTATGTAAGGGAGAGCGCCATTTATGGCTATGAAAAAAAGAGTATTATTTGTGGTTGAGGCCATGGGAGGGGGCGTATTTACATATATTGTGGATTTGGCTAATGCACTTATAGAAGAGTACGATATGTATATTGCATATGCTGTGAGACCGCAGACGCCAAACAATTATAAGGAGTTTTTTGATAAGAGAATACACTTGATTGAGGTTAAGAGTTTTACAAGATCAATTAGTCTGATTAAAGACATAAAAGCTATTTTAGAAATAAAAAAGATAGAAGAACGAGTTAATCCCGATATTATTCATCTTCATTCTTCTAAAGCGGGAGCTGTTGGCAGAATAGCATTTAATGGTAAGGACGTACCCTTGTTCTATACGCCACATGGATACAGTTTTCTTATGGAAAACTATAATCCTATAAAACGATATTTTTTCAAGTCCATTGAAGCTATATTCGCAAAAAGAAGATGCACCACAATTTCGTGTTCTCCTGGAGAACATCGAGAAACACTGAAGCTTACAAAAATGGCAACGTATGTCAATAATGGAATCAATATTGATGAACTAAAAAAATTATTTGATAATGTTGATAAGGTTGATCATCCATTTACTGTGTATACCCTTGGCCGTATATGCTATCAAAAGAATCCTAAACTGTTTAATGAAATAGCTGAATCAATGCCTCATGTAAAATTCCTTTGGATTGGAGATGGGGAATTGAGGGATGAATTAAAAGCTTCCAATATAGAAATAACTGGATGGGTTGATAGAAATGAAGCGTTAAAAAGATCTGTTAATGCAGATGTATTTATTTTGACTTCATTGTGGGAAGGATTACCAATAAGTCTTCTTGAATCAATGTATATGAAAAAACTGTGCGTGGTTAGTAACGTTATTGGTAATAATGATGTTATTGAAAATGGTAGAAATGGATTCGTTTGCAATTCTGTCTCTGAATTCAAAAAGAGCATTAATTCGCAGGATGTTGAAGGAATGATTGACGCCGCTTTTGATGACATAAATAATATTTTCAACACCGTTGTTATGAGCAAAAATTATAATCAAATATATAAGGATGGAATGGGAATTAAGTAGGTTTTGATAGAATGAAATATATTATTAATGGGAAATTTTTGAGCCAAGAGTTGACTGGAGTGCAGAGATATGCGCGTGAGATAATTCTAGAGTTGGATAAACTTATCCCTAAGGGGTTTATTTGTTTGGCAATACCGGTTAATGGGACACAAAGTATAAATCTTGAGAACATCGAGATAAGAGTGATAGGCAAGCACACCGGGACTGTTTGGGAACAAATAGACTTTCCTAGGTATGCAAAAAAAAATCAACTTATCCCTATTAATTTATGTGGTCCATCTCCGATTTCTTTCCCAGGTATCGTTGTTTTACATGATGTAACATTTAAGGCATATCCGGAAACGTTCACAAAAAGATTTAGACTATGGTACGAAATCCTCTTTAGAAATTCATTAAAAAAAGCAAAGTGTCTAGTGACGATTTCAAAGTTTTCGGAGAAGGAAATAAAGAAATATTATCATTCAGATAGGACATTTAAAATAATACCAAATGCTTGGCAACATTTTGATAGAATACATGAGGACAGAGATACATTAAGTAGATATAGATTAATTGCGAGGAATTACTATTTTACACTAGGAAGTCTAAAACCTAATAAGAATCTTTCTTGGATAGCGGAATGCGCAAAACAAAATCCCGGCGAGTTATTTGTTGTGGCTGGCGGAGTAAACGAAAAGAATTTTGAAAATGGAATGGGGTTTTCAGTTCCGAGTAACATGAAATTAATAGGATATGTAGGAGATGAAGAAGCAAAGGAACTAATGAGCAAGTGTAAGGCTTTTCTTTTTCCGTCACTATATGAGGGGTTTGGAATACCACCATTAGAAGCATTAAGCTCTGGATGCAAGAGAGTACTTGTTTCGGACATTCCAGTAATGCATGAAATATTTGGAGACGCGATATCTTATATCACAGATTATAATCTATATTGCAAAGAAAGTGATAATAGCGTACTTGGTATGTTTTCATGGAAAGAAAGCGCGAGGCTATTGTTAGATATTCTTTTGAATAATAACTGAGAGGGCTTTGCTATGAATATTTATACTGTTTCCGCGATAGCGTGGATTGTTTTTTCGCAGATGTTAAAGGCGAGTTATGGACATAATAAACTATCGCAAGAAAAAAGTAATAGAATAATACTATTTAGTTTTGTTATTCTTTTTGGATCAATCATGGCGTTCAGAGACATTAGCGTTGGAACAGACACCTGGCTGTATAGTAATATTTACATTGAGGCAGGTCAAAGCACCAACGTCTTTAAGTATTATATGTTCTCTAAAGCACCAGTTTATGTAGTTATATGTCGCATATTCTACATTTTTTTTAAAAGTAGAAATGCTATGATGATCATATCGGCTTTTACTACTGTAGGGATAAACGCGTATTTTATTAAGAAAAAATCTCAAGATATAATAATGTCATTGTATCTGTTTCTTGCTCTTGATTATTATTTATTTGCATTTAATGCTTCTAGACAATTGCTCGCGATGTCATTTGTATTGTTGGCATATTTAGGGTTTGAAGAAAGGAAAACTAAACGTGCATTAGCATGGTTATTAGTGGCTTGTGGGATACATTATTTAGCTGCACTATTTTTTATTGTTGTACCATTGTTTTATATAAGGATTAATCCGCGACGTTTTTATTTGATAAGTTTTACAACTTTATTATTCGAGCTTTCTGCTATGAAATTGCTAGGTATACTTCAAAAGATTGCTAGTGACTATTCGGACCTTAATGCTATGGGATATGATCTGAGTAAGGGAGATAGCGGGGGAAATAGAATATTTTATGCATTGTTTTTTTTAACACTAGAGATAGTAATACTTCAGTTACATAAAAAGAATTTATGCGAGAAAAATAATGAAATATTGTTAAGATATTTTTGTATTGCAAATGTTGGCCTGTTTATGATGATTATATATAGGCACTTTTACGTATTTGTGAGGATAGAAAAGGTATTTTGTCAGTTTTTAATAGTGTTGCTCCCCTTGATGTATAAAAAGTTATTTAAGAAGGAGTCTAGACAACTTGTAAATGTTCTTACTGGAATACTTTTCTTTATTCCATATGAGGTACAATCATTAAAATATCTTCCATATTTGTTTTGGAAAGGGTGATTTTTTTGTTATCGATATCAGTAATAATGCCAGTATATAATTGTGATCAATTTCTTGAATATGCGATGGATTCAATTATTATTCAATCATATGAAAATTGGGAGTTGATATGTATTGATGATGGATCGACGGATAAATCACTTGAGTTGTTACACAAGTATGAGGCACGTGATAAACGAGTAAAAGTATATACAAAAAAAAACGAGGGCGTGTCAAGTGCAAGAAATGACGGATTAAAGTATGCTAAAGGGGATATTATTTCGTTTATCGATGCAGATGATTATATAGCTCCAAACACATATGAAAATGTAATCAGTATTATAAAAAAAACAGATTGTGATATATGTATTGTTGGATTGGAAAGAGTGTATTCCTTCGGTAGTAAGGATACCATAGAATTATTTGATCCCATTAATGTGGATTTTTTCAATCTAATTGATATGATGAATAATTCAAAGTCAGATATAATAGGAGGAGTGGTTAATAAATTCTATAAAAGAAATGTGGTAGAATCAATATTTTTTGACAAAGATGTACTGATAAATGAAGATATGCTATTTAATTCACGGGTAATGAGCAGGTGTGATAATATACAGTATTTATCTGGGAAATATTATAAGTACTATGTGGGCAATATGGAAAGCGCATCAAAGAATGTGTTTTATTCCCAAAAAGGTTTTAAAAAATTACAAACAGGAATTATCGCATATGATAGAATGCTTGATATTTCCCTAAATAGAATGCCGTTATATGCTAACCAAGGGATTATGTATATGAATTTATTATTTATTATGTATAATCTGAAAATTGAAGATGCAGAATTATGTGATACATATTTAACTGCAATTCGTAAAAGAATAAGATATGTGTTGAAGTATGATGGTGTTGATATTAAACATAAATTGGTTTATTTCATTGCTTGTATAAATTATAAATTGGCTTTTTATATAAAAAAAGTTGGGCTAAAAATATCAAAGTGAGCATACAGACCATAGGAAGTAAATCAGAATGGATAAGATTTCTATAATAATAGCTACGTTTAATGCTGAAAATACGTTAAAACAAGCATTAGATAGTATAAAATATCAAACATATAGTAATTTTGAATTAATAATAATAGATGGTGGATCTACAGATAGTACAATGGATGTAGTTTCGGAGTACGATGATATTGTGAGTATCATGGTTAGTGAAAAGGATAAAGGTATTTACGATGCCTTTAATAAGGGGATTGATTTGGCTTCCGGTGATTATATATATTTTATGGGGGCAGATGATTGCCTTTATGAATATAACACACTTGAGTCTATCGCAAACCATATAGATCGAAATGATATCGTTATCAGCTTTCCTGTTATTGTTGTGGATGAAGAAAGCAAAACAGAATATATTGGGAATAACAAAAGAACCGTGGATCAGATTCTTTCTGGAAATATGCTTCCACATCAAGGAATATTTGTGAAAGCAGATATAATGAAAAGATATAAGTTCAGAGACGATTATGTTATTGCGGCTGACTACGACTTTATTGTGAGATACTCTTTAAACGGGGGAGTTGTGAAATATTGTAGTGAACCTGTAGCTTACTATTCTTCGGGTGGGAAAAGTAGTGAGAAATATGGAGGAAATAACTGGATTAGATTTGTTTTTGAGCATCTACTGATTCTAAAAGATAATGGGTTGGAAGATAGATATCTTGTAAAGACATTTAAATATCTCATATTTGAAGACACAGATTCAATTACGTATTTCTTTTTTAAGATGTTTGCAAAAAATTTGTTATACAATAATTCGGTAGTGAAGTCTATATATAAAAGGACGCATTATAAAAAACATCACTGTAATATGAAGACTTGTAGGTGGTGTGGGAGAAAAGGTGAAATAGTATGATTGCAATGTTATGTACATCTCCATTACATGTAATGACAGCTTTTTCTATAAAACAAGAATATTATTCAGAGCAGGATGTATCCTTGATTATGTTAGACTATTCTGAAAACTTTTATGAGGTTAAAGAGGCTGTAGAAAAAACGGGTTTCTTTAGTAATGTTTATTTTATGCATGCCAAAGAGATATTTAAAAAGTATTCGGAGAGTAGACTCTACAGGATAAAGTTTTTAAAACAAGGGATAGACATAATTGACCAGGTGCATATTCCGTGGAAAAATTTTAGTGAATTATTGTTTCCGTATAGAGATCCTATCGTAGTAATGCTCGCTAGAAATCTAAGATGTTCCAAATGCAATTGTAGATATATTTATTATGACGATGGAATAGCTTCATATGTTGATTTAGACGTAATGACGTGTAAAAAACCATCAAGATTAGAACGATTCTTGGGGGTTCCGATGGAACTATACAATCCCACAAAAGCGTATGTGTTTTCGCCTGATTTATTGGAAACGGAAAAAGGTATTATTCTTCACAAGATAAATTTTAAAAGAAATACAGAATTAGTACAAATTTTAAACAAGGTATTTAATTACGTACCGATTTCCGGCAGAAAGGTCATAATATTTGACACTTGCAATATTATCCAAGGTGATGAAACAGATATAAAATTAGTAAACAAGTTTGTCGATATAGCCCAAGAATATATAAATAAGGATGAGTTATACATAAAAAAACATCCTAAAAGGAAATCAAACTATTATGAAATGGCGGGACTAGATGTATTTCCAAACAACATTTCTGTTCCGTTTGAACTGTATTTGCTGAATGAAGGGTGTGATGAGAATGCAACGCTTATATCTGAGTTCTCTACGGCAGCGTTGGCGCCACTACTTTTACTTGGGGACAAACCGAGATTATTATTTTTATATAATATTATGTGGACATATGATGCCAAAACTAAAGAAGAAATCGATTATTTCGTTAAGTCCATAAAAAAAACATATGGTAGAGATGGAAGAATTTGCGTAGCAGAAAACGATGATGATATAATTAGTTTTTTATGTGGTTAGCATGAAAATGACTATATTTAAGGGGGTATAATTATGTTGGGTTTTATTAAAGGTAAAATTGAAATTATAAAAAAATGGAATTATAGACGACAGATAAAGAAAACTTGTTTTTCTTGTGGCGATCGGCTGAATGTAAACGGAGCTTCCACTGTAAATAATAATACTGTTTTGGGAGAGAATGTTAACTTTAATGGAATGACAATTATTGGTAAAGGAAAGGTAACAATTGGAAACAATTTTCATTCTGGAGAGAATTGTTATATTATTACTGAAAATCATAATTATGATTCTGGAGATTCTATACCATATGATTCAAAAGAATCCGTAGTTAAAGATGTTGTTATAGAGGATAACGTATGGCTTGGTATTGGAGTGATTATTCTACCAGGAACATATATCCACGAAGGTGCAATTGTTCAAGCAGGCAGCACCGTGCAAGGAAATATTGAAGAGTGCGCTATAGTTGGAGGACACCCGGCAAAAGTGTTTAAATTTAGAGATAAAGAGCATTATTATTCGCTAAAGAAAGAAAAGAGGTTTTTTTAATGGGAAAGTTATTGTACACGAATAATCCCATATGGGCTGAGTCCATAAGAAAAATATATAGTAGTGCTGGATTTAAGATAGCACATGAAGATAAAAATGGGATAAATCTGATATCTTATAAAAAATTGTCAGCTAATAGTTATAATTATTCTCAAAATTCTGATGTAGAAGCATACTGTTCCGGAACACTTATATATGGAGAATTCTTTGGGGACGAAGCATTAAAGAATATGTGCCGGGATTATAAATCATACGGGATAGATTACGTAAAAAGACAAGTTAGAGGGAGCTTTGCAGTTGCACTAAGAGATAAGGAGAATACTTATATTTTTGTTGATAATGTGGCAACCTACTCGTTTTATTATTATATTGATTATAACAATAAAAATTTTATATTTACAAACATGTTTACGCATATAGCGAAATGCACAAAAACGAGCGTTAATCGCCTTGCTTATCTTGAGTGGGTGCTAACCGTTTGCATACTTGATAATGAAACACCATTTAATAACATATTTCGAGTAAGAGCCGATGAAATAATCGTAATAAATAATTTAACATCAGAAGTGGAATTTAAAAAGGCTTCTAATTCTAGAACAACAATGAGTATTAATTCCAAAGATGATGTAGTTGATGCTTTACTAAAACATATCGAAAAATATAATAATATAAAAAAGAGGTATTTTAAAAGAAATATAGTCTTTGTGACTGGTGGAGTGGATTCTCGGCTGATGTTAGCATCGGATTATTATGTGGGAATTCGACCAGAATGTCACTATTGGGGGGGAGACTCGGGATTACAGAATTTTAATCCAATTGACTATAATACAGGAAAAAAGTTGGCACAAATAGTTGGTTCAGAATATGTTTATCACGATATTTCTGGAGATTTCGTCCATAATGTATTAACAGATGATGATTATGATTTGATGGGGGATTATAGTGATCTATATGGAGGGAATAAAAACTTGAATACTATTTATTTGAGTTTTGATGGGGATTCTTTTGTGGATTATGGGTACTTTGGTGAATTGTTGACAGATTGGAAACATCTAGAGGATAAATGGCATGATGGTTTTTCCTTAGCGGATTTTGTTAAGGAGGTTTATTGGAATCGATATAATTGTTCAAGAGAATATATTGAGATTCTTGGAAATAGGATATATGAAAAGTTTTCTTCTATAGCAACACAATTTGATATGGAAGAAAATAATCTGAGAATAGAAGACTGTATGATACTGTACTCATTTTACAGAACTCGAGCAGATGTTGTTATGTGTAATTATAGTAATATGTTTTGCAACCATTTTATGCTGCTGGGGCAGGAAGAAATCTTTAGTTTTTTAAATACTATACCTTATAGGTTTAGAAAAGGAAGTGGCATAAGTATTTCCCTTATTCAGAAAATGTGCAGTGACATGGCAAGTATTCCTTTTTATTCACATGGAATGGTTAAGAGCATAAAAGATGGTATTTTTGATAATGCTGAAGAAAAACCAGGAAAAAAAATTAGAATAAAATCTGCTATGATTAGAATATTGGGGAAAGAATGCGTATTCTTTATAGCAAAATGTATTTCGAAGATACGTATATTCTTTGGTGATGAAAATCAAAAACGATATGAAAATGATTATGAATTAATTGATTACTGTAAAAAAGAACTTGAATTATATAAAGATTATCTTGATGTTAAATGGATACATACAAGAGAGTGCGTTGTGGGATACTTAGTGGGACCGTTAATTATGTCTAGAATGATAAGGGATTATTGTGAAAATGAAAGTTGATGCACTCTCTAAAAGAACAATAGTATACATAATTGGTAAGTTTTTTGTACAAGGCATAGGGCTTCTGTCAAACGTTATATTTGTTAGGTTACTTACAACAAATGATTTTGGTTTAGTTAGTGTCTATACTGCATGGGTTTCCATAATAACGATTTTTATAGGGTTGAGAATAGATGGAACAATCAATAACGCTAGATTGGAACTTGAAAATGAGTTTGAAAGCTATTGTTCAGCAACTGTTTTTTTATCTCTGATATGGTTTTTAATCTGCAGTGCAATAACAACGATTATTATTTTGATATTTAAATCGTATATAAACATTTCAATACCTATCATTATAATTATTTTGGCTTTTGTTAATGCATATGGAAGCCATTTGGTAAACGTTCGTACGGTTTATTATGCCTCAAAAAAAGAACCCAAAAACAATCTTATTGTATCCGTGGTGAATAGCTTGGCTGTATTGTTGAGTTCATTAATCCTAGTGTATTTATTTGAAAAAAATAAGTATGTAGGGAGAATTGTGGGTCTAGCTATACCGAGTTTTTTGATGGCATTGATAGTTTCGATTCAAATATTTAAAAAAGGGAAGGTGTTAATTAGTAAAAGATATTGGCGTTATGCTTTGGGAATGTCCCTTCCTTTGATTTTCTCGGGACTTTCTAGTGTAATTTTAAGTCAATGTGATAGAATTATGATTGAGAGAATGATAAATGCTTCAGATACAGCTATTTATTCCTTCGCATACACTATAGCGATGCCTATATATGTTTTGTTAAATGCTTTTGCTGAAAGTTGGACACCAGATTATTATGACTATCTAAAATCAGGTAATCACAGCGATCTAGAAAAGCATATGAAGACGTACCGAAATACCTTTACGCTTATTACAGTAGGCTATATGATGATTTCTCCTGAAGTATTGAGAATTGTTGGTACTGAAGATTACTATGATTCTAGAATTGTTGTGTTTTTAATTATTGGAATGTATTATGTATACTTCCTTCAGAGTTGGTCAATTAATTATGAATTTTATAATAAAAAGACTAAGGCAGTGGCAGTGGGGTTTGTGGTATCAGCTGTTATAAATCTGGTATTAAATTATTTTTTGATCAAGCTTTGGGGAATAAATGGTGCTGCTATTGCTACAGTGATTTCTAGCCTTTCTTTGGTACTGTTTCACGAGATTATTGTTCGAATAGTAACAAGAGGATATCATGTAAAAATATCGTTTGTTCTGTTTGGATTATTGTGTGTTGCCGCAGCTTTTTGCTTCTGTACCTTTTTTCAGAATGTTTTATGGGTAAGGTGGATAGTTGCTATAATTTGCAGTGTAATCTTTATTATAAGATTTGTAAAAAACAAAAGCATCATATAAAAATACTGTTATGTGGATTGTATTTTAGGGTATAAACTGCGATAGTTATACTAGAGTACACTAATTATGATGATGAGAGAGAAGCAAACAACAAAAAATAAAAAATATATATGCAACATAATAAGAGTTTTTCTTGGCATTTCTACGTCTGTTTTATGTTGGTTATGTTTAAGTGTAATAAGTGATAGAATGCCATTTCTTTTTCGACTAGGCGGTTGCGTTATATGTATTCTTAGGTTTGTTTTTTTCAAAAAGGTAAATGCATTATATTATGACAAGAGAATTATTAATTGGGTTATTAGGATAATAGTTGCAGTCTATTCTTCGTACGCTTTTGGTGGAGTGTATCTTTTGGATGCTACAGGAGAGTATCACTTCTTTTGTGGAAAAATTGGTTTTGCAGTAATACTTTTTTTATGTTCTTGGCTTATTGTGGATTTTGTTTTGTATGCACTTTTGACAATGAATAATCAAGAAAAAACAATAAAGTGTTATTGGAGAAGCTTTATAATCATATTTTCGGGCGGTTTATTTATTAGTATTATTTATTTGATTGCATGGAATCCTGCAATTACCTCATATGATTCTCAATATATATATGAATTAGCTTTGAAGTTTGGCACAAATGAGTTTGAAATGACTGACTGGCAACCACCGGGATATGTTTTTTTTATAGGATTATTACTAAAAATATGCAACAATATTATTTTTTTAATGATATTGCAGATGATTTTTTATTGGTTGGTTGTATCTAAATGTATTTTGTTTTTTTATAGAAAGGGAGCACCAAATTGGTTACTGATTTTGTCATATGTATACATGGTTTTTGCATATAGCAATCAGATCCAGATCGTAACGTTTTGGAAAGATGTACCATATTCTACGGCACTATTACTACTTACGGTGCTAATCATTCAAGCAGAAAAAGAATGGGATAAAGTGAAGAAATCGTGGTCGTATTATCTTCAGCTAGCGTTCGCTTATTTTATTGTATGTTTTTTTAGACAAAATGGAATAATCCCAGTTATGGTATTGATATTTGTGATTCCTGTATTGTTTAGAAGTAGAATAATAACGCTATTATCTATTGTTTCATTTATCTGTATAATTATTATTAAAGGTGCTGTTTTTACGCATTATAATGTTATTCCACAGCCTTCATTTAAGTATTATGCTATGGCTAATGACATGTTAAACGCGTCATTAAGCATTGACGAGTTAGATGAGGATACTCAAGAATTGATTGAAAGGATGAAGAAAGCTGATCCTGATGATAACCTATTGATAAATAATGTTTTCTACAATCATTATGTACACGCTGATTTAAGTGATTACTCTATTGGGAATTTCATCTTTTTATATTTAAAGAATTTTATTGAACATCCTGCAGAAATGACTAGGGCAGTATTGCGAAGAACAGAAATAATATGGAGCGTTACGGGATGTGAGGCGGAAGTATTAAGTTGTGTAGATTATACTGGCGAAGAGAATAACTATTCACCACCATTATACGCAAAAAGGGTTGAGAATAAGCTCACAAAGATATTTGATGAAGCGCATAGGGTAATTAGAAATATAAATTCACGAATATACGTGTTATTTTGGAGACCAGGAATATATCATGTTTTAATACTGATATCGATGGCTTCTGTTGTGATAGGAAAAAAGAGGGTTCGGTACAGACTTGTGGCATTTATCCCTATAATTTTGAATGTCCTTTCTTTAGCTATTTCAAGTGGTTGGCCAGATTATAGATATTATTGGCCTGGAATTCAGGTATGTTGGGTGTTGTTATCATACTGTTTTATAAGTAATAGTACTTTTAAGAACTGTAAAAGTGGTAATGATGAGTTAGATCCATAAGAGGATAAATAGTTAAAGTGATAGAGAGTATCCCAAGAATTAGTAGTACATCCAATTATATATATTCACATGTGAATACAAATGATTTTTGATATATTTTTTATTTGATTGAATATTTGGTTTTATGTATGGATTCCATTGAAAAAAATGTGAAGAAGAAAAATATAATAGGTGTATTGTTTGGCGTCAGATGCTTTGTAGCATTTGCTGTATTATGTATTTTCCTTTTTATTCCGGAAAAGGTTGACAAACTATTGTTAATGGAAGGAAGACATCCAGAATTAATCGATTTGTTTGGTGACTGTAACATAGTTAAATCAGTAAAAAGGATTGACGTTTTGGATGAGTTAAAAGAGTGCTCATGTAAAGAAATCGATTTATTGTTACCCAATATTTTGGATTATTATCTTATAGAGAATACAGAAATTGATGGGATAAATATTTCTGTTAAGGATGACTATATTGAACTAGATGGATATGCTATCAATGATATTTGGCCTAATGCAAATAGTTCTTTGATTTGCCTGAATAGCGGAAAATATTATATATCTGCAGGTTTTTTTCATCCTGATGTATATACGTATTTTTCTGGCTGGGAGAATAATACCTGTTACCAACTTTCATCTGGATTAGGAAGTACTATTATAACGATTGAAGATGAGCCATTTCCACAAGGGTATGGAATAGTAATGTTTATAAAACAGGGGGCTTTAATACATAAATCCATAGTTGAGCCTAGGATATCGAGAATTGAAAATTTAAAGGTGTGTGAAAAAAAAGTTTTTGTTATTCCAATAAATAAAAAAAAGTGGGAAAACCTATCGGTTGCAGAAAAAAAAATCATTGAAAATACAATTGAACATTATGGAAATAATACATTATGGAATAGTATTATGTTTGATGACAATACTGGAATACAGTTTGTTGATGGAAATCGCATTGTAGGAAGTATGAATATTTTTGGTGATGTGTATTAAAATTTGTTATATATTATTCTGTATCTAGAATGTTTCTGAAATAAATAAACAGAGAGAAAGGGAAAAGAAAATGTTTTATTGTAAAAAATGTGTTATGCCTAACACTAGACCGGGAATTACTTTTAATGAAGAGGGGATATGTTCTGCTTGTCAAGCATATGAAAGACGCAAACTGATTGATTGGGATGCACGTTGGAAAGAATTTGAAGCGATTTGCGATAAGTATCGTGGTATGAATGGTGACGGACCTGATTGTGCGATAGCTGTATCAGGAGGAAAAGATTCACATTACCAGGTTCACCTTATGAAGAATGTTATGGGAATGAATCCAATTCTGTTTTCAGTAGAGGATAATTTCCCGATGACAGACGCTGGAATTCATAATCTTAAGAATATTTCTGAAGAGTTTGGTTGCGGAATAGTCAGTATGAAACCCAATATTCAGGCTCAAAAAAAGATTATGCGCTATATGTTCGAAAAGTATGGGAAACCTACATGGTATATTGATCGTCTTATTTATACATATCCGCTTATTATGGCACAGAAATTTAATACCCCTTTATTGGTGTATGGTGAAAATGTTAGTTACGAGTACGGTGGAGCAGATGCAAAGGAAACGTATTCTGCTAAAGAACAGTTGAGTAATGGGGTTGCATCTGGAATAGCTGAACAGGAATTAATTGATAATGCAGGGGTATCAGTTCAAGATTTATACTTGACAAGGGCTCCCAAGCAAGAGGATTTGGAAAAGTTAGATCCGATTTATATATCGTATTTTACACAATGGAATAGTTTTAAGAATTACGAATTGGCAAAGAAACATGGTTTTCATGATCTTACACACGAATGGAAAAGAACGCATCATGTAGAGGATTTTGATCAAATTGATAGTAGAGCATACCTAGTCCATTCGTGGTTAAAATATCCGAAGTTCGGACATGCTACAGCTACGGACTATTCTGCTAGAATGATCAGATATGGTCTTATAACAAGAGATGAAGCTATTAAAAATGTTAAGGAGCATGATCACAATCTGGATCCAAAATGTGTTCGTGATTTCTGCGAATTCTGTGGATATACTGAGACGGAATTTTGGAGAATAATTGATTCGCTTTATAATACCGAATTATTTGAAAAGAATGAATACGATAAGTGGGTGCTGAAGCATCCTATATGGGAAGTATGATGATGTTTAACTTGACTCAATTTATCAGTGATTATGTTACAAAACGAAGTTCGTCTATGTTTTATCCGGATATAGAGGCCAATAGAACTGTCCTCTCAGAAAAGATTAAGGGAAAGAAGGTCCTTGTTATTGGAGGGGCCGGTTCTATTGGTTCATCTTTTATTAAGGCAGTACTTCCTTTTGAGCCTTCGACACTCGTTGTAGTTGATATAAATGAAAACGCTTTAGCTGAGTTAACGAGAGACCTTCGGTCAACAAAAGGGATGTTTGTGCCAAATGATTATATTCCTTATCCGATGGACTTTGCATCACCTGTGTTTGAGAAGATGTTCAGAAGTCGTGGTGGTTTTGACATTGTGGGAAACTTTTCAGCACACAAGCATGTTAGGTCTGAGAAGGATATCTATTCAGTAGAGGCCCTAATACAGAATAATGTGCTACATGCGAAATTGCTCCTAGATCTCCTTTCAGAGTTCCCGCCTGAGGAATATTTCTGCGTGTCAACAGATAAGGCGGCAAATCCAGTAAATATTATGGGCGCAAGTAAGAGAATTATGGAAGATGTTATCTTTAGTTATTCAGATAAGTTCCCAGTAAAAACAGCTCGATTTGCTAATGTGGCATTCTCTAACGGATCACTTCCGGCAGGTTTTCTTGCACGTATTCAGAAGTTACAGCCATTATCAGCGCCTTCAGATGTTCGTCGTTACTTTGTAAGCCCTGAAGAATCCGGGCAGATATGTTTATTGTCATGTATTCTTGGAGAAAACCGCGCAATCTTCTTTCCAAAGCTTGCTGAGGCTCAGATGATGACGTTTGATGCTATCGGAACAGAACTCTTGAAAGCGCATGGATATGAAGTATTGGAGTGTGCATCAGATGAAGAGGCAATTGATAAAGCAGAAGAATTGAAATTAGGCAGTAATCAATATCCAGTTCATTATTCTGTGTCGGATACATCTGGTGAGAAGCCGTTTGAAGAATTCGTGACGGACACAGAGACTGCTGATATGAACAGATTTAGATCGCTTGGCGTTATTACAGGCAAACAGATTTCGGATAAGTCCAGAGTGGAAAAACTATTTGTTAATTTGAATGCAGCGTTTGAAAAAGAAGAAACTACAAAAGAAGAAATAGTAAGCATTATGAAAGAGTATTTGCCGAATTTTGAACACATAGAAACTGGTAAATCTCTGGATAGTAAGATGTAAAAAGAGCCGTCAAGGCATCGAAAAGGATGGTTAGCTATGGGTAAGTTTATTCCGTTATCTATCCCCAACTTTGAGGGAAATGAAGAAAAGTATGTAGTAGATGCAATTGCTTCCACATTTGTTTCGACAGTTGGAGGTTATGTATCTCGTCTCGAAAAGGATTTAGCGGCATTTCTTAATGTGGAAAATGTTGCAGTGTGTCAGAGCGGGACATCTGCGCTGCATCTTAGTTTGGTAGAAGCTGATGTTAAGCCTGGAGACGTAGTACTTGTTCCTCCGCTTACCTTTATAGCGGCTGTTAATCCAGTTAAATATCAATTCGCGACTCCTGTGTTTATTGATTGTGACGACAGCTTTTGCATGGATCCTGTTAAGCTCCGTTCTTTCTGTGAGGAAGAGTGTGAATGGGACGGACAAGTTCTAAAGTATAACGATTCAGAAGTTAAGGCTCTTGTGGTTGTTCATGTCTTCGGAAATATGGCAGATATGGAATCAATCATGGAGACTGCTGAAAAGTACAATCTTAAGGTTGTTGAAGATGCTACAGAAGCATTAGGAACAAAGTATACAGAGGGTAAATTTGCTGGTAAATATGCAGGTACAATTGGTAACTTTGGTTGCTATAGCTTCAATGGAAATAAGATAATCACCACAGGCGGTGGCGGAGCAATAACTTCAAATGACCCTAAGGTTGTTGATCATTTACGTTTTCTTTCAACACAGGCAAAGACTGACCCTCATTATTACATCCATGATGAGGTTGGGTATAACTATCGTATGACAAATCTTCAGGCAGCATTAGGTGTTGCTCAAATGGAGGAATTGCCGGAGTTCATAAAGAGGAAACAGAAGAACTACGAGCTTTATAAAGAGCTTTTCGAAGGCTTTGAGTATGGAACCTTGATGCCTTTCCGTGATGGTACAGAATCAAATAAATGGTTTTATAGCCTTAACATTAATCGAGACCATATTGAAGCAACTATGAGAGATATAATCATCGCTCTCCGTGAAAAAGGTATGGAAACAAGACCTATATGGGGACTAATTAATGAGCAAAAACCTTACACAGGTGAAGTCACATATAAACTTGAAAAAGCGTCGTATTATGCTAATAGGATTTTGAACATACCTTCTACTACTCAGATTACAGAAGAAGAGATAAGGTATGTAGCAAATACAGTAAAAGAGCTATTAAAGGAGCTTGCTAATGGATAACCAGGATCTTCAAAAGTTCATAGGAAGAGATATTCTTACTGTCTCAGAGGCGATGCAGAAGATTGACAATAATGCACGAGGGATACTTTTTATTGTCAATAATGATGATTATCTATTGGGATGTGTGACTGATGGAGATATCAGGAGATTTTTGCTTGCGGGCGGAAAGATGGAGCGTCTGGTTATAGATGCATCCAATAAAAAACCTAGAGTGGCAAAGTCAATTGAAGAAGCAAAGCAATCATATCATATGAGAGATTTTGTCATAATTCCTATTGTAGATAATGACGGGCACATTATTGATTTATTTACAGGTGGAAACGGAGATAGATTTAGCAAACCTCATAATCCAATAAATATTCCTGTGGTTATCAACGCTGGGGGAAAGGGAACAAGACTTGATCCATTCACAAGAGTTCTTCCAAAACCTTTAATTCCTGTCGGAGATCTTCCTATTATTGAACACATAATGAAAGAATATCAAACCTATAGTTGTAATGAGTTTCATATTATTGTTAACTATAAGAAAGAATTGATGAAGGCTTATTTTGCAGATAATGATAATCATTATAACATTTCTTGGTATGATGAAGAAAAGCCGCTTGGAACTGGTGGAGGTTTAAGCCTTCTCCGAGGTAAATTTGATGACACATTTTTCTTTGCAAATTGCGATGCACTTCTAACAGCAAACTACGAGAGTATGATAAAGTTCCATAAGGAAAATGGAAATGTGATTACAATGATCTGCGCATACAAAAATATGAATATACCATATGGCATCGTAGAAATGGGTGTCAATGGTTCGATAGAAGAAATGAAGGAAAAACCGCTAATGTCTTTTTTGACCAACACAGGTATATATATTGTTGAGCCAGAAGTAATTAACGATATTGAAGATGGAGTTCCAATGGGGTTTCCGGATATCATAGAATTAGAACGTCAAAAGGGGAAGAAGGTTGCAGTGTTCCCAGTCGGAGAGAATGACTGGATGGATATGGGGCAGCTTCCCGAACTTGAAAAGATGAGATTGAAATTGTACGGTGAATAAAATGATGGTTGGGACGTGAACTGACTTCCTAGGATGCTCTATTGTTAGAAACAATGATTGATTTGAAAGTTTGTACATAGACAGTTATGATTATGCGTTTATCTCCGTGGACTGTATACAGATTAATCCGCTTCGGGAATGAGGTGGCGTAGATGAAGAAGCTTGTTATTGTTGGTAATGGCGGTTTTGCTAAAGAAGTAGAATGGCTTGTTGAAAGAATCAATGCCGTATCCCCAATATGGGAATTCATTGGATTCATAGATAGGGATTGCAGTAATCCAAAGGTGATTGGCGATGATGGATATATAATCAATTATGATCAGGAACTATATGTTTCTATCGCAATTGGTACATCTTCAATTAGAGAAAAAATATATTCTTCTTACAGGGTAAATCCCCACATTCATTATCCTAATCTTATTGATCCGAGCGTTTTACTTTCAAAAAGAATTTCTCTTGGAGAGGGAAATATTATCTGTGCTGGGAGTATCTTGACAGTGGATATTACAATAGGCAATTGCAATATTATTAATTTAGATTGTACTGTTGGACATGATGCTGTAATAAAAGATTTTGTTACGGTTAATCCTAGCGTCAATATATCAGGCGAGACTTTTATTGATTCAGGAGTGAATATAGGAACTGGTTCCCAGATTATACAGAGAAAATCCATTGGTAGAAATACAATTGTTGGTGCTGGAGCTGTAGTAAATCGAGACCTGCCAGAGAATTGTACTGCGGTTGGTGTTCCAGCAGAGGTGATAAAAATTCATAAGTAGATAATTGTTTTTGGAGAAATAATATGAGCAAAACATTAATAATTGCAGAAGCTGGCGTTAACCACAACGGTAGCATAGAGATGGCTAAGAGACTAGTGGATACGGCGAAAACGTGTGGCGCGGATATTGTAAAATTTCAAACGGCAAATCTCGATTCATTAGTGTCAAAGACTGCTCATATGGCTGATTATCAAAAGAAAAACACAGGTGTGGAAGAAAGCCAGAAGGATATGTTAAAAAATCTTCTGCTTAGCTTTGATGAGTTTGTGGAACTGGCTGAATATTGTAGAAAAGTGGGAATTCAGTTTTTGTCTACACCTTTTGATATAGAAAGTATCTATTTTTTAAATGATATGCAGGATATATGGAAGGTTCCGTCAGGAGAGATTACGAACTATCCATATCTTGTCGAAATAGGAAAAACAAAAAAGAAGGTAATTCTCTCTACAGGCATGGCAGAGATGGATGAGATACAAGCTGCAATAGATGTTCTTAAGGAGAGTGGAACTGAAGATATTACAATACTTCATTGTACTACTGAATATCCTGCACCGATAAAAGATGTTAACCTTAAGGTCATGCAGACCATGAGAGATACATTCAGATACCCTGTTGGATATTCTGATCATACTCAGGGGATTGAAGTGGATTTTGCAGCTGTTGCGCTTGGAGCAACAGTTATTGAAAAACATTTCACATTAGATCGTAATCTTCCGGGACCTGATCACAAGGCTAGTTTGGAGCCGAACGAATTAAAAGCCATGGTTGATGGCATTCGCAAGATAGAAGTTGCTCTTGGAGATGCAGAGAAGAAACCTTCGGAAGCGGAGTTGAAGAATAGATTAGTAGCTAGAAAGAGTATTGTTGCCAAGGCTCCTATTAAAGTTGGAGATGTTCTAACAGTTGACAATATTACAACTAAGCGTCCTGGTTCGGGTATCAATCCTATGCGGTGGAATGATATACTAGGCACTAAGGCTGTTAGAGATTTTGAAGAGGATGAATTGATAGAAATATGAAAAAGATTGCTGTTGTCACGGCAACGAGAGCTGAATATGGATTACTCTCGCCTGTAATAAAAGAGCTAAGAAAATTTGAGGATGATATTATTCTTAGAGTCGAACTGATTGTTACAGGAACGCACCTTAGTAAACAATATGGAATGACAATAGAAGAAATTGATGACAGAATAGACCACAAAATTCCTATTTCAGTAGAGTCTGATTCTGAAGAGGATATTTCAGCTAACCAAGCAGAAGCACTCGTGAAGTTTACCGATTTGTTTGTTAAGGAAAAATATAATGCGGTTATTCTTCTTGGTGACCGCTATGAGACTCTTGCGATAGCTATTGCAGCTGGTAATACGAGAACACCTATATTTCATATGTGTGGTGGAGATACTACCGAGGGAGCGCTTGATGAATGGATTCGCCATTCTATTACAAAAATAAGTTATCTTCATTTTGTAACTAATAAGGAAAGTCTTCAAAGAGTTATTCAACTTGGAGAATGTCCAAGTCGAGTTTTCAATTATGGCTCCACAAGTATTGATAATATACTCCGTTTGGCAGATATGAATAAAGCTGATGCACTGGAGAGTATTGGGTTGGAGAATTGTAGATATGCCCTGTGTACATATCATCCGGCAACTATGGAAGCTGGAGCGGTGGATAAACAGGTTGAGTGTTTTTTTAATGCAATTAGAGCTTTTCCAGGGTTACAATTCATTGTAACAAAATCCAATGCAGACCAAGGTGGTAAGAGAATTAATGAATTACTTGACTGTGCTGAAAAAAACATTGATAATTTACATGTTTTTACTTCACTTGGAGTAAGAAGATATCTTTCCTTAATGAAATATGCAGAATTTGTTTTGGGTAATTCATCAAGTGGGATAGTAGAAGCACCTGCTTTCCATATCTCGACCGTTAATATAGGAGATAGGCAAAAAGGGCGTTTACAGGTGGAAAGTATTATTAACTGTGATTCTGATGAAGACAGTATTATAAATGCAATAATGATAGCATTGTCTGAAGAGCAAAGAAAAAAGTGTGAAATGATTCAAAGTCCATACGGAAATGGAAATGCAGCTATACAAATAGCTGAAAAGTCGATAGAAATTGTGATGGAATCATCAATCAATCTAAAGAAAGAGTTTTATAATTTGAAGGGCTGTTAAATGAGAAATGTTGCTATTATTCCAGCTAGAAGTGGATCAAAAGGTGTAAAGGATAAGAACATTAGAGATCTTAATTGTAAGCCATTAATGGCATACACTATTGAAGCAGCAATAAATAGTGGAATGTTTGATGAAGTTATGGTTTCCACAGATTCAGAGAAATATGCTGAAATTGCAAAAAAATATGGTGCGAATGTCCCCTTTTTACGAAGTGAATCTACAGCTACGGACAATGCGAGTTCTTGGGATATGGTAAGCGAAGTATTATATGGCTACAAAAAAATGGGACGTTTATTTGATACGTTCTGTTTGTTACAACCCACTTCGCCATTAAGAACTGAAGAAGATATATGCAAAGCTTATAGTATTTATAGAGATAAAGCAAGTTTTTCAGTTGTTTCTGTATGTGAAGCAGAACATTCGCCATTATGGTGTGGTCACTTGCCAGACAATTATGAATTCATTGATTTTGTCAGCCAAGAGGATATGAAGCAAAGACAAGCTGGAAGAAAATTCTATCGGCTTAATGGAGCAATCTATATTGTAAATATAGAAAGATTTAGGACAGATAGATTCTTATATCACGAAGGTAGCTTTGCGTATATAATGCCTCAAGATCGAAGTGTTGATATCGATACAGAAATGGATTTTGTTTTGGCTGAGTTCTTAATTCGTAGAAACGCCGGTTCTTGAGTAGATCCTCGTAACTGGTGCTTTCTAATTAAACAGTTGTTTTGGAAAAAAAGGTATATAGCTTTTTCTACTTAGTCGAATATAATACTATTATGCCGTTACAGCTACAGCTTTGTAATAATTCGTGTAGAATCCTATATTATTTTCTGGAGATAGTGTTTTAAATATCACGATGTTTTTGTAAATAATTTAAAGGTGACTAAATGAATATGAAAAGCTATAAATACAATTCAAGAGAAAGGTATTTTGGAAAATGGAATTAACCATATTAATGCCATGTTTAAATGAGTCTGAGACTATAGGAACTTGTGTGAAAAAGGCTATTTGTTTTCTAGAAGATAATAGTATTGATGGAGAAGTGCTAATTTCAGACAATGGAAGTACAGATGGATCACAAGAGATAGCGTTGGCTTTAGGGGCTAGAGTTGTGGATGCACCTATTAGGGGATACGGGGGCGCATTAATTGTCGGCTGTAATATGGCATATGGTGAGTATGTGATAATGGGAGATGCTGATGATAGTTATGACTTTTGTAATTTAATGCCCTTTGTTACTAAACTTCGAGAAGGGTATGATCTCGTTATGGGGAATAGGTTTTCTGGCGGTATTGAGGAAGGGGCCATGCCATGGAGCCATAAATATATAGGTAATCCGATATTGTCATTTTTAGGCAGAGTTTTTTTCAAAAGCAAGATTATGGATTTCCATTGTGGATTGAGAGGGTATAACCGAGATTCAATGATGGCTTTGAATCTTCAGACAACAGGAATGGAATATGCATCCGAAATGGTTGTAAAAGCCGAATTGAATGGGCTTAGAATAACGGAGGTGCCTACAACCCTAAAAAAAGATGGAAGAAGTAGACCACCACATCTTCGGAGTTTTCGGGATGGATGGAGACATTTAAAATTTTTATTAATGTATGCCCCCAATTGGTTGTTCTTTTATCCTGGAATTATTCTCCTAATTATGGGGGTGATTGGTAGTTTTATTCTTTTTATGGGAGAATTAAACTTATTTAATGTTACATTCAGTATTAATACTTTTCTCTATTTTGCAGTTTTTATTATTCTCGGATTTAATATTTTATCAATGTTTTTGATAGTAAAAACCTATGCATATAATCATCATTTCCTTCCTAAGAAAACTGTAGATTGGAATGCAAAATTGAAAGAAGATTTTTTTATTTTTGTTGGAGCTTTATTCGTATTTATAGGGATTATTCTTAGTGTTTTAGCAGTTTGGCTATGGAGAAAAGAAGGATTTGGATCTTTGATTCCTGAGAAGATGATGAGAATAACTATTCCAGCTGTAACAATGATTGCCGTTGGAATTCAAAGCACATTCACGGGTTTTATCATAAGTATAGTTAAGGTAAAGGCAATATAATAGTCATGAGTGAAGTAATTGATTACTTTTCTTATAATAATCCGCTTATCAAGTTCAAGACATATTTTTCTCTTAAAGCTCGAGCAAAAATGTACGAGAGATTTTTGAATATTTGTTCGCCCAATAAAGATGATAAAATTCTTGATTTAGGGGCGACACCTGACACCAAATTAGCGGATTCAAATTTTTTTGAGCAGTTATATCCGTATAAGGAAAAGATTACTGTTTCGTCAATAGAGGACTGCTCAGCTCTTGTGGAAAAGTATGGATTAAGTGGGTATGTGTATAATGAGCCGCATAAACCATTGCCATTTCATGATAAGCAGTTTGATATTGTATTTAGTTCAGCGGTTTTAGAACATGTAGGCACTAGAGAGGATCAAAAGGTTTTTATAGAAGAGTGCCTCAGAGTTGGGAAGAAGGTGTTTCTTACTACACCTAATAGATACTTTCCGATAGAGATGCATACATTTGTGCCATTTCTACATTGGCTCCCTTGGAGTTGGTTCCAAAAGATTGTAAAGCCAATTCAAAAAGGGTTTTGGTCTGACATAAATAATCTAAATTTACTTTCAAAGAAGGATGTTTTAAGTATCTCCGAGGAAGTAAATATTGATACGGTAAAGACTATGTGGTTTGAATCTAATCTTATTATTACTAATAAATACGGTGTAAGTGGGTTTGATTAGTGTTAATAGTATTGGTCCTATGTCAATGATGATTCTTGTAACATCCGGACAAGTGACATCTCGATTCTACGGAGGTACCGAAATGAGGGTAAGTCCTCAATCATGAGTACCACATAATAATGCGGTACCGTGTACCATTAAGATAATGTTACAAACATTTCTACCACTCAAGTATCGTGTATCATTAAGGTGTACTTCATCAATAACTGATGAACGGTTTGTAGTGCAGATGACTTGCTTCTAAAAAGCGCTTGCTATGTAGTGGTTACAAAATCAATAATTAACTACGCTACAGGAAATGGTATTATTCTATCATATTAGGAAAATGAAAATGGCAAAAGATTTTTTTGTAGACAATCTTGAAACAGTTAAGGAATTATCAATAGATATATATAGTTTTATTACAGATAATACGAAGTGTAATGCAAATATTAGTAATGGACGCATTGACTTCTCTGATGGGTGTTATTGTGAACTTCCACAATAATTAACACTCGCTGTACAAATTGAATTATTTTTCTTAGAAACATCAATAAATACGCGGATTCTATTGATTTTACGGCTGATATGTGGTACGATATTAACGAGTTAATTAACACTCGTTAGGAGGCGCCATGTATCTGAATGTAACAGTAGCCACACCGCCGGTAGGAAACGGTATTTCGCACAAACC